>RCNC010002238.1_pt1 | contig 12912 bp, 8 predicted proteins | sample 2041301 | NCBI WGS metagenome assembly RCNC01 (sample SAMN09708231, study PRJNA481090) | Marine sediment metagenome, whole genome shotgun sequencing project. | biome: marine sediment; feature: ocean; material: sediment; isolation source: Sewage treatment plant 13A marine sediment (STP13A) ... | reverse complement strand
GGAGAGTGGCCGTTGAAGTAGCAGAACATGCCCAGAAAGTATTAGAGGGAGATAAGGCCGGCCGGCGTCGGTTGTATGAGAAACTTGGAATACCCCTGGATCATACTGTCAAATAGCAATAATTCTTAAGGACAGTAATCAGCCTGTTTCAAAAAATAGTAATTACTCCGGAAGGTTGAGTCGATCCAAAAAGTCCTGGTAACGAGGATCTTTACGTAAACCCTCAGCCTCAGGCATGACTGCATTCCAGGCTACCCAGGCATGATGCGGTTCATAGTTCAGCCATTTGAAGGCTTTATCATTCCTGCCCAGTGCTGCGTACAGTACCGCACGCCCATACGCTGTAAAAGGGATTACAGGGGTTTTCTCATATTCAGCCAGGATCTTTTCAGCCTCTTCGATTTGCCCGATTGAAGCATAGGTATGTCCTAGTTGCCAGGACCAAATTGGTAAAAGTTCAGCAAGTTTTTGATGGGCTGCAATAGCCTCATCCACCCTTCCCATTTTTAAATAGGTTATTCCTAAGACATAATAGCTTATCACATAATCTTCTTGAATTTCCAATGCTTCAAGAGCAGTGTTTATGGCTAGTTCATTTTGTTCGTCATAGCAGTACAATGCAGCAAGCCAGGCTGTTTGCAGTGGATTGAAAGGATCATACTTCTGCGCGAGTTTATGTTCTACAATCGCTTCCTCCATCCGGCCCCATAGATAAAGGGCCCAGGAATAATGATAATGGGCCATAGCCAGGTTTGGGTTTATCTCAATGGCCCTTAAAAGATGTTTCTCGGCCTTATCAAATTCCCAGCGTTTATATAAATATACTTCCCCGAGTGCCGTATGTACCTCTGCCATTGTCGTATCGAGTTTCAGTGCCTGCATGGCCGCTGCTTCAGCTTTTGCAAGATCGTCATCCGTACCCAAAGGGCTATGCGCAATCTCCAGATATCCAAGTGCCAGTCCGGCATGGGCAAAAGGTTCAGCTGGATCTATGCTGACTGCATCGTGAAGGTATTCCAATCCTGTGCGGATGCTTTCGGGTGTTAACTGGTTCAAATAATACATGCCACGGAGATAAGCCTTATATGCATCCGGGTTTACTTCGCGGGGTATTGAAAGTCTGTCAAGATCATCAGGTGTTAGTATCAGGTTCATTTTCTCAGCAATCTGGCCCGCAATGCCGCTGTGTAATTTTAGTACATCGGCAAAATTACTGGAACAGGATTCAGCCCAGACTACATTTTCTTCGGGAAAAACCTGGATCAATCTTAACTGGAGCGTGATGGAGTCACCAAAGCTTAGGACAGAAGCCTCTACAAGGTAGTCAACATTTATTTCGCTGGCAATTTCAGGAATAGGCTTATCATAGTTTTTAAAAGCATTAACGGTACTTCTGGAGATCACCCGGAGGGCTCCGACCTGGCTTATTTTTGACATCTCATTGATCAATGTCTCATGCTGGCCCTCCACCAGCCATTCCTGCTCATTATCCCCGGTAAAATTAGTAAATGGCAGGACGGCCAGTGAGATTTCTGCCTGTGAGAAGGCTAGATTGCCGGAAATATCAGCACTGTTCCGGAATACTAATTTAATAAGGGAAAACAGGATCAAAATAAACATTACCGTCCCCGGAATGGAAAACCAGGGCCTTTTGAGCATAACTTTGATAAGGCCAGGGGCTTTTTGACCTGTTACTGCCGGCAAGTCATTTTCCTCTTCCTGCTTATCCCTGCTGAGATACCATGAAAGAAAAAGGGCCACAGGCAGGCCTGCGAGCAAGATGACCAACAGTATATCTCTGAATGTTTCACTCAGATTATAATTATTAATAAAATAGTCAGTCATCTCCAGGACAATCCATCCACCACTAACATAGATGAGGAATGTCTGGACCAGGGGATTCGAAATGATGCTTTTAATTTTTTGTGGTTGTGCCATAAAATCCTTCTTTATGATTTTGGATTAACTGTGATTACACGAAGAAGCTTTCGTTTGTTTATTTCATACAAGAGCAATGTAGGTTGCTTGAATTTCCAGGCATTTCAGCTATATTGAAGTAGATGATATAAATAAAATTAGACCATCCAAGGATGAAAATCAAATAGCTTGCAATATTTATCTTAACATCACCAGGTAATATAAGCTATTACAAAACTATTTAATACATGTAGTCCGTATATCTGCAAATATCCTTTATATAATTCTAAATTCCTTATAAATTATACCTGATAGAAGAACCACCCTGGTTTATGTACTTAGATTTAGTCAGGTAGATTGAATTGTTTGATAATATCATCATAGCGCGGATCGTCTCGCAGATATTTATATTCGGGCATTACAAGAAGTGTAGTCAGCCAGGGATGCCTTGGCTTCCGATCAAGATATTTAAATGCTATGTCATTCTTGCCTAACGCTGAAGCAAGGCAAACAATTTGCCAGGATTTGTATGGATCCATAGTCACTTTCTCAATCAGATCATTCAGGATTTTCTCAGCTTCCTCCTCCTGTCCCATCTCGACAAGGGTGCAGCCCAGCGCGCCTGGCCACCCGGGGAATAACTCTACAAGTTTCTTATGTGCCTCTATTGCTTCTTCTGTTTTTTCCAGCGCTAAATATGACCTGCCCAGGATATAATATGAAATCACATAGTCTTTTTGGATCTCAAAAGCTTCAATAGCAAGTCTAATGGCCTCTTCATATTGTCCGTCATAACAGTACAATCCAGCAAGCCATGCAGTATGCTGGGGATTGAAAGGATCATACCTCTGCGCGAGTTTATGTTCTACAATTGCTTGCTCCATCCGGCCTGTTGCATACAGTAGCCATGAATAATGATAGTGAGTCATCGCATGGTTGGGATCCAATTGAAGAGCTTTGATGAAATACTCTTCTGCCTCTACCATTCTCCAGAGTTTATAGAAATACAATGCTCCCAGGTTTGAATAGTTTAGCGCTATCGTAGAATCCAGTTTAATAGCCTGCTTGGATGCAGCTTCAGCTTTCACAAGTGCATCATCCGTGGCAAATGGTCCATGTGCAATTTCAATATACCCATGTGCCAGTCCGGCATATGCAAAAGACTCCGCAGGATCAATCCTGACAGCCTCGTGCAGGTATTCCAGTCCTTTTTCTTTGCTTCCAGGTGTGAACTGGTTCAAATGATACATGCCACGGAGATAAGCCTTGTATGATTCAGGATTGACCTGGTGTGGAACCGGAAGTTTTTCCATGTCTTCTGAAGACAGATCAAGGTTCATTTTATCAGCGATCTGGCTGGCAATGCCACTTTGTAATTTTAAGATATTGGTAATATCACTAGAACAGGTTTCGGTCCATACCACATTCTCCTCGGGGAAAACATGGATCAGTCTTAACTGGAGGGTGATGGAGTCTCCGGAACCCCAAACAGATGCCTCAACCAGGTATTCAACATTGATTTCCCTGGCAATTTCTGGAATAGGCTTGTCAAAATTTTTAAATGCATTAACGGTATACCTGGAAATTACCCTGAGAGGCTTAACCTGGCTTATTTTCGACAACTCATTTATCAATGTCTCATGTTGGCCTTGTACCAGCCATTCCTGCTCAGTGTCCCCGGTAAAATTGGTAAATGGCAGCACAGCCAGTGAGATTTCAGCACCCGACATTCCCAAGTTATCTGTTATACTGGTACTATGCTGGTAAACAAGTCTTATTAAAGAAGCCACAATCAAAAGAAATAATACTGTTCCAGGGATGGAAAACCAGAGTCTTTTTAGCATTACTCCGTATAAACCATGGGCTTTATCATCCTCAAATACTTCAATGACTTTCTCTTTGGCTTCTTCCTTTTCCCTGCTGAGGTACCAGGAAAGGAAGAGGGCCACAGGTAAGCCTACGAGCAAGATGATCAGAAGAATATCCCTGAATGTTTCACTTAGATTATAATTATTAATGAAATAATCAGCCATTTCCAGGACGATCCATCCGCCACTTACATAAATCAGGAATGTTTGTACCAGTGGATTAGAAATAAGGTTTCTTAGATTCTTTTTTTCTGCCATGGTTTGCTTTTTATGGGAGAACCTATGTTATACAGGACTTCTTTCCGTTGAAAGTTCTTACCAGGATAGTTCTGAATTCCCGGAATTTGCAAGCATGAGATCAAATGGGATGAGATTGAATAGAATAAAATTAGACTATCCTGTCATTAATGTCAAGTAGATTCAATCAACCATTAAGAATCCATCAGGCATTACAGCGGTGCTACATAGACCTGGGGTGTACCTGTTTTGTCAGAAGTATATGTTACAAATTTGCCTGAAGAACTGAAAGATGGATGCACATGTGCATGTTTACTGTGGCCTTCTTTAATACTGGCATCGGCCCAGCAAAGAAAATCCGGCTCACCCGTCTCGAGGTTCAGCAAAATAAGTGGATTATATCCCGGGTCCTGTCCGTCGGAGATAAACCATTTACCGTCGTCACTGGCCCTTCCATGGCCAAGACGTATCGTGTCGTTTGTGTAATATTCCTGCCAGTCATCACCCTCTTTGCTTATCGAGGCTATTGATACGGGCATCCAGCCCGGGACAGACTTCTTGAAAAAGAAGAATCTTTCCCCGTTGGGAGACCAGCTCTCATGGGTAGCACGAAAGCCATAGGGGCAGGTAAGGAATTGTTTCACCTCTCCTGTATTCATATTGGCTATCCAGGTACGGGCACGCTGATCCATGGGCAGGCTCATATCATTCTGTGTGTCAGGATAGGGTACAAATGTAACCAGGTGGGGATAAACAGGATTAATGAGAGCGTGTGAATACCTTCCACCGGTCCTTGTAAATACATGCTCCATTGTCTGTGATATCAGATCTGCCCGATATATGCTCATCCCTGAATCAGACCGGCTATTAACAAGTGCGTATCTTCCATCCGCAGTGAAACTATTGGCAATTTGTGGTTTTTTCAACCCGGATCCGCTTAGATCCATCAGGGTGTCAATACTCATATCAAAAACATCAATGGCACAAAGTGCACTGCCATCAATATAAAAAATCCTTTTTCCGTCCGGGTGCATGGTATAGCGGAGAGACAGATCACCAACGGAGGTGAGTTGTTTCAATGCACCGGACTCCAGGTCACAGCGATAAAATTGCCATTCACCTGTCCGTTTGGAGCTGAATACCACGTATTTATCATCGGCAGTAAAAGCCTGTGCTTCAAAATAACAGGCCTCACTGGCAGAATCATGGGAAGTTATTTGCCAGACCTCCCGGCCGGTTTTCGCATCCTTTTCCTTGGTCCATTCAATGCCTTGATCTGCGGGTTTTGGATTACAAGCAAGAACTGTAAGAAAGCAAGCAGTGCAAAATGAGGTGATGATTGTCTGATTAATATTCATGATTAGTGTTTTAATTAATTCCACTTAATGCCAACTAATAACAACAGTTTCTTCCGGTGAAATAGACACAGTATCTGTATTGCTAATCATCCCATTTTGATCAGCAAATACAACAGTCGGAGTGAGCTGATCCCTAATTTCCAATTGGACTTTTTTTGGACTGGTATTTTTATTTATAATAATGGTTATGAAAAAATTCCCAGACTTCAGGGTTTTCATAAACATCTTTTGTTGAGGTACTTCGAAACGGAAGGGCAGGGTTGATATACTTTCTTTTACTTCAGCTCCAAGGAATGTGATCAGGTTATCATAATCTGACATGCGTGAACCGAGCCCAACCATAGAAGGCATCCAGAGGACCTCGCCTTTTCCGAATGAATTCCGGGTAGCTATTACCTCATTGTCCAGACTGGCAATTGGTTTGGCTGTTTTATTTTGTATGCTTCCACGCCACAAATGAGCTGATAGGGTCAGGCCTGGATCGCTGAGCCTGAAATCGAATAAATTACCCACAACTTTGAATTCCTTTAAAAGTCCACCAAACAGATCCTCCAGGGGGAATCCGGTTTTCATTATACAATGGGCATTCTCATCAAAATATGCAGTCAATCCATCAACGATCAGTTTACCTCCATTCTGAACGAAATTTTCCAGGTTCTTCCACTGGCGGGAAGGAACGCTGATTTGATGAGTAAGAATTATGGTTATTCCATTGTATTCATCCCTGGTAAAGTCGAATTCATTTATTTCTTTTATGCTACATTGAATTCCCATCTCACTGAAGGCCTCAAAATAACCCAGCACTGATTTCATGGCTCCGCCCGTGTTCCTCCCTTCATAAGGTATTCCACCAGCCTGCAATTTTTCTTCATGCCATAAGGTTTCCCGGGTGTAGATCAGATTGATGCCTGATCTTACCGGGATTGCATTTGTAAAAAGCGACGGGTGCTTCCTTATTGCCTGTATTACAGAGGCGGCTGCCAATACTCGATCAGTTGGTTCATTCTGGTAATCAATCATAGCCCATTCTCCGGCTTCATAACCTGAGGCACGTGGATTTAAACACCAGAAGATTCCTCCCTTACCACCGGTGCCAATGATGGTCCATAACCATTGAGATACTTCTTCTTTTGTCGGACACATCGGTGCGAAACCACTATATGTATTGTTCCCTCCCTGCAATTCCGTCATAAACCAGGGAATATTTCCAGCCCCTGAAAGGATTATCTCAGCGTTGGCCGACATGGCCAGGGCATACTGGTTTCTTTCAAAGTATCCAAAATGCCAGCTTGCATGCCCTGAACCACCTAAGGTCGTTAGGAATTTCCTCCATTTCGGAAAATCATATTCCTGAACATTCTGAAAAATATTATGATTATTTACATGTAAATGGCTGTCGGGATCATATTTATATATCTCATCAGCCAGCCATTTGAGATACCAGGTGTTATAATCTACGAGGAAACGTTTTGCCATAAAATCGAAAACATGATAGCCTTTCGGATTGACATGCCTTACTGTTTGACCCTTTTCCCATTCGCTTAGCTTATCCTGCGAAAATTTTTCCTGTGGAATGGATATAGAACCGGGCTCGTTGATAAGGACCCAACCGGCACAAGAATGATAATGCTTGAAATGAGTAATTAAATGCTTAATGTATTCAGCAATTGACTCCAGATGTTCATTGCTTCGGGGAAACTTAAATCCACCTACATCTTCGAAAGTAGTTGCAGGAAACAGGGTGCCAAATACTTTTATATCATATTTTTCAGCAGCCTCATAGGCAAGATCAAACAAAGAAAAATCCCAGGTACCATCCGGCTTATGCATATACGATTCGTACAATCTGATCCTGCAAATATCCAGGCCATATTCTTTCAGTATACTGAACCAGGTATCGATTTCGTCCGCTGTCTGTCCTGGCTCGATAAATACCTGTGCACCAATCCTGGGAATATCAAAAGTGAAAACTGACATTGATAGAGTAATGATGAAAGTAAGATAGGCAATATTTGAATTTAATACCCTATCTTAGGTTTGGAATGATAATAAACCAAAGCACAATTGAATCCTTGAGATAAATAACAACTGGATTGAACCACTGGTCCCGGTTCTGGCCTGATAATTGATTCGTATTTTTTATCCAAACACAAATTTGCCACCAATGAAAAATCAAACGCGACGTAAATTCTTCACTACTGCCGGGATGGGACTGGCTGGCATGGCTGCCTGGCCAGAACTTTCGGCTGGCAGGCATTTTTCAGCCTCCCATTTTCTACCTGGTGGAGTGGAGATCGGGATTGCTTCCTATGGACTGAGAAACCTTTCATTGGATGAGGTGGTTGAAATGATGAAGGACCTGCAGCTTAAGAAGATTTCCATCAAAAGCATGCACCTGCCATATGATCTGAGTCCGGCAGATATTGAAATGAACATGAATAAGATAAGGCGGGCAGGGTTGGACCCTTATGCAGCCGGTGTTATTTATATGACTTCAACAGAGGAGGTTGCGAAGGCGTTCGATTATGCAAAAATAGCCGGTTTCAAAATGATTGTCGGTGTTCCTGACTATAGAATTCTGGATCTCGCTGAACAAAAGGTTAAAGCATATGATATCAAACTGGCCATCCATAATCATGGTCCTGATGGCATGCCCTATCCAAGTGCAATGGAGGCCTATGAAAGGATAAAAGACAGGGATAAGCGGATGGGGATTTGCATGGATGTAGCCCACATTGCAAGGTCAGGTCTTGATCCGGTGGAGGAGATCTATTTAGTAAAGGACCGTTTATATGATGTACACCTTCGGGATAATACAGCCAATGCAAAGGACGGAGTGGCCTGCCGGCCGGGACAGGGGAATCTTGACCTGCCTCTCATTATCAAAGCTTTGAGGGATGTCGAATACCAGGGTGTCTATACCATCGAATACGGGATTGAGGAGGATAGCCCATTAACGGGTACAGCCTTAACCGTTGGATATATCCAGGGCATTCTGGCTGCCCTTTATTCATAAAACCAAAGAAAAATTAATATGCAAAGACGAAAATTTATTAAATCCGCCACTGCCGGAACTGCAATAATGGCTTCAACCCCTTTGCTTTTGGGTAGTTCTCAAAACTGGAAGGGAGCAAATGACCGTATCCGTGTAGGTATTGTTGGAATCAGGGGTATGGGACAGAGCCATATACAGAATTTCAATGCCCTCGAGAATGTGGAAGTTGTTGCCATCTGCGATGTAGATGAAAACCTGTTCGATGAACGGATTAAAAAACATTTTACAGATAATGGTTTAAAAAAGCCTGAAAAGTATACCGACCTGCGAAAGCTTTATGAAGACAAAGACATAGATGCAGTATCCATTGTCACCCCAAACCACTGGCATACCCTGGCTGCCATCTGGGCCATACAGGCAGGTAAACATGTCACGGTGGAAAAGCCATGCTGCCATACCTTCTGGGAAGGCCAGCAATTAGTAAAGGCAGCCAGCAAATATGAAAAGATCGTACAGGACGGGGCGGAACAGAGGAGCAATCCCTGTGCACAATCCATGGCTGATTACCTTCATGGTGGCAAGCTAGGAGAGGTATACCTGGCCAAAGGATTCTGCTACAAGTGGAGGGAGACCATTGGTAAAGCCGTCGAAGAACCTGTCCCCCCGGGGGTGGATTATGACCTCTGGCTGGGACCTGCACCAAAGAAGCCTTTTACCCAGAACCGTTTCCATTATAACTGGCACTGGCACTGGGATTACGGCAATGGGGATATGGGCAACCAGGGAGTACATGAGGTGGATATAGCCCGTTGGGGGCTGGGTGTTAAACTCCCCACCAGGATCTCGGCGATAGGCGGGCATTTCATGTTTGATGACGATCAGGAAACACCCAACCAGCTGATGGCAACTTTGGAATTTCCCAATGAAAAAGGAGGCAGCGATAAAAAGAAGATCATGCAGTTTGAGGTGAGGCACTGGATCACAGACCGCGGCGGATTAAACATGGAAACCAGTGAGACTGGAAATACATACATGACCAGTTCTGCCAACACAGTCGGGAACACCTTTTACGGAGGGGAAGGATATATGGTCAAGGATGTCAATAAGTGGCAGTCATTTATAGGTAAAGATAAGGAATTGGGACAGGCAGGCAGCGGTCTGGGAAATCATTTCCAGAATTTCGTGGATGCCATTCGTGCCAATGATAAATCCATTAACAATGCACCTATTGAGGAGGGATTCTATTCATGTGCACTGATCCACCTGGCGAATATTTCCTACCGCCTTGGCAGGACCCTGGATTTTAATCCAGAGACCATGAAGTTCATCCACGATGATGAGGCCAATGCCATGCTGACTAAGGAATACAGGAAACCCTATATAGTTCCGGAAATCTGACAGGTAAATTGAGGGATCTTTAACAGTTCTCCTCCGCGCAAAGCGGACTCATGGGCAATGATCCCAGGTACGGTATAGGCCAGTGCCTCATAGATATCAACCGTTGGCTTTCTTTCATTTACCAGGGCATCAATAAATTCATTGGTAAGAAAGGTATGGGATCCGTGATGTCCACTATTATGCCTTAGTGGTTCTGGTAACATATCTGAATCCCACCATTCCAGCTGGACATAATCTTCCAGTTTCGGACTGCTCTGAATAAAGCCCGCATCGTCGGTTCCCTTCTCCATGCTTTTTTTGACCAGGGCGGGACCGCTGCGGCCGTTGCCTGCATAGAAACTCATATCTGTACCAATCCAATTGGCCCTTTCCCCTCCAAGGTGGGCCCCTTTCCACCAGACGTTGGCCCTGAAACTGTTCCCCTTGCTTGTCTTGAACAAGGCAGACTCATTATGGAAGGGATTGTTATATACATTGTCTTTCAAGTATGGAGAATCATCACCCCAGCCATGGCAGACCACTTCGGTAAGCCGCTCTCCTGTGATACCTGTTATATGGGCTGTGCAATGCGTAGGGTAATGCATGGGCGCCACACCGTAACGCCAGGTCCGCTTACCATTCTCAATAAATAAGGGATCCAGTCCATCATGTTGATATTCAGACTCAATATAATACAGTTCACCAAACTCACCTTTCTGATACATCTTCCGTACTGAAATTACAAACTGCTGATAATAGCTGGTTTCAGCCATCATATAGGTCATGCCATATTTTTGAACGGCTTCCAGGAGTTTTTCTGCTTCTTCAACGGTTCCCCAGCAGGCAGGGACGGCGCTGATCACATGCTTTCCATGCTTCATACACTCTATCGCATGCTTTACATGATTGGGGCCTTCTGTAAATACACCTATGGCATCAATGTTCTTATCTTTTACCATCTCCTCCAGGGATGGGTATGACTTGCTGCATTGGTAGGTTTCCATCAGGGCTTTTTTTCGTTCCGGCCGCAGGTCGCTGACTGCTTCAACAATACAATTTGGATGTTCATGCCACTGAAATGATCTCCCAAACCTGCCGCCTGCAATTCCCATCCTAATTTTTTTTGCAGCAGGTTCAATTGCCAGTAATGGATGGTATAATATGGCAGATCCCGCCAAAACAGCGCTGCCTGAAATGAATTTTCTTCGTGAGATCCCAGTTTTATGCATTTTCATAATTTCGTTTTTTAATGGTTCATTAACAGTTCCATTTCTATACCTGCCTGTATCACTGCTCCCAGTCCCCTGGGATCATTATCAAACGTATCCCGGTCCTCATAGAACTGTACGGTATGACCGATAGGAGTACCCCGGCAAATCCCGCTTATTATCCCATCCTCGCTGATCCTGCCTGAGATCCCTTTCCAGCCACGTTCTGCGTTTTCCCGGTAAGACCCAGGCAGCCATCCTTCACGGATGCCCCTGGCAATGGCCAGCACATACATAGCAGAACCAGAAGTTTCCAGGTAGGTTTCCGGATGATCCAATACCTGGTGCCAGAGACCGCCTTGATCCTGGAGGCTTACAAGGTTCTCTATATGGATATTAAATTGCTTTTGGATTGCAGGATAGTCGGGATGATCAGCTGGAAGGTGGGCCAATATCTCAGCAGTGGCCCATATGATCCAGCCATTGGCCCGGCACCAGAAGATCTCGGATTGGCTGTTCGTGGGACTGAACCAGCCGTGTTTGTATAATCCTGCCTCCTCGTCGAGAAGATATTTTTTGAATTGCAGGGCCTGCAGGGCTACATCATCATACCAGGCAGGATCTTCGGTGATCTTAGCCATGCGAAGGCTAAAAGCTCCGCTCATAAAAAGGTCATCTCCCCAGATTGAACTCACAACAGGTTCAGGCCTGCAGTAGGTTCCATCCTCCAGGCGGGATTGTCCGAAGCGAACATATTCTGCCATGGTATTGATTACTGGAAGGTATTTCTGATTGCCGTCCAGGAGATGCAGTTCAAGAAGCGGCAGGGCTGGGGATCCGCAATCATCCAGCATGGTCTTACGGATCATCCTGTGGTAACTACCCCTGATGGCATGGAGTCCATTATGTTGAAAGGTAAAATAATCCAGGTTATCCACTGCAAAATCACACCATTGGCGGGCAAACTTTACATACCTTTCATCCCGGGTTACCTCCGTCAGCCTGAAAAATCCCATGAGTGCAGCACCAATGCCATAATGCCAGTCAGCATAGGATTCCCGGGTATATGCATTGTCAGGATCAATAGACAGCTCCCTCAGCATATTCCTTGGCAAAACTTTCCAGGTCAGAAAAAATCCACCGTCCGTGTAGACCTGTTCCAATCTCATTTCCGGTGGAAGTAATCCCTCATTTTCCGGTGTAGCAAAGGGTCCGCATACCAGCCATTTTTCCTGCTCCAATTCCGGTGCAAAGGGAGAGAGGCTGAAATCCACAAAATGCTCTTCATCTCCAAGATCATCAATTGGACGAAGGAAAAGTATCCAATCTGTGGGACCAGCATCTATCCTTACGAGCAGCTTATTGTATCCTTCACTCAGGTGGAAGGCAAGTGTTGTGTCAAAATGAAATCGATTATAGGTGTATTCCCCGAAAGTAAAGCCAGCTTTTGCCTTGCCTTCAAATACGGGTTCATCATTTATCCGGATTATGCAAGCACCTGAATAACTGATCCCGAACAGTATGCTGGTATCTTTGGGGGAATGTATGAAACTTAGTGCACAGGCTGATCCTGAGGATGGTTTTCCATATAATCTACCAGGTTCGATACGATGGATCCTGTGGGTTTCTGACTGAAGTGCAGGTTCGAAACTGAAAGAGGTTTCATCCATCACCCTTTGGGCAACAGGAAGGATCTTTTCAAGAGGTGAAAGAGCTTCCTCCTGTCCAGGCTTACAGGAACCCAGTGTACCAGCGATCAGGATCACCATCCCGAACCATTTGAGAGCGGATCTGTTTGTTCCGGTTGTTTTCATAGCTAATATTATTCAGAGATTAGTGGTGTGATGGAAACATTACCGAAGCTCACATCGGTATTATGCGATAGCAGGAGGGCAGATCCGGAGAACATAGTTTCGTTTTCCTTAATTCCTACGAGATCCCATTGAACAGGC
>RCNC010002237.1_pt1 | contig 12912 bp, 6 predicted proteins | sample 2041301 | NCBI WGS metagenome assembly RCNC01 (sample SAMN09708231, study PRJNA481090) | Marine sediment metagenome, whole genome shotgun sequencing project. | biome: marine sediment; feature: ocean; material: sediment; isolation source: Sewage treatment plant 13A marine sediment (STP13A) ... | reverse complement strand
TGAGTAACTATGAAAAAGATTTGTCCCCAGCGATCAAAAGCACTATGAACTGGTTTGAAGGTTGAGTGCATCTGACATTTTTGGGGACGGGCTTTAAAGATAGGAGGTTCATGCCCTCCCATACCCTTGCCGCAAGTCGGGGAATCGGATATCGTGCAATTTAAGGGCAGCAAATGCTTACAGAAACAGGATGAGCGCTATCATCAGCCTTAAAAAGATTCTCAGATGTGCCTTGTTTGTTGATTTCAGTCACTTTCCGGTAACAATGCCTGCTGTATCCTGAATGAATCTGTTTGCAAGTGATTGCTGATATTCTTTTCGAGCAGACATTATGCCGTTGAGGGTATTTGATAAAAAATAATGCTAATAAAAACAAATGTATGTATTTTATTAATTTGACATAAGCGTAGAAATGGGAGTTTCCAATAATGAGTGCGGTAAATCTGGATCTGAGTAAATATGGCATCACTGACGTAAAGGAAATCGTCTACAACCCTTCGTATGACCAGTTGTTCGAAGAAGAGACGAAACCAGGGCTGGAAGGCTTTGAAAAAGGCGTCGTGACAGAGTATGGCGCCGTCAATGTGATGACGGGTGAATTTACCGGTCGCTCTCCCAAGGACAAGTACATCGTCATGGATGATGTCTCCCGTGACACCATCTGGTGGACATCACCCCAGGCCCCGAACGACAACAAACCGACGACGCCCGAAGTCTGGGCCGATCTGAAGGCGCTGACGACCAAACAACTGTCCGGCAAGCGCTTGTTCGTTATCGATGCCTTCTGCGGTACCAATGCCGATACACGGCTGAAGGTACGCTTCATTATGGAGGTTGCCTGGCAGGCGCACTTTGTCAAAAATATGTTCCTGCGCCCGACCGACGAGGAGCTGAAGAATTTCGGTGAGCCTGACTTTATCGTCATGAACGGCTCCAAGACATCCAACCAGAAATGGAAAGAGCATGGCCTCAACTCAGAGGTCTATACCGTTTTCAACATGACCGAGAAAATACAGGTGATCGGCGGTACCTGGTACGGCGGTGAAATGAAGAAGGGCATGTTCGCGATGATGAACTATTTCCTTCCGTTACGCGGGATGGCTGCCATGCACTGCTCCGCCAACGTGGGCAAGGATGGCAGTACCGCTATCTTTTTCGGTCTTTCAGGCACCGGCAAGACAACGCTCTCCACCGATCCCAAGCGTGCACTGATTGGCGATGACGAACATGGCTGGGACGACAATGGCGTGTTCAACTTTGAAGGCGGCTGCTACGCCAAGACCATTCATTTGAGCGAGGACGCCGAACCGGATATCTTCCACGCCGTCAAACGCGATGCCTTGCTGGAAAATGTCACGGTAGAAGATGACGGGACTGTCGACTATGACGACAATTCATTGACTGAAAATACCCGTGTCTCCTACCCGATCTACCATATCGACAATATCGTCAAACCGGTATCCAAGGGCGGTCACGCAAATAAGGTCATTTTTCTGACCGCGGATGCTTTCGGCGTATTGCCTCCGGTATCCAAGCTGACCGCGGACCAGACGAAGTACCACTTCCTCTCCGGTTTTACCGCAAAACTGGCCGGGACCGAGCGGGGTATCACCGAACCGACACCAGCCTTCTCAGCCTGTTTCGGCAAGGCCTTCCTGAGTGTGCACCCAACCATGTACGGTGAGCAGTTGGTGAAACGTATGGAAGCATGCGATGCGGATGCCTACCTGGTCAATACGGGCTGGAACGGCACCGGCAGACGTATCTCGATTCAGGATACCCGCGGTATTATCGACAACATTCTCAATGACTCGATCGACAAAGCTGAAACCAGGATGATACCGATCTTCAACCTGGAGGTTCCGCTGGCGCTGCCTGGAGTCGATAGCGGCATTCTCGACCCACGCGATACCTATGAGGATGTGTCAGAGTGGCAGTCCAAGGCAGAGACGCTGGCCAAGCTGTTTATTGATAACTTTGCAGAGTTTACTGATAACGAGGAGGGCAGGTCACTGGTCGCTTCAGGTCCGCAATTAGGCGAATAAAAGTACCGTAACCCAGTTAATTCGGACCACGAAGTGGTAGTGGTTACGTAAGTTTCAATTGAAATAGGGCTGGATACATTGGTTGCGTTTAATGTATCCGGTCCGTCTATTTGATGGCAAGCTGGTCGCCCAGCTCATCAATGCCATGCCATTGCAAATACAGAGCCAACCTTACATCTGGGCTCATTGAAACCTGCTGTTTCTCGTCTATACTTACAATTTCCTGCTAAAACAATGGGAGCGTTGACATGCAATTCGATTTCGCAAAAACACTGTCCTTGATCAAGGGTGGTCTTCTGGATCACGAAAACACTTGGAAGACCTACCTCGAAGACTGCCCCGACTGGAAGACGACCGCAGTGGCGCTTACCGGTCCGCTATTCATATTGAATATTCTCCTTTCCCTGATTTTTTCCAGGCTGGCTGGTGGTTATGCCGTTTATGGATACCAAAGCAGCTGGTTTATGGCCTTGATTATCAGCCTGGTAATGGGTGCTTTAGGTTTTGCAATCGTGGTGTTGGTGTTCAATTTCCTGGCGGGGGTTTTCAAAGGTACACCCAATTTTTCGCGTGCTTTTGCAGCTGTTTCACTGGCTGTGATTCCGGCATGGGTGGCTGGGGCATTGGCTGGTTTAATTCCATACATTGGGTTTCTGATTGCGATGGCGGGCGGTGTCATTTCACTGGTTTTCCTGTATCGAATTATGCCGCTGGCACTGGATGTACCGGATGACAAGCGCGTGATTCACTTTGTGGTTTCACTGGTGGCAGTCTTTATCATCAATATGGTCATCGGCTTGACACTAGGTTTAGGTAGCGCGGTTAGCCAAAATCGGAGCAGTGGATATTCAGCGCACGATGACACCGGTGGCAGGAGCGCAAGTTCAGGCGTGATGGGGGAGGCCGTTCGCCAGGCCGAGTTAACGGATGCCGCAACAGCCGACCGTTATGATCCGCCCTCCGACGGTGAACTCGACGAGGATCAGGTTGAGGAATACGTCTCGGTTTTGCGTAAAACACGTGCCATACATGCGGAATATGCCGAAAATATGGAAAAACTGGCAGCGGAAATGAAAGCCAAGGAAGAGGCCGGCGAGAGTCCCTCCATGGCGGATTTCGGCAAAATGTATTCAGGCGCCGGCGGGATGATGATCGCCAGTAATGCCGAGATGGAAGTTGTTAAATCAGGCGGCGGCAACTGGGCCGAGCATGATTGGGTAAAACAGCAGCTTCGAACTGCGAAAATCCAGCAGGGTGATGGATCCGATGCCAATGCCCACAATTACAAGCTGTACAAGAAGTACGAGGATGAATTAAATGACGATTAGACGGCTCCGCTAAATTTGCATGCCGATAAGCCAATAACTTTTGCCGGGATTTTGGAGAGCCCTGACTCACTGACTCTGCATTTTTAGTCAATGCCACTCGTGACATAACACAGGATTAACAGGATTGGAGACATACACCAGGTGCGCCTTCTCACCCGTTCACCTGGGAAGGTTGCTGTGCGTCCTGATTCTTGCCACCGCGATGATGGCGATGCCCTCAGCGTCATTTGCGCAGTCCATTGAGCAAATGGCCAAGATGGCTGAGCAGGCTGAGATTCTGGCCGTTGCGCCGCGATTGGAAATTGGCGAAACCGCCTTCAGTGCGGAAGCCCTGGCCGACGGCCAGTTAGCCTGGATCGAGGTGCAGCTGGATGGGTTGTACACACTGTCCGTGTCCCAGCCCGGCGCGCTGATACTGGCGAGTTTTCCGACGCAGGACGGCCGTTATGACGGACGTACCAAATCCGTGCAACACGCCTTGGCCAAAAGCCATAAAAGTCCGCTGAGCCTTGGCCCGATTTTACTTTCGCGCGCTCATCCTTACCTGATCAGCGTCAGCGGTCAGGCTGCCGCCAACGTGACATTTGCACTTGAGGAGCCGTTGGAGACTATCATCGATATACCCGTTTCAGGCACCCCGGTTACACCAGGCACAATCGTGTACCAGGCGACCTCCGCCTTGACCTCGAAGCTGCCTGACAGCCATCCGCTGCTCAACATTCAGATTCTTGCTGAGCCTCGTGCCACCCTTGACGCGCGGGTCAGCAACCAAAGCGTATCATCCGTCGGCCTGTATCCATGGGCCCCGGACTCAGCAGCCAAGGTTTATATCGCCGCAAGTGTCGCCGGTGGTCCACCGCCCTTGGTGTTGCTGCGCATTTCGGAGTTCGATGGCGAACTCGATGAAGCGGAGCCCAACCATGCAAACCCGAATCCAATCGATGTGAATGCACCGTTTAAAGGGGTTCTGTTGCCGGGAGCCGACAAGGACGCGCTGGCCTTCTCACTGGCTACAGCGCAATACCTCGCTTTGCAGATCGAGTCCACACTGCCGCAGGCCCGGTTCGTGGTGACTTTGCAAAGTAGCGAAGGCAACAAGACCCGGTTGCTGTGGAAACGGCAGCCGTCCTCCGCATCACTAACCAGCGAATCTCTGGCTCTGCCCCCGGGCGACTACCGACTGGAACTCAAACGCGTGGATCGCGGCAAGGCGGCGGCGCCTTACGTTGTTAGCTGGAAACCGGCCTCCGCACCCGGCGCCAACCAGGAGGTGGAACCCAACGATTCGGTGGCCATGGCCATGCCGCTGCCTGATTCGCTGCGCGTCCGCGGGTTCGGTGCAAGCGATGACAATGACGTGTTCCGCTTCAGCGTACCCGATGAAAAGCCCGACCATCTTTGGCGGGTATTCACTGTCGATGCAAAAAGAATTCAGGTCGAGGGCAAGAAAGGCAAGATTGCCGATGTCGCTGCGACAGGGAAACGCCTGATGGCTGACGCACTTGCCCTGCTGCCCGGTGATTACACCGTCACGGTATCAGGTGAAGGTGAATACCTGCTCCGGGTCATGGATCTCGGGTCAAGGCCCTCGGATTACGAAGGCGAGCCGAATGACTCCGTCAAAACCGGTCAACGGTTGGGATTCGGGGAGCCGGTGCGTGGTGGTTTCCACGCCAAGAACGACATTGACTATTACCTGTTCCGGCTCGACACGGCAAGTGCGGTCGAGATTCTGATCCGTCCGGCGAGCGATGGCCAGATGGATGTCAAGCTGTTCCAGGGAAGCCATCAGATCGGTGACCGCAGTTTGTTTGACCCCGGTGACGGACCCTATCACTTTCGCTCGAACCTGCCGGCGGGTGACTGGGCTCTGCAGTTTCGTGCACTCGAAGAAACCATTACCGAGACCTACGAAGTTGGTGTCAGGAAACTGGCGCCACTGGCAGGTAATGAGCCGGATGACGACCCGCTAATGGCAGCCAAGCTACCCCGGGACGGTGATATTACCGATTCGGTCGGTGCCTTCGACAAGGCTGACCAGGTGTTTGTGCCGCTACCGCGAGGGGAAGGCACTGCGGCCATCGTGTGCGCAAAGGATAGCGATTCCAGCACCGGACGCTGGCGTGTTTTTAACTGGTCCGACGATAGCAGTCTTGGCGATATTCGCGAAGGGATCGTTATCTTCAATTACGACCCGCAGCTTGGCGGCGCTGTGCGCCTGGGCCTGTCGGGCACGACAAAAAAAATCGGCTATGACTGTTCCATGCGTTTCGCGGCTCAGCAACCACCGCCCGCAGGCCGGGTTGTGCCCATCGGTGAACAAGTCACACTGCTAGCGCCAGGCGAAACCCTGCGTACGACCATAGCCGCAGACGGTCCCGAACCAAAATTCACGCTCGGTATTGATGAAGGCAGGGTTGGCTTCGTTTCCTGCCGTGATCAAACGGGTGTCGTGCTTGCCGAAGACACCCGGGTATGGCGGCTTGAGGGCGTTTCAACGCCGGTCAAGGCGACCCTGGGCGACTATCGGCCTTTCGTGGCGCGAACCGAGCCGGTGCTGGTGCTGCAAAGGTCCTATGCCAAGCGACACGGTGGTGAACTGCCGATGGACGTGGAATGTACGCTTTTCACCGCCGGCAACCTGGCGCGGCCAGCCGACATGGGGCCGCCAGCCGAGTTCCGGATCATCACTCCGGCTGACACTGGTGGCGCGGATACTGCCGTTGTGGATTCTGGTCCTCCGCCCCCGGGTATCGAGGCGCTACTTGCCCGTGAGGTACCCGACAGCCAACCGAAAGGCGACTTGCCAGTCACGATCGAGCCGGACGCACTACCTCAATTGGCCGGATACGCCGAAGCGGGACAGCGGTTCCTTGTCAGCGCCAAATTGACAAACGACTCCATCGCCACCTTGTCCATTAACGTCGACATCGGGGTGGCGGGCGATGGCTGGCGGGTGAGCCCGGAAACACAGTCGAAGACACTCGCGGCCGGCAAATCGGCCACTATCACTGCGGATATTATCGCGCCACCCTGGCTCAGCCCCGTTCTGAAGCCGGTTCTGACTTTGAAAGCGGTATCCGGGGACGCTTTCTCGGCATTAGTTCGGGAGATCCCGGTAGCATCCGGGGCGATCCCCACCAATCCAGTCACCTACTGGCATGCGCCGGACGCGCTACGCGCTGGCCTCAATGTGCTCCATTACGGGCTTGGTGCGCGGCTCGAGGAGATGGGTGGGAAGGTGCTGGACGAAAAGCAGCAGAAATTCGAATCGCCGCTGCATGACGGACTGGCGCCGCACATCGCATCAAATAATGTGGCGAAAGAACTCGTGTTCCGGTTGGCCGCGCGGTCCGAACTGGCCGGGGCCATGGTTCAACTGCGCAGTACCACGGGCGCAGAGTCCTGGCCGGCGGAAGTCGAGTTCTTTATTTCGAATGAGGAAGGTGGCTGGCGCCGGGTAGGCGCATCAGCGCTCCGATCCATTCATGCACCACAGTACATCGTATTTGAAGAACCGGTAACGGCGGAGCGCCTGCGGGTGCGGTTCCCTCGCTGCAATGCCAAATGTAACCAGGTGTATGTCCAGGAGTTACAAGCCATTGCCGTACCCGGAACCCATCCGGCCGGACTGCCTCCAATCAATGCGGCAGAATTGTACCTGGGTGGTCACGTCGTGCATTCCTCCGCTCGTCTGGGTGGCGGGTGGAACGAGCAGTTTTTGGTGGCGATACCGGAGAAGTCCAACGGTGGCTGGTCGATCCGGGACCGGAAAGCCGTGGTCGTCGTGGGGTTCCATCACAATCGTGCTGCCTTGTTGCAGGCCGTGGTCTGGGTCGGTGATCCGGACGACGAAAAGCGCATCCTCCACGCCACCGTCGACGCCAGTATTACCGGACCAGGCGGACCCTGGACTGAACTGGGGCGTTTGCCGGCACCACCCATTGGTGAGACACGCTCAGAATGGCTGTTCGATGAACCCGTCTGGGCGCGTTACCTGCGTCTGAGCTTTGATATTTCCGGCGAATCAAACGAGCTGGGGCCAGACGGTTTCGAAGCCATTGAGGCAACGGGATCATCGGTGCTGGGACTGTGGGAAGATGACCAGCCGCGCGCGGCGTATGAAGCCGCCATCAATGTGCCGCCACCGGCGCCGGTGCCGCCAGCAGGCGGCGCCGGGCGTGATTCAGCCGTGGCCCTGCCCGTCGGTGTGGCTATTGCCTCGTCTGTGGTAATCGAGAAGAATGAGGATTGGTGGCGATTGACAATCCCTGATGGCCCGCCCCAACTGGCGAAGTTCCAGTTTGAACGCGAGCGGCCGGTGGTTGTCGCAGAACTGTCCGATGCCAGCGGCCAGATGGTTCCCTGGGAATCCGCCGGTGGAGAGGGCCGCCTCGAAGCGGTACTGGTGCCCGGTGACTACCGGCTGCGTATATTCGAGCCACCACGGTCGGTGGTGATCAGCTGGGACACCTCCGGCAGCGTCGCACAATACATTCCGCGCACACTGGCAGCTGTGCGCACCTGGGGCCGTTCGCTCAAGCCGGGACGTGACGCCTTGCAACTGCTGCCGTTTGGCCCCGAGGGATTTTTACTTGAGGACTGGGCGGAGACACCCGAGGTGCTGGAACCGGCGTTGCGAGCATTGCCCGAAAAGTATTCGAGCGATTCTGAAGAAGCCATGCTGATAGCATCCGAGGCATTGGCGGATCGCGACGGCGCCCGCGGCATAGTGATCATGACCGACGCTGAAACCGGTATGGAAACCAGGCTGTGGCCGGCCCTGCTCAAGGCGATGCCGCGGGTCGTGTCCCTTTCGGTCGATTCAAACAGCCGCCAGAACGCCGCCATCATGATGGACTGGGCGGCGTTGAACGGCGGCCGCTTTCAGCGTGTCATTGGGCCGCTGGGCCTTGCAGACGGCATGGACATGGCCAATGCGCTATTCCGTGCACCAAAGGCTTACCAACTTACCGCCCGGCTCGAGGAACTGATCGAGCCCGAAGGCGAGGCTACACTAAGCATTGAACCGGATTCCGCTTTCGGGTCCGCGGCCACCGGCGCGGTTGAACTCATCCTCGACGCTTCTGGTTCGATGCTGCAGCGTATGGAAGGCCGCCGCCGCATTGACATAGCACACGACGCCCTGGAGCAACTGGTGCGTGAGACACTTCCGGAAGGAACGCCCTTCGCGTTCCGTGCCTTCGGGCTGGAGGAGGACGCTTGCCGCACGGAGCTGATCGTGTCACTCGGTCCGCTGGATCGGGAGAGCGCTGCTGAGGCCATCACCGGTGTTCCGGCCATCAATCTAGCCAGGACTGCGATTGCAGACAGTCTCCTTGCCGCCGGCCAGGATTTGGCGGGATCACAACCACCGCGGGTGATCGTGCTGGTCACGGATGGTGAGGAAACCTGCGAGGGTGACCCGGAAGCGGCCATCGCCGAACTGCTTGAAACCGGCCTCGACGCCCGCATCAACATCGTCGGTTTCGCCATTGACGATGCGGCGTTGGCGGAAACGTTTTCGACTTGGGCCGATGCCGGCGGAGGCACTTATTTTGATGCCCGCGGCGCCTCAGCGCTGGAAACGGCGATCGCCGACGCACTAACGCCGCGCTTCCGGATTGTGCGCACCTTCCTCGACGGTCGGCAGGAGACGGTGGGACACGCAGCCCTGGGCGAGACCGTGACAGTGCCTGCCGGCAGGCTCACAATCGCGCCTGGATCGGCCGCCATCGGCGGGTCGGTGACCGTGCAGGCGGCACCCGGTGCTTCGTTATCGCTGCGCTATGGGCCGGAAGCAGGCCTGGGCCTGGATGGCGCGGGCGATGATTCCGAGTGATGGCATAGAAAGGCCCATGGCCGGCCGTTCTGACAGGGGCAGAGACCAACTGCCCCCATTTTTTAGCGGTTGTCCTTGCGGAAGGTGATGATACGCGGCTTCTTGGGCGGCACGGGGATTTTGAACAGTTCGATATAATTGATATATTTCTTGATGAATACTGCACCTTCTACCAGTTCACCACTACCCCGGCCGATCAATACATCTGCCTCCCATATCTCGATGGCGATTTTGTTCTCGCCCTCATCCTGGTAGGTGATTTGCAGGGTATTGAGTGCACCGTGGCCCGGTCCGATGTGATATAGCCCGCGCGGGAAGGACACCAGGTCCAGTGAATCCGCCCTGTGCGCAATTAGATCACTGTTAGTAGTATAAATTGATGGCTGGCATCAGGGTTGCTTTGTGCCAGTTGACCGGAGACGGCTAATGGGTGACCCCATAATTTCCTGACAATCGCTTCCTGTTGTACCCTGTATAGAGGTTGTGCTCAGTTCTGGTTAGCAGAGGGCGCCTGAATCTTGTGTTCGAAAACACGAGTCGCGCAACCGGCACGGAACCATGCAGGCCACAATGAGGAGTCCGATGAAGAACCTTTTGAATACCGCCGTTTGCATACTGACCGCCGCGTCCATGGCGGTGTTTCCCTACCATTCGGCGCTGGGCGCCGCATCGGAGAACCCGCAGGGTACAGAAGACATCGAAAAGCGCATCGATGAACTGGGCCGCAAGGCGGAAGGACTGCGTGACGCACTTAAACGGGAGCGGTTCGATCCCGAGGCGCGGGTCGAGAGTGCTGATTACGACCTGGAAACCCTGGTTGATTTCGTCCGCGACGAAATCGCATTTCATCCCTACGCCGGAATTATGCGGGGCGCCGCCGGAACGTTGCGTGCCCGTGCCGGTAGCAGCCTGGACCAGGCACTGCTGCTGGCACAGATGCTAAAATTTGCGGGTTATGACGCCCGGATTGTTCGTGCCGACCTGACCGACGTTCTGGCACGGCGGCTACTGGATGCTTCGGGCAACGCGCCGGCGCCTCAATCGACGGATTACATAAGCGAGGCGATCAAGCAGGCTTTTGGGGAGACGGAAAGCGAGCCATCGGAAACGCGGCGAATTGAAGAAACGAAGTACTACAAAGACACCCAGCGACTTACACAAGTGCTGCTCCGCACTCTTGATGAGGCAGGCGTCAAACTGGCCCCAGCGGATGCGACCGAACGGCTGTTGGAAAACATTCGGACATACTTCTGGGTACAGTACCGCGAGAGCCCGACCCAACCCTGGCAGCAGGCGCATCCAGCATTTGGCAGCGCTGAACCTCCAAAAGTTCTGGAGCCTGCGGAAGTCTTCACCGAGTCAATACCGGACAAGTACCAGCATCAGTTTTCGATGACGGCCTGGATTGAACAATGGCTGGGAGGCAAGATCGAGAAACACAGCATCATGCAGCCCTGGTCGGCGCCGGTGGCCAACCTTAACGGCAAGGCCATCCGTTTCCAGAATATGCCCGATGGTGTCACCCAGGAAAACAATCATGATCTCGACCTGGCACTGGCGAATACGAATACGCTGATACCTTTCGTCGGTAAGGCGGCAGCATCCGGTGCCATGGCCTTCGATCTCCAGGGGCGTGCAATCGATCCCATGGCGCAGGGTGGCAGTCCCGCTGCCGGCATTTTCAAAACGGTGGGGGACAAGTTCGTAACCGCGACGACGGACCTGGCGGACAGGGCTGACGGCAAACCCGCCATGGCCTTGCACAGCATGTATCTGGAATTCACGTTCCAGCGACCGGGCGGCGAATCCGAAACGCGCCGACGCTACCTAGTGCCGCCTCGCGACACCTATGAAGAGGACCGCAACGAGGTGCTGCGCCAGCTGATTACCAGCTACACCTACATGGTCGCTACCGGTGGCCAGCCACCGGAATTCATCACCGATCAATTCATTGAGGGCACTGTCAGCGATCTCGAATGGCTCGAGTACGTGGTGCTCAGTCAGGCATCGCCGAAACAGAAAATGGAACTCCCCGAAGAACCGCTTTCCGCGTTTCCAACCCTGTTCCAGCAATGGAGCATGGAGCGGTTGCCTGTCGAAGCGGGCGTTGTGCGTTTCCGCAGTCAGCCGGCATTGGTCGGCATGCGCGATGGTTTTCGCGATGCGCGCACGACATTCTCCGAGGTGGATGTGGTCTGGAACGCCGTCGAATCCCTGCGCCGGAGTGGAAGCGACTGGATCACCGTGCCACAGGACGCCCTGACTGCAGGGGTATGGGATACGGTGTTGGAGGAGATCCCGCTCAGCGGCACGCAAACCAGTCAAACTTACGTTGCCAGTGCGCCGATTGTCTTCAACAGGGCGCAGGAGCAGGGAATCAAGCTGCTGGTGATGAGCCCTGATCACCCTGTGGGTTCGGAACTGGAAGCACTTACACTTGACGAGCACGAACAACGGTTTGTGCGCAGGGACCTCGATGCTGGCTATACCATAGTTATTCCCGAACGCAGGCCCGATCAGTCGCCCATGACCGCCTGGTGGCGAGTGAACACCAGCAGCGGCGAAACATTGGGGATGATGGGTGACGGCTACGGGGCAACTTCGGCGGAATACATTGTCGTATTCATCGTCGTCGCACTCGGCCTTGTAGGCGCCATGACCGTGTTGACGAAATATAACGATTGTGATGAGGGTAATCTCAAGGCGAAATTGTGTTGCGCACTTAAGAAACATATGGGGCTTGTTAGCGATGAGGCGCAAGACGACAAAGCTCGAGACAAATCCGGCGACGCGATGCTGGAGGAGCTTTGCGGAGATTAGGTTTGCCTCGCCCTGTGGCTGGCCGGCTGGCACCGAAACACGGCTGTGTCAGGCACGTAAGCGCTTTGGCTTATCAGTCCTGATATTCATTGCAACCAGCTACCATGTTTACTTGCTGGTGAGAGATTCACGTCAATTTGTACGGGTGGCGCGCTTTTGTGATCAGATACGCAAAGCAATGACTTGCTCTGACTCGGTCTTGGACAAGGGCATGGTCCGGTAGATATAGTAAAAGCATGAACTCACCCAAATACCGTTGGACTATGTCAGCTTTGGCAGTGCTGCTGCCCCTTTCCTCCCTTGCCCAACCTTCGCTCTATGAGGTCGAGCCCAATAACATTCCGGCCGAAGCCACTGAGATTTCGGGCGAAGTCATCGTCATCGGCACCTTGATAAACCGGGTGGCTACCGCCTTGCAATTCGGGAAGGTAGAACACTTAACCTTGAAGGCAAACCAAGGGACCGCTCGACCAAGGAAACTTCCTACAAGCTACGACTAAACTCAGAAAACGCCACATACCATGAGTCTGAAGAATGCGCCTGGTCGGAAGGTGATCATCCTCGTCACCGACGGTGAAGAGACCTGTGACGGAAATCCCGAAGAGGTCATCCAGAAGCTCCAGGACAAGGGCTTCGATGTGACGCCCAATATTGTCGGGTTTGCCATCGACGACGCAGCGCTGGAAGCCCAATTCAAGAGTTGGGCAGATCTCGGCGGCGGTCGCTACTTCTCGGCCAATAGCCAGGAGGGTTTGGGCGAGTCGCTGAAAGAGGCCCTGCAGATTCCATACGCCATCTACGACTCTACCGGCACCCTGGTCACCGAGGGCGTTGTCGGAGGTGAGCCACTAGAGCTTGAGCAAGGCTTCTATCGGGT
>RCNC010002236.1_pt1 | contig 12913 bp, 8 predicted proteins | sample 2041301 | NCBI WGS metagenome assembly RCNC01 (sample SAMN09708231, study PRJNA481090) | Marine sediment metagenome, whole genome shotgun sequencing project. | biome: marine sediment; feature: ocean; material: sediment; isolation source: Sewage treatment plant 13A marine sediment (STP13A) ... | reverse complement strand
GGCGTTAGCTATCGCCGCGCATAGTCCACTATAGCGCGACGATAGCTGCCTTGAATCTGCGGTAAGCTCGACAATCGCTCAGCTTGGGTCTTAATTGAATCCATCGCAAAAGGAGCAGCATTAAATGAGCAAGGGCCCCCAGAAAAAGCAGCCGACCATCGACGATCTTTGCATCAACACCATCCGTACCCTCTCCATGGATGCGGTGCAGAAGGCCAACTCCGGCCATCCGGGCGCGCCCATGGGGCTGGCCCCGGCCGGTTATGTGCTCTGGACACGGGTGATGAAGCACAATCCAAAAAATCCGGACTGGACTGATCGGGACCGATTCGTGCTCTCTGGCGGTCACGCCTCCATGCTGCTCTATAGCCTGCTGCACCTGACCGGCTATGACCTCAGTCTCGAAGAGATCCAGAATTTCAGGCAGTGGGGCAGCAAGACTCCCGGCCATCCGGAATACAGCCACACACCGGGGGTGGAGACCACCACCGGCCCCTTGGGCCAGGGCTTTGCCAACGCAGTGGGCATGAGTATGGCCGAACGGCATCTGGCCGCCTGCTTCAACCGCCCCGGTCACGACGTCGTGGATCACTACACGTACGTCATGTGCGGCGACGGTGATATGATGGAGGGCGTGACATCTGAAGCGGCCTCCCTTGCCGGCCACCTTGGGCTTTCCAAGCTCATCTGCCTGTACGACGACAACGGCATCTCCATCGAGGGTTCCACCGGCATCGCCTTTACCGAAAACGTGGCCAAACGCTTCGATGCCTACCGCTGGCAGGTGATCAAGGTCAAAGACGCCAGCGATCCCGATGCGATTGAACAGGCCATCCTGGCGGCCAAAGCCGAAACCGGTAAGCCTTCGATCATCATGCTCAAGACCCACATCGCCCACGGCAGCCCCAACAAACAGGACACGGCCGATGCCCACGGCGCCCCACTGGGTGAAGAAGAGATCGTGTTGACCAAAGCGGCATTGGGCTGGAAGGAAAAAAAGCCCTTCACCATTCCGAAGAAAGCGCTGACCGCCTTCCGTAAATGCGTCAAGGCGGGCGAAAAAGCGGAAACCCGCTGGAAAAAGGGTTATCAGACATACAACAGGAAGCATCCGGAACTGGCCGACGACTGGGTCAACGCCCTGACCCGCTTCATGCCCAAGGGCTGGGAAGCGAACCTGCCCCGGTTCAAGCCTGAAGACGGCCCCATGGCCACCCGTGCCGCCTCGGGCAAGGTGCTCAATGCCGCTGCGGCCATTTTCCCCAGCCTGGTGGGCGGTTCGGCCGATCTGGCGCCCTCGAACAAAACCTATATCGACGGATCACCTGAATTTCAGAAAAAGCATTACGACGGCCGCAACATCCGATTCGGCGTCCGCGAGTTTGCCATGGGCGCCATCATGTCCGGCATGTTTCTGCACGGCGGCGTCCGCCCCTATGGCGGCACCTTTCTGGTGTTTGCCGATTACATGCGCCCGGCCATCCGCTTGGCAGCCCTGATGAAACTGCCGGTCGTCTATGTCTTCACCCACGACAGTGTAGCCTTAGGTGAGGACGGCCCAACCCACCAGCCCGTGGAACACCTGGCGGTCCTGCGGGCCATCCCGAACCTGACTGTGATCCGCCCGGCCGACGCCACGGAAACCGCTCAAGCCTGGCAAAAAGCCATCGCCATGAACGACAGCCCGATCGCACTGATTCTCAGCCGCCAGAAGCTGCCCATCCTGGACGCAAAACAAACGGCACATGGTGTTGAAAAGGGTGGTTATGTGCTTTCGGACTGCAAGGGAAAACCACGCATCATCCTCATCGCCACCGGGGCGGAGGTCCACATCACCCTGAAGGCGCAGGAGTTGTTGGCTGGCCAAGGCATTCCTGCCCGTGTGGTCAGCATGCCATCCTGGGAGATTTTTGAAGAGAATTCAACAGAGTTCAAAAACCGGATTCTTCCACCGGCCATCAAAAACCGGATCGCCGTGGAAGCCGGCATCTCCATGGGATGGGAGCGTTACGTCGGCCCAGGCGGGAGCGTCATCGGCATCGATAGGTTCGGGGCCTCGGCGCCGGGGGGAACGGTCTTGGAAAAGTTCGGTTTCACCCCCGATAGGATAGTTGAAACCGCGCTTCGGATGCTAAAAAAATAATCCGTTGCGAAACTGACGCAATTCCAGGGGCGCCTTTGCAGGCGCCCTTTTTTTTACAAAAGTTTCCTGAGGAGATGCCGATAACAAGGATTGTGTTGATCACAAAACCAGGCGCAAATCCGACGCATGGTGATGGGTGAAGCAGAAAACAACTTTTGTTCTGACAAAGGTTCTGTTATCTTTATGTTTTTTAAATTCTGGACCTGAGTCATACAGATGACCGGAACCAATGGAGGCTCTCTTGAAAAGAATTTTAGCAGGCATATTGACCGTGCTCATGGTTATGTCGCTGACGGTTCCCGGCCTGGCCGGAACCCGCGACGATTGTATCACCAAATGCAAGGAGGCCGGGGATTTCATTAAAACAAAGGGAATCGATGCCGCCGTCAAGGAGATCGGCAACAAAAACGGCCGCTTCGTCTGGAACGACGGCGTCAGCTATATTTTCCTGATGAACATGAAATCCAAGATGCTGGCCCATCCGCACAAACCGGAACTGACCAAGCCGGCCACCCTGATCGAAGCGACGGATGTTGACGGCAAGGCCTTTTTCAAGGATTTCGTCAAAGCGGCCGAAAAGGGAAAAGGCTGGACCCATTACATGTGGCCGGTCCCCGGCATGGAAATCAACAAACCCAAGCATACCTTCATTTACCGGGTGCCGGATACGGATTACTTTGTGGGTGCAGGGTTCTACGTCATGTCTCCGGGCGTGTTTTATTGATTTGAATCATCTCCGCAACGATGCTCACGGCGATCTCCTCCGGGGTTTCGGCCCCGATGGACAGGCCGATGGGCGAATGGACCCGGTCGATATTCCTCTTCGAAAAGCCTTCTTTAAACAGCGCCCTATAAATGGCGTCCCTTTTCCTTTGGCTGCCGATCATGCCGATATAGCCTGCACCGGTTTTCAATGCCTGAGCCAGAACCGTTTTGTCGTGAAGATGCCCCCGGGTGAGAATGACAATAAAATCATCCCTGTTCACGGACAGACCTGAAAAGGCATCATCAAAACGTTCCAGCACCCGGATCTCGGAAGCGTCGCGAAAGCGTTTCCGGTTGGCATACTCCTCCCGGTCGTCGGCAACCGAAACCCGGAATCCCACCACGGCGGCCACGGCAGCCGTTGCCCGGGCCACGTGGCCGGCCCCGAAAAGATAGGCGGTGCACACCCGTTGCGTCGGCTCGATCACCACAAAGGCGCCGTCGAAGGCCAGTGTCCGGACCGTTGATGATTCGGCTGCCAGCGCCAACACCTTTTCCCGTTCCATGTCGGGCAGGGGAAAATCACCAACGATCTCCCCGTCGACCGTTGCCAGACAGTGGGCAGTGGTGCCGACCTGCTTCTCAGATCCCATGACAATAATGAACAGAGATCCTTTTTGTCGCTCGTCCAGCATCCGTCGCCATCGATTAAAGACCGCCCGGTTCATCTCCGTGGGCGATACGCAGTCCAGCAGCACCTCCGCCTGCCCCCCGCATATCATGTCCATGCTGTCGACGGTGTCGTGGCTCAGGTCAAAAGACATCCTGGCCGATTGCCCGAACCGGATCATTTCTGCGGCCCGGGACATCGCCCCGGCCTCCAGCATTCCACCACCGATGGTGCCGATGCCGCGTCCGTCTGCGGTGACGATCATCTTGCTGCCCGAGGTGCGCGGGGTGGAACCGGAGTGGCTGATAATCGTCGCAAGGACGAAGGCGTCGCCTTTTTCCAGCAGGTCACAGGCCGTTTGTGCAAGTTTCTTCATCAATGCCGCAGCCTTTCCAGGTTAATCCTGAGCCGGTTTCCCACTCGGGGTTCGCGTCAACAGACCATTTCCAGAATCGTTTTCGAGGTGTACTCACCCACATCGGCCAACCCATCCATGGGCATGAAACGGTTGGCGTTACTTGAATAAAGGCAGACCACCGACGGCGGGAAGTCCTCGTCGGCCTCGTAGAAAATATAACACAGGCAAATCTTGGGCAGGGGACTAACCACGAAGGCGAAGTCGCCGCTGATCGAGGAAGGGGCCGCCCCGCCTGAAAACCGCTCCATGATCACGCCGGTTTTCGATTTTATCCGTTGAACCGCCGGTACCAGGATCTGCTCGGTGTGAGAGGCAAAGGCCCCCACATATGGCGCTGAATCGGGAAATTCCTTGAAGGCCTTGAACGGCTCCAGAATAGGACGGTCGGACACTGCATTCAAGGCGTAAAGGGACAGCAGAATACCGATCACGCCGGGTGGTTCCAAACCACCCAAGGTGATGCCATCCGGCGCTATGACGCATAATCGCCCGAACGCGGTAAAAGAATAGGCCGATCCATTTTTACTGCCGGGGAGCATATCCTCCAGATCCCCTGGCAGATTCCCATACAGCCGATCGAGATTGTCCCTGGCCAGTTTCAGGTAGTTGTCGGTCATCATCTTCAATCCACCATTTTTAAATCCATAATTATGATTTCACAGTCTTTTTCCAAAACAGATACCATTTAACCTGCTCAAGTTGCAAATGGAAGCATAGAACGATATAGAGGGCCAAACCGATTCGATCAATCAGGAGGTGCGGTATGAGAACCCTGCGAGACAAACTCTCCCATCTGTCCTTTATGCAAGCCACGAAACTGTTGGGGCCCCGGGGCCGGGAATTGATCATGGAAGGCGGAAAATTCGAGATCGACTTATATGAGCAGGTGACCATGGGTGATCAAGACTTCCGTCTGGCCATAGAAGAGGCCAACGTAACGATTGGCCTGAGCAACGACAAGCGGCAGCGTTTCGACATGAATTGCAGCGTCTGCAGCAGCGCCTGCGTGCACCAGGGAGCGGCCCTCTCCCTGGTTCTGGAGGAAAAGCTTGCCCTGGGCTTGTCGGCACCGCCCCCGGAGCGCACCCCCATCGAAAGCCTGGACGAAGCGGCCCTCATCACCCAGGCCATAGCCGAACGCCGGCAACGCGCCAGGGACGAAAAGATGCGCCTCCAGTCGATGGATCCCAAACAATTGTGGACCGACTATGTCGTCACCAACCTGCTCTCCGGCAAAAGCTACCGACTGGCCCTGCGCGGCTGGCAACCGGGCGAGTCCTATTGCGCCTGTCCCGATTTCCGTAAGAACACCCTTGGCACCTGCAAGCATATCCTCTACGCCCTGGAGCGCGGCCGGGCCAAATTCCCCAAGCGCGTGCAGGACACCCCGGCAATTGTCGAAGAGATCTGCGTTTACCTGCGCTATGGCAAACGCCTGGAGCTTCGCCTGCTGCTTCCCGATCAACTGGAAATGCCGACCCGAACCCTGTTGGCGCCGATAGCGGACAAGGCCATCGATGACCTCAGGGATCTGTTGCAGCGAATCGGCCAGGTGGAACGCCAGGGCACCTCGGTGACGATCTATCCGGATGCCGAGGAATACATTCAGCAGTTGCTGTTTCAACAGCGCATGGCGGCAGTGATGACCGATATCCGCGAGGATCCGGCGGCCCATCCCCTGCGCAAGACCCTGCTGAAAACCGAATTGCGACCCTACCAGCTGGACGGCATTGCCTTTGCGGCCGGAACCGGTCGGGCCGTTCTGGCCGACGATATGGGCCTGGGTAAAACCATCCAGGGCATCGGTGTGGCCGAACTGCTCTCCCGCCATGCCGCCGTAGAAAACGTCCTGATCATTTGCCCGGCCTCCCTCAAGTCCCAATGGCGCAACGAGATCAGACGATTCAGCCATCGCAGCGTCCGCCTGGTGCTGGGCAGCCACAAAGAGCGGCCGGCCCAATATGCGGGCGATCAATTCTTTACGGTCTGCAATTACGAACAGGTGCTGCGCGATATCCTGGCCATCGAGCGCGTGGCCTGGGACCTGATTATCCTGGACGAAGGCCAGCGCATCAAAAACTGGGAAGCCAAGACCAGCCGGATCGTCAAAGCGCTCAAATCCCCCTTTGCCCTGGTGCTGTCCGGTACCCCCCTGGAGAACCGGCTGGATGAGCTCTTCTCGGTGGTGGAGTTTATCGACGACCGGCGGCTGGGACCGGCCTTTCGGTTTTTCAACCGCCACCGAGTCGTCGATGAGAAGGGCAAACTGCTGGGATATAAACATCTGGACCAACTCCGTGAGGCATTGAACCCGATTTTACTGCGCCGCACCCGCCGGCAGGTGCTGGATGAGTTGCCGCCGCGCACCACCGAGGTAATCCGCATCGCCCCCACCGACGAACAGCTCGACATGCAAAAGGGTCACCGCAACATCGTTCAGACCATCATCAACAAGAAGTATCTTTCGGAAATGGACCTGCTGAGGCTGCAAAAGGCCTTGCTCATGTGCCGCATGTGCGCCGACAGCACGTTTCTGGTGGACAAACAGGCCCCCGGCTACTCCAGCAAGCTGGCGGAGCTGGGCGGCCTGCTGGATCAACTCGGTGCCGAAGCGGACCGTAAAATCGTTCTCTTCTCCGAATGGACCACCATGCTCAACCTGATCGAACCCCTGCTGGAAGCCCGCGAGATGAATTATGTGCGCCTGGACGGTTCAGTGCCCCAGAAAAAACGCCAGGAGCTGATCCACCGCTTCCAGAACGATCCGGCCTGCATGCTTTTCATCACCACCAATGCGGGTGCAACGGGCCTGAACCTGCAGGCGGCCAATACGGTAATCAATGTGGATCTGCCCTGGAATCCGGCCGTACTGGAGCAGCGCATCTCGAGGGCGCACCGCATGGGCCAGCAGCAGCCGGTGCAGGTCTTTCTGCTGGTCACCACCGACACCCTGGAGGAAAACCTGCTGGCCACCCTGTCGGCCAAACATGCACTCTCCCTGGCGGTTCTGGATCCTGACACCGACACCAGCCAGGTAGAGATGAGCACGGGCATGGAAGAGCTCAAGCGCCGCATGGAGATCTTGCTGGGGGCCCGGCCCGAAGCGGCCGAAGATGAGAGCATGAAGGCCGAGGCCGAAAAAACGGCCGCCGCCCTGGCCAGAAAAGAGAAGGTGGCGGCCGCCGGCGGCCAGTTGGTCGGGGCTGCATTTGCCTTTATCGGCGAGATGTTCGCGGACCGGTCAAACGGCGAAGGCCTGGATCAAATGGCAGGAGCGTTCAAAGCCAAATTGGGTGATTGCATGGAAAGAACGGCGGATGGCCGTTTAAACATGACCATCACCCTGCCCGACGAAGCCTTCCTGGACACCATGGCCCGCTCCCTGGCCAGTATGGTGGGGTTGGGGGCAAAATGACGGATTCGTGAAAAAGCCCTATTTCTGCATTACGCTTCATCCTGACGATGGGTCACGCTTCGCTGCACCCATCCTACTATGCCTTAAGCTGTAATAGTGGAGAATCTGTAGGATAGGTGGAGCATCGCGTAACCCATCATCGAACCACCAATTATTCCCCAGTCGTTCACGTGCGGGTCAACTCGCCGAATTTCGAATTAAACCAGATGAGACAAGCACTGCGGTGCTTGCATTAAAGCTTGGGATCCCGGCAGCTGGCGCACTGCTCGCAAACATGAAGCCTATATTTCATGCACACCAGTCCGGCGGGTTTGCTTGGATGGTTCACACAGGTTGCCATTGTTTCTGTTTCCGTGGGTTCCATTATGATATAGTGTATCGTTGAAATTTTAAATTAAAGTTACCAATCAAGACTCGATGAACTTGAAAAATGCAGGGTAACCCGCTTTTTACGAAACCGTCAGGTATGAATAGCAAAAAGAGATAGAGATGTCATGAAAGAGTTTTTCAAGGTTGAAACCATCCAAGGTGTCCTCGCCCACGCCCCGTCCTTTTCAGCGGTGGATAGGGAAACGGTGGCGCTGGCTGACTGTCTGGGGCGGGTGACGGCCGAAGATGTCTACTCCGATGTGGACATTCCCGATTTCAACCGGTCCACCATGGACGGGTTTGCCGTCAAGGCCTCCTCAACATTCGGCGCATCCGAGGCCAACCCCGCCTATCTGAACATACGTGGGCAAATCAGGATGGGCGAGCGGCCCGACTTTTCCATCGGTCCCGGTGAGGCGGCCAGGATCGCCACCGGCGGCATGCTGACCGAGGGCGCAGACAGCGTCATCATGGTCGAACACACCGATACGCTTGACGACACCACCATCGAGGCTTATCGGAGTGTGGCCCCGGGCCAGCATGTCATCGAAAAGGGCGAGGACATCCGGCATACCCAACCGGCGCTGAAAGCAGGCACGCGGATACGCCCCCAGGAGTCCGGCCTGCTGGCCGCCTGCGGGCGGACGGAAACGACCGTTTTCAGGCGCCCCCGGGTGGGCATCATCTCCACCGGTGACGAAGTGGTGCCGGTGGACCAGGTGCCCGGCGAAGGACAGATCCGGGACATCAACACCCAGACCCTGTCCGGCCAGGTGCTGGCGGCCGGAGGGATGCCCATGGTCTTCGGCATCGTCAAGGACAATCGTGGCGACCTCATGGACAAGTGCCGAAGCGCCCTGGATTGCTCCGACATGGTCATGATTTCCGGCGGCAGTTCGGTGGGGGCCAGAGATTTTACCGTAGAGGTGCTCGACACCCTTCCCCGCACGTCGATCCTGGTCCACGGGATCTCCATCAGCCCCGGCAAGCCCACGATCCTTGCCCGCTCGGGCGGCAAGGCATTCTGGGGACTGCCCGGCCACGCCGTGTCCGCCATGGTGGTCTTTGCAGTGGTGGTTCGTCCTTTTTTAGACCGGCTTTGCGGGCTGTCGCAGACGGTCCGGCAATTTCCGGTTCAGGCCGTCCTGAACCGCAACCTGGCCTCGGCCCAGGGGCGTGTGGATTATGTCCGCGTGCGCCTGGTTGAAGTCGACGGCCAACCCATGGCGGAACCTGTCCTGGGCAAGTCCGGACTGATCAACACCATGGTCAAGGCCGACGGCCTCATCGCCATCGGCATGAATACGGAAGGGCTGGAGCAGGGAACCACGGTTGAGGTGATGCCATTATGACGGCCACCGGCCAATTCGAGTTTTTTTAAATAAAAGCGAATTTCCAATATCGAACAAGGAACCGCAGAATATCGAAGGAAGGTATTCTACCGTTTTTTAATCATCGATATCGCAAAACGATACCACCCTTGAGCATTCGACATTGGAAATTGGACATTCTGCGGTTCTCTTTTTTTTAAAAGTCTCACGCTTAAAACGCTAACGGGAGTTACCCTTGATCACCAAACGCAACGTGTACTTGAATATGAAACCCCTCGAAGAAGCCCGGCAGATCCTCTTCGATCATTTTCCCGGCACCGGCACCATGCCTGCCGAAACCGTGACGCCACCGGAAGCCGTAGGCCGGGTCCTGGCCAAACCGGTAACCGCCGCCGTTTCATCGCCCAACTTTCACGCCGCGGCCATGGACGGCGTTGCCGTGAAAGCGGAAGAGACCTTCGGTGCCAGCGAAACCCGACCCAAAGAGCTGGCCGTGGGGTCCCAGGCCCGCTTTCTCAACACCGGCCACGTCATGCCCGAGGGCACCGATGCAGTCATCATGATCGAGAATATCCAGACAGTGGGCGACGACCGGATCCGCATCGAAGCACCGGCCTTTCCCTGGCAGCACGTGCGCAAAATGGGTGAAGACATCGTGGCCACCGAACTGCTCTACCCCCGGGGCCATACGGTGACCCCATACTGCGTGGGGGCCCTGATCTCGGGCGGCATCTATCGGGTGCCGGTACGAAGAAAACCGCGGGTGTTGATCATCCCCACCGGATCGGAACTGGTGGACTGGCGAACCACCGCCCCCGAAGACCTGGAACCGGGACAGGTGCTGGAAACCAATGCTTACGTGCTTGAAAAAATGATCGGCGCCTGCGGGGGTGAGGCACTGCGGCACGAACGGGTCATGGACGACCTGGACCTGATCCGGAAAACGGTGGCCGACGCCGTGGCCGGCGATGTGGACATGGTGATGACTATCGGTGGGTCGTCGGCCGGTTCAGAGGACTACGCCTTGCCTGTTCTCCAAGACCTGGGACGGCTGCTGGTCCACGGCGTGACCATCATGCCCGGCAAACCGGTGATCCTCGGCGATATCCAGAGCAAGCCCTTCTTCGGCATCCCCGGTTACCCGGTGTCCGCCATCATCGCCGTCGAGCAGTTCGTTCAGCCCCTGATCCGGCACATGCTGGGCGTCGCCGACCATCCACGCCAGAAAGTAGCCGTGGTACCCACCCGCAAGATCGCCTCCCGGCTGGGCGTGGAGGAATTCCTGCGGGTCAAGCTGGGTCAGGTGGGCGATCGCATCGTGGCCACGCCGCTGCCCCGGGGGGCCGGCATGATCACCAGCCTTACCGAAGCCGACGGCATCATCCGAATCCCCAGCCAGGCCGAAGGCATCAAGGACAGCGACCCGGTCCAGGCCGAACTGCTCAGGCCCCTGCCCGCCATCCGCAACACCATCGTCATCGTGGGCAGCCACGACAACACCCTGGACGTGCTGGCCGACCAGCTGCGTGCCGGCGACGGTGCCTTGACCCTCTCTTCCAGCCACGTGGGCAGCATGGGTGGGCTCATGGCCGTCAAACGCGGGGTATGCCATTTGGCCGGCACCCACCTGCTGGATACGGAAACCGGCGAATACAATCTCTCCTACGTAAAACGCTACCTCTCCGACACACCGGTCCGGCTGGTAAATCTGGTGATGCGCGACCAGGGGCTGATCATCCCCAAAGGCAACCCCAAGGGCATCAAGGGTATCGAAGACCTGGGACGCGACGACATCGTGTTCATGAACCGCCAGGGTGGCTCTGGCACCCGGATCCTGCTGGACTATCGCCTGGGGCAACTCGGCCTCTCCCCGGAGCAGATCAACGGCTACACCAGCGAAGAGTTCACCCACATGAACGTAGCCGTGGCCGTGCTGAGTGGAACGGCTGATGCAGGGCTGGGCATCAATGCCGCAGCAAAGGCCCTGAACCTGGATTTTATTCCCGTAGTTACCGAGCAATACGACCTGATCATCCCGCAGGTCTATTTCGAATCCACCAACATCCAGGTTCTTCTGGAGACCATCAATACCGCTGCGTTCAAAACGCGGGTGGAAGCACTGGGCGGATACAGTACGGCAAAGACAGGCACAATTGTTGATTAAACCGGGCACCCTCCTGGAAGGATAGAACGAATGTCCAATGTCGAACGAGGAACCGCAGAATATCGAAGGAAGGAATTCTACCGTTTACTAAGGACGACATCGCACAGCGATACCGCCCTTCGACATTCGACATTGAATATTGGACATTCTGCGGTTCGCTTTTTAAGGATCAAGTATCCATGGAAAAGCATTACACTCTTCTTGACCACACCGCGGATCTGAGAATCCGCGTCAGCGGCACTGATCCGGCCGAACTTTTTAAAAACGCCGGTCTGGCCGTGTTTGACCTGATCACCAAACCGGATCGACTGAAATCTCAAGAGGAAATCGAGATCAATGTCATCGGCGACGATCCGGCGGATCTCATGGTCAACTACCTGCGGGAGCTGCTCTACCTGTGGACGGGCAAGGAAAATTTGGTAAAAAAAATCGAAATTATTCTCATCTCAGACACCACCGTCTCCGCCCGCGTATCCATGGAGCGCTATCAGCCCGAACGCCACGAAATTCTCCACGAAATCAAGGCGGTGACCTACCACCAGATCGATGTGAGCCAAACGACGGACGGATGGCAGGCAACGGTGGTGTTCGATGTTTGAGCAACTGAAGTGGCATCTTGCGGCCCAGGGCTGCGTTCTCACGTTTTCGAGCACGCAGTGAAGCTTCAGCGCTATCCTCGAGGTAGCGCTGCTACGCCTGTGGGTGCGAAAACGTTGCGGCCTTGGCGTGTTATAGATTCCGCATTGCGGGGAACCACAAGCTACCACTTCTGGATGGTCACTGACGGGAGGTTGGGATGGAACTGAAACAGATCAGCCCCTATTGCTACGAAATTCCCAAGTCCGGAGCCATGAACGTGCCGGGACGGGTCTTCATGAGCGGTCGGATGGCCGAGGGGCTACCCGAAGAAGAAGCCTTGAAACAGGTGGCCAACGTGGCCACGTTGCCCGGTATCCTCAAGGCGTCCATGGCCATGCCCGACATGCATTGGGGCTATGGTTTTCCCATCGGCGGTGTGGCCGCCTTCGACTGGGACACCGGGGTCATCTCACCGGGCGGCGTGGGCTACGACATCAACTGCGGCGTGCGCCTGGCCGGCACCGGTCTGGAGGAAAAAGAGGTCCGGCCCGTGTTGGACCGTTTGGTGGAGACCCTGTTCCAGAACATCCCGTCGGGCGTGGGTTCAACCGGATCGGTAAGGCTGTCCGCCAAAGAGGTGATGAAAGTGCTGCGTGAAGGCGGCCGCTGGGCCGTCCGCCAGGGTCTCGGCAGCCCATCGGACGTGGATCGCACTGAAGACGGCGGCTGTATGGCTGAAGCCGACCCCTCCGTGATCAGCGAACGTGCCCTGCAGCGGGGAACTAAACAACTGGGCACCCTGGGTTCCGGCAACCATTTTCTGGAAGTGGGCGTGGTCGATGAGATTTTCGATAAAGCAACGGCCCGAACCTTCGGTCTGTTCCAGAATCAGGTGACGGTGATGCTGCACTCGGGCTCCCGTGGGTTGGGATACCAGGTCTGCGATGACTCGCTGGCCTTCATGGCCAGGCACGTTAAAACGCTGGGTATCCAACTGCCCGACCGCCAGCTGGCCTGTGCCATGATCCGATCAGAGGCCGGCCGGCGCTACTTTGCCGCCATGGCCTGCGCGGCCAATTACGCCTGGGCCAACCGCCAGATCCTTTTGCACCGGGCCAG
>RCNC010002235.1_pt1 | contig 12913 bp, 5 predicted proteins | sample 2041301 | NCBI WGS metagenome assembly RCNC01 (sample SAMN09708231, study PRJNA481090) | Marine sediment metagenome, whole genome shotgun sequencing project. | biome: marine sediment; feature: ocean; material: sediment; isolation source: Sewage treatment plant 13A marine sediment (STP13A) ... | reverse complement strand
ACGAGCCTTGCGCCCGGGATGTGGGCGGCGCACTTGGCGCCGTGACCGGGGGGTACGAGGGGATCCTCGGTGCCGTGAAGAATGAGTGCGGGAGCGGAGACCCGCCCCAGTTCTTCGAGTCGAGAGCCGGAAGCGAGGACCGCGGCCAGCTGACGTGCCTGTGCCACGGGATTGAAACCCTTGCGGTCGAGAATGTTCGAGGTCATCACCTCCCTCTGGAACGCCTCGTCAAAGGGGAACCGGCTGCCTGCAAAGGCCCGGGCCGCACCCAGGCGGAACTCGATCGTCTCCTCAGTCACGGTCACGTGGTTAGGAAACCTGGCGACCAGCTGCTCGTGGATTCCCTGGAACCTTGCCACATCGATCGAAGGTTGCACCTCTGGGTCCGAATCGAGGGGATGGGCGGAGGAAGCGATGGAGGTGAGGGTGCGCGTACGATCCGGGTGGCTGATGGCAATCCTCTGAGCGATCATCCCGCCCATGGAGGCGCCCACGATGTGCGCCTCCTGAATCCCCAGGGCATCGAGCAGGCCTACGGCGTCCCGTGCCATGTCCTCAAGGCTGTATGGGTGGTTCTCGTCCCAATCGGTGATCCATTCGGAAAGGCCGCAGTCCCGATTGTCGAACCGGGCGACATGAAAACCGGCCTCCACGATCGGTTCGTAGATGTACGGGAGCCATGCGGTGCACTGTTCATCCATCCCGATGATGAGCAGGGCCGTCGGGTCCTTCGGGTCGCCAAAGGCCTCGTAGTAGATCCGAATCCCGTTTGACGCCACGCTGCCGTTGCTGTGTGCTTTGATCTGCATTTCTGCCCCTCCGGAATCTGAACGGGAACCATCTTCTGTCCTCTTGACGGCAAAATCAACCTGCAATCCGAAGCTGCCGTCATTGCCCGCGAAAGCCGTCATTCCCGCGAAAGCGGGAATCCAGGGGCTCGCGTGGGGTGCAACGCTTGAGTAGCAAGCCACTCCGATAGTAGAGTGTCCGTGTGCGTTCACGCCTGGAAAGCAAGGACACCAAGCAATGGTCGAGAAAGACCTGAACAGTCTCACCACAGCCCTGCGCGACGTCTGCAGAGAGCGCGTCCTGGAGGAAAAGTGGCTGCTCGCCCCGTCGCGTCGTGTCGGGTTCCAGTGGCTCGACTCGGTGGCGCGTTCGGGACAGCCCCTATTGAACGTACGGGTGAAGACGCTCCGGCAAGTGGTCCTCGATCTGGCCGCTGGCGAGATGGCTCGAAAGGGCCTGACCTTCCTTGGCGGTGTGGAGGGCGAGGTGCTGGTCGATCGCGTGTTCGGACTCCTGAGGGCAGCAGGGGGCGGATACACGACCGGCCTGGAGCCGAGCCCCGGGCTGACCAGGACCCTGGTGCAGGCAATCCGCGATTTGCGGCTTGCAGGCTTGCGAAGTCCCAACATCAAGGCCGGCGCTTTCGAGGTGAAGAGGAAGGGGGAGGAAATCAGGCAACTCCTCCTGGAATTCGAGAAGGCTCTCGAGTCGGAAAGGGTCGTGGACGATGCCGAACTGCTCCGCATGGCCGCAGAGACCTTGAAGAGCGACCCGGGAGCGCTCCCCAAAGATACGCTGGTCCTGGTCCCGGAAGACCTGGCCGAGGAACTGCGTCGTCTGGAAAAGGCCTTCCTGGAACACATTCCGCAGGAGCAGCGGATGTACCTCCCTGTGGACGAGCCCGGAACGCACGCCGAGGACGAGCCCTGTGACCGTGCGCTGCTTCGCTGGATCTCCCGGCCGGCCGAGGCCCCGGCGGCAGGGTCGGATGGAACGGCCGTGATCTTTCGCGCCGTGGGAGAGGCGAACGAGGTGCGCGAGGTGCTGCGGCGCTGTGTCGAAGGCGGGACCCCCTTCGACGAGGTGGAGATCCTGCACACGGATGGGGCCACATACCTTCCCCTCATCTATGAGACGGCCTGCCGGCTCACCGACGATGACACCGGGGAGTCGATCCCCGCAACGTTTGCCGAGGGCATCCCGGCCCGTTACGGCCGTCCGGCGCGTGCCCTTCTGGGATGGCTGTCCTGGGTCCGTGGGGGCTATCTCCAATCCGTCCTGACGCGCATGGTCCAGGACGGCCTCCTGCGAATCGAGGAGGCTGAGAGAGAGGGTCTGAGCTTTGCCGACCTGGGCGGCCTGCTCCGGTCTGTCCCGATCGGCAGCGGACGCGGACGATATCTGTCGAAGATCGACGGTGCGATAAACGCGGTCGAGAGGAACAGGGCCTCGGGCGTACGGGTTGACGAGGAAGGCGAAGAGGAGGGCGACGAGCCGTCACGCCTGGCTCGTCGCATCCAGGGCCTCGGGGCGATCCGCCGGCTTGTCCTGGGTCTTCTCTCACACGCACCTGAAAGGGCGGTCGGGCAGAGGGATCTGCTGGAGACGGCCCGCGCGTTCCTGGAAAGGCACGCCCGGCACACCAACCGGTTCGACGAATACGTTCGCGTGAGGCTTTCCGAGAGGATCGGAGAGCTTGCCGCTTGCCTGGGTGATGAGGACGTGAACGGGTTGGATATCTGGAAGTGGCTGACCGATCTGTGTCTGTGCACTCCGGTGCGTGGAGAAGGGCCGCGGCCCGGGCGCCTCCACGTGGCTTCTGTCCACGGCGGCGGCCACTCCGGACGGAAACACACATTCATTGTGGGGCTGGATGACAGCCGGTTCCCGGGCGCGGGCCTGCAGGACCCGCTCCTGCTCGACGGGGAGCGAATCCGGGTATCGGACGACCTGCCTACCGCGGGGAGCCGGTTGGCCGGGACGGTCCAGGGCTTCGCAAGGTTGCTGGCCCGGCTCCGCGGCAAGATTACGCTGAGCTACTGCTGCCGGAGCCTCGAAGACGACCGGGACCTGTTTCCGAGCCCCATGGTGCTGGCCGCCTTTCGGATCCTCTCCGGAAACCCGGAGGGTGACCAGGACGACCTGACCCGCTGGCTCCCGGATCCTGCCTCCTTTGCGCCGGACAATCTGGACCGCTGCCTCGACCTGACAGAGTCGTGGGTCTGGTGGATGTGCGCCGGGCCGGGGGTAGAGGACCCGAAGACGGTGATCGCCCGCAGCTTTCCCCATCTGGGGCGGGGATTCGTGGCGCGTGAGGCGCGGGAGAGCGACCGGTTCACCGAGTATGACGGTCATGTTCCTGAGGCGGGTCTGGATCTGGATCCGGCGAGGCCCGGCGGTCCGGTCCTGTCCGCGAGTGCCCTGGAGACGATGGGCTCCTGCCCGTTGGAGTATTTCTTCCGGTACGGCCTGGGGATCCGGCCACCCGACGAAATCCGGGTCGATCCGAGGATCTGGCTCGAACCGGCCGAACGGGGGCAACTCCTGCATGCGGCGTTCCGAAGGTTCATGAGCCGTCTGCGCGAACAGGGCCTGTTGCCCAACGTTGCGGAGCACGGGGGAATCCTATCCGAGATCCTCGAGGAGGAGATCGATCGCTGGAAAGACGTGAAGCCGGCGCCGAACCGGAACGTGATCGAGCGGGAAATCACCGAATTGCGACAGGCCTGCCGGGTCTTTCTTCAGGAAGAAGAGGAATTTTGCAAGCAGAGCAGGCCCTTCTGTTTCGAAGCCTCGGTGGGATTGCTGCCGGAAGGAAAAGGCACCCCCCTGGACACGCTCGAGCCGGTAGACCTGAAGTTGGGCGGCAACAGGGTCGTTCGCGTCCGGGGACGGATCGACCGCGTGGACGAGGTGCCGAATTCAGACGGGACGCGGTATTCCCTTTGGGACTACAAGACAGGAAGCAGTTGGAGGTACAGGAAAGACAAGGCCGGGAAGACGGGGGATCCCTTTCGCCAGGGACGGCTCGTCCAGAATGCGCTGTACCTGCGCCTGACCGAGGCACGACTTAAGGAAACGGTTTCGCCCGACGCGGCTGCCGTCCGGTTCGGCTATTTCTTTCCAACCTTCCGTGAGCATGGAGAGCGGGTTCAGTGGGAGGCAACGGAACTCGAGGGTGGGACAAGGGTCATGGGGTTCCTCTGCGAGATGATCGCATCCGGAGCTTTCCCGTTTACGGACGATCCGGACGATGCGCGCTTTAGCGATTACGTGGACGCCTTTGGGGAGGCGGGTGCCACCGCAGAAGCGACCACACGCAAGACCGGGAACACGGAGAACGAGGCCCTCGGGCCGTTCCGGAGGCTGAGGGGCTATGAGCAGGAAGGATAGGGGCGGTTTCGTCCCTCCCGACCAGGTTGAGCGAGACCGGATCGTGGACGATCTGGCGAGGAACATGCTCGTGGAAGCGGCCGCCGGGACGGGCAAGACAACGAGCATCGTAGAACGCATGGTCGCGCTGCTTGCCCGGGGGAAGTGCGGGAGCATCCGCAACCTGGCCGCGGTGACGTTTACCCGCAAAGCGGCTGCCGAACTGCGGGGGCGGTTCCAGATCAGGCTGGAAAGGGCGGTCCGCGAAACAGACGGAAGCGAGAGAGAAAGGCTGGAGCGTGCCCTGGCCAACATCGAGCAGGGTTTCATCGGTACGATCCACTCCTTCTGTGCCCGACTTCTGCGGGAACGGCCGGTCGAGGCAAAAGTGGACCTCGCTTTTGAGGAGATCGACGAGGATGTGGACCATCGGCTTCGTACAGAGGCCTGGGACGAGTTCGCAGCCGGGCTGCTGCTCGAAGATGTGGACGGGCTGCAGGAAGGTTTGGACCGTCTGGGTCTCAGGCTGGAAGATCTCGAGGACACCTTCATGCGGTTCGCCGACTTCCCGGACGTGGAAGAATGGCCCGTGCCGGATGGGGGGAGGAACGAGCCTGACCTGACCGATGCACGCGAAGAGCTTCATCGATATTTGGCGCACATGCGGCGCCTCGGGCCCGACCTGCCTGCCGAGTCAGGAACCGACGCCCTCATACCCGAGTTCAAGCGCTTGCCGAGGATTATCTCCCACTATGGGGATCTGGGTAAGGCGAGTCGGCTCATCGAGGTGCTCTCGCTCTTCGACAAGAACGGCAAGGCCATCCAGAAGGAATGGATGCGGGATGGCCGTTTCACCCGGGACGACGCCAGGCAGGAGGGGGCCCGATGGGAGCGGTTCCGGGCAGAGGTGGTCCAGCCCGCCCTTTGCGCCTGGTACGAGTACTGCTACCCCTCGGTCCTGGCGATCATGTTCCGGGCCCGGGAGATCTACGACCGTCTGCGAACAGAGCGAGGCCTCCTCAATTTTCAGGATCTGCTGATCAAGGCGGCGGGGCTTCTCCGGGATAAGCCGCATGTGAGGCGGTATTTCTGTGATCGCTTCCAGTTCCTCCTGGTGGATGAGTTCCAGGACACGGACCCGGTTCAGGCCGAGGTGATGATGTTGCTCACCGCCACGGACCCAAAGGAGACCGAGTGGAGGAAGTGCGCGCCCCGGCCCGGTTCCCTGTTCGTCGTGGGGGACCCGAAGCAGTCGATCTACCGCTTCCGCCGGGCCGACATCGTGACCTACAACGAAGTGAAGACGATAATTCGTCGAGGGGAGGGGCCGGAAAAGGAAGGGATCGTCCTGCAGCTCTCCACGAACTTCCGAACTGTCGGGTCGGTGATCGAATGGGTCAATGATGTGTTTTCCCCTGAGGACGCGCCTGCAGACGATTCCTCGGTAGCGAACCTTCGCTTTCCTCCCGAAGATACGGACGCGTCTCCCGCATATGTGTCGCTGGAGACGGGCCGTGTGGGGGGCAGGACGGGTCGGCTCCAAGGGACCTATCTGTTGTCCATCCCGGAGGGCTGCGGCAATACGGAAGAGGCGGTTGACTACGAGGCCGATTTCATCGCCCGCACCATCCGACACGCCATCGACGCTGGAATCACCGTGGCCCGGACGGAGAGGGAGCTGGCGGAAGGCAAGCCCGAAGGGGCCGGTCCCGGCGATTTCCTGATCGTGACCTTCAGGCGAAGGTATCTGAGCCTTTACGCGCGCAAGCTCCAGGACCTCGGCATTCCGCACAAGGTGAGCGGAGGGACGGCGCTTAACGAGGTGGGCGAACTCAAGCTGCTGCACCTGTGCCTCAAGGCCGTTGTTTCGCCGGACGACCCGGTGGCGCTCGTGGCCGTGCTCCGCAGCGAGCTGTTCGGCGTGAGTGATCGAGCGCTCTACGCCTTCAAGAAGATGGGAGGGGTGTTCTCTTTCCGGGAGGCGGTCCCGGCCGGTCTGGGGGAAGACAATACCGAGGCCCTCCAGGACGCCTTCGAACGTCTGGGACGATATGCGCGCTGGCTCAGGCGCATGCCGGACTTGGCCGCCATCGAGAAGATCACGGCCGACCTCGGGCTGATGGCTCTTGCGGGCAGCCGCCCCGGAGGAGACGTACAGGTGGGAAGCCTGGCCAAAGCGATCGAGATCCTGCGGGCCGCGCAGAACGAGAAGTGGACGAGCGAGCAAATCGTTGGGCACCTTGGGCAGCTCGTGAACCTGGAAGCGACTCACGACGGGGTTTCCGCCCGTTCGGGAGAGGGGCCTCACGTGCGCATCATGAACCTTCACAAGGTCAAGGGCCTGGAGGCGCCGGTCGTGTTCCTTGCCGACCCTTCCGGGGAGCACGATCACGGGGTCCAGCTTCACATCGACCGCTCCGCGGACCGGGTTCTGGGGTACATGGCCGTGTACGGCCGAAAGAGGGGATATCAATTTCCGTTGCTCGCACACCCGGAAAGATGGGAGCATTTCCAGGAAAAGGAAAGGGCTTTTATCGAGGCCGAGGCGCTTCGCCTTCGGTACGTGGCCGCCACGCGGGCCGGTTCGGCCATGATCGTTACGCAGCGCCCGAGCCGCGGAGCGAACCGGAGGAACCCCTGGAAGGCCTTTGCTTCCTACCTGCCCGAGGAGGCCCTGCTTCCGGATCCCGGGCCTCAGCGAGCACCGGCGGGAGCGAGGACGCCCCTTGCCCAGGCCGAGGTGAACGAGGCGAGCGCCATGCTCGAAGACCGGTTGGTCGAGGCTATGGTGCCCACCTTTGACGTGCAGCCTGCGAAGAAGTACGCCCTGGCATCCACCGGGCAAGGTACAGCGGAAGAGACCGGGACGGCCCCCGCCGAAGGTTCTGTGTCTTCCGGCCTCGAGCCTGCCGAGGACGGAGAGCACGGGGTCGAATGGGGCACGGTCATCCACCTGCTGCTGCGGGTTGCCACGGAGAACCCGGAGGGAGATCTTCAGGGACTCGCCCAAACGGCACTCGTGGAACAGGGGCTCGATGCGAATTTGGCGGAGATCGCAGTGGAGACGGTGAACTCCGTGATGGAGGCAGAGATATGGCGGCGAGCCATGGCGAGCCAAAGGCGCCTCGCGGAAGTTCCCTTTGAGATCCTGTTGGAGCGCGAGGCCTCTGTTCCGGTCCTGGTCCGTGGGTCGATCGATCTGGTGTTCGAGGAGTCCGACGGGTGGGTGATCGTGGACTACAAGACGGACAGCGTTCCGGGCGGCAAACCGGATGCACTGGTCGACAAATACGCACCCCAGGTTCGCCTGTATGCGGACTCATGGGAACGGATTACCGGGGAGAAGGTGAAGGAGATGGGCCTGTATTTCTCCCGAGCAGACATGTTCGAAACGGTCGGATTCTAAGGTGGACAGAAGGCGAGAACGAGGAAGAGAATCGAGGAAACGATCAACACCCCTCTCAGGATCGTCAATTCATTCCACAACCGTCCAATGTGAAACGGCCCTTTGGCAGCATCCTGATCCATGTTCCATGCTCCTACCGCTGTTGCCGGATCCCGCAAAACCAGAACACCACCACACTACAGCAAAGTCCGGGCCATTCTTCCAAAAAGGCCGTTTTGGTCAATCAGATCAGCCAGTTATCAGCGTTCGAATCGGGCGGCCGAAGGAGGGCAGGGCGTCAAGATCTTGTCTCATTTGGGAAGGCTTTTTCTCACGGAACCTTTCTATAGAACCCTGCATCCAAAGGATGCTTACCTTTGATAATTACCCATCCAGGAACGGAATCCGTGTCAGTTCGCATTGGGAATGCGCCCTCGACGGGGTTCTGCACACACAACCGATTGCCATAAGAAGAGAGGAGAAAAGGAATGGCGGAGAAGAAAGTCGTAGATCCCAAGGATCTGACCAGCTGCGAAGCAACGGAGAAGATGCTGGTAAAGGCCCGAGCCGACAAAGTGGTCATCTCCTTTGACCGGGCAACGCAAATGAAGGCCTGCCCGATCGGAGCGGACTCGGCATGCTGCAAGCATTGCTCCATGGGTCCTTGCCGGCTCGTGTCCAAAGATCCCTATGCCAAGGAGGGGGTTTGCGGGGCGACTATCGACACCATCGGTGCGCGGAATTTTGCCCGGATGGTGGCCAGTGGGGCAGCTGCCCACACGGACCACGGGATGTCCATGCTGGATCTCTTCCGGGAGGTGGTGGCCGGAAAGATCCCGGAGTACTCGATCAAGGACCCGGAAAAGCTGAAACAGGTCGCAGTCTCCGTGGGCATAGAGGTCGAAGACCGGGAGATCGCGGACATCGCCAAGGACCTTTACGTGGAGCTGGAAAGGACCTACACCCAGGTGGAGGGTGAGATCCCCTTTGCCAAGAGAGTTCCCCCGAAGACCCTCGAGAATTGGCGCAAGCTGGGTATCGTTCCGCGGGGGGCCATGCGGGAGATCATGGAACTCATGCATCGGACACACATGGGCGTGGACCAGCACTACGAGAACATCGTGAAGCAGTGCAGCCGTACGGCGCTGGCCGACGGTTGGGGCGGGTCCATGGTGGCCACCGAGATCTCCGACATCCTCTTCGGCACGCCCAAACCGGTCGCAGGGTACGTCAACATGGGGGTGCTGGACGAGAAGCAGGTCAACGTCTGTATCCACGGTCACGAGCCCAACCTGTTCGAGTCCATGCTGGCCTCTGTGCGGGACCCGGAGTTCGTCAAGAAGGCGAAGGAAGCCGGTGCCGAGGGCATCAACCTGGTGGGCATGTGCTGCTCGGGTGCGGAGATGCTCTCCCGTCACGGGGTGCCCCATGCAGGCAACTTTATGTCCACCGAGGCCCTGCTCGTCACCGGAGCGGTAGATGCCATGGGCGTGGACGTTCAGTGTATCAAGCAGGGGCTATCCAAGGTGGCGGAGTGCTACGAGACCAAGCTCTTCACCACGAATCCCCGCTGTCACATCGAGGGTGCCGAACACATCGAGTTTCACGAGCAAAAGCCGAGAGAGTGTACGGACAGAATCGTGAGCCTGGGCATCGAAAGGTTCAAGAACCGCAAGATGCCCGTGGACGTGCCTCAGATCAAGAACATCGGGATTCACGGCTTTTCCCACGAGTACATCAACTATATGCTCGGGGGAACATACCGCTCTTCTTACACACCCCTGAACGACAACATCATCAACGGCAGGATCCGGGGGGTGGCCGGAGTCGTGGGCTGCACCAACCCCCGTGTCAAGCAGGACTGGGTTCACGTGGAACTGGTCAAAGAGCTGATCAAGAACGACGTGCTGGTCCTCCAGACGGGCTGCTCGCAGATTTCCCTGGCCAAGGCCGGTCTCTACACCCCGGAGGCGGCGAAGTTTGCGGGAGCGGGACTGGCCGAGGTGTGCGAAACCGTGGGCATGCCGCCCGTTCTGGGGGTCGGCTCGTGTGTGGACAACAGCCGCATTCTGATCGCGGCTTCGGAGATGGTATTCAATGGAGGGCTCGGAGAGTCCATCGCGGACCTGCCCGTGGCAGGAGCCGCCCCGGAGTGGATGAGCGAGAAGGCCATCTCCATCGGTCATTATTTTGTAGCTTCCGGTGTTTACACCGTGTTTGGCGTAACCTTCCCAATCACGGAGAATACAAAGTTCCACGATCTTCTCTTCAGAGGTCTCGAGGAAGAGCAAGGTCTGGGCAAGTGGGGCTTTACCCCGGATCCTTACGAGATGGCCAAGTTGATGATCGAGCACATCGACAAGAAACGAAAGGCCCTTGGCATCGATAAGGCCAGGGACCGTGTTCTCTTCGACATGGAGGCAAGGCGTCAGCTGGACAATGCCGTTTAATACCTTCGTGATCTGCCACAACCCTCTGGGTCAGGTCGTCATTCGATTGATTGCTACGTTGACAATGGCGACCTGACCCTCTCTGCTGCTTGCGTACGCTGTCACGCGGTCAATGCAGTCTAGATGATGGTCAGATCCCGGTAACGGCCATAAACGTCCGTCATGACCTTGATGATTTCCCCCAATGTCCCGTAGCGCTTTACCGCATCCAACACAAAGGGAAAGATATTCTCGTCCTTGTCAATCGCCTCGGCCAAGCGCATCAGGGATCTTTCCAAGGCCTGCTCGTCTCGATCGTTCCTGATCTTTTCTAGTCGTTCGATCTGCCTGTCCCGGGCCCCTGGATCCGCCTTGAAGACAACAGGGGTTTCGGTTTCGTTTTCCGCAAACTTGTTTACTCCGACAATTACCTTCTCCCCCTTCTCAACCGCCTTGTGATATCTGTACGAGGCATCGGCCAACTCTTTGTGGAAGAAACCCTGATCCAGGCCATTTACGACAGCCTCCAGCATATTGTCTCCAAACCCCTGGATTGTGTCCAAGGTATCCACTGCCTTCGCCTCGATTTCATCTGTAAGCGACTCCAGATAGTAGGACCCAGCCATGGGATCAACCGTTTCCGTCACCCCGCTTTCGTAAGCGATGATTTGTTGGGTTCGAAGCGCCAGCTTGGCGGTCTCCTCTGTGGGTAGTCCGAATGCCTCATCCTTTGAATTTGTGTGAAGTCCTTGCGCACCACCCAAGATACCTGCAAGGGCCTGAATGGCAACACGCACGATATTGTTTTCAGGCTGCTGCGCTGTCAGTGTGCTGCCTGCCGTCTGCAGGTGGAATCGCATCATCTGTGTCCTTGGATTCACAGAGTTGTATTTTTCCTTCATCAACCTCGCCCACAGTCGCCTGGCGGCTCTCAGTTTGGCAACCTCTTCGAAGAGATCGTTGTGGATACTGAAAAAGAAAGAGAATTTAGGGACAAAAGCATCCACCTCAAGCCCGGCTCGGGTCCCTGCATCGATATACGCCATCGCATGCGCAATGGCAAAAGCAATCTCCTGTACAGCGGTGCCACCGGCCTCCCGAAAGTGGTACCCGACGATACCGTTGAGATTCCATTTGGGCAGGTTCTCAGAACAATATGAATAGATATCGGAAATCAGCTTCATGGAGGCCTTCGGGGGAAAAATGAACGATTTGGATCCCAAGAAAGTGGACAGAGGGTCGTTTTGCATGACGCCCATTAGATCCCTTGAATCGATACCCATCTTCTCTGCGTACGCGATGTACATGGACAATACGATCACGGCAGGATGATTGACGATGAAACTCACGAAGGTATTGTCCGGACGAAACCCTTCCAACATCATCTCCATATCGGCAAGACTATCGAGAACCACTCCCAATCGTCCGACTTCACCCTCCGCCTCAGGCATGTCCGAATCGAAGCCGTAGTGCGTGGGCAGATCAAATACGACATTGATTGTGTCCTTCCCATCAACGCCGTGCTGTCCCTCGGATCTCAACTTCTTCAATCTTCTGTTTGTATCATCCGCCAGTCCGTAGCCCGCAACCTGCTGGATGTTCCAGAGCTGGGATCGGTATCCGTTCGGGTAGACTCCCCTTGTGTAGGGATACTGACCTGGAAAGGAAATATCCCTTGAGAAGCTCATCTCCTTGATATCAGCAGGAGTATAGAGAGGCTGGACAACGGATTCCGCAGATGTACGAAAGCGATCGAAGCGTTCAGGTGACTTTGCCAATGTCCTTTCTCGAGCTTCGCGCCATTCTTGCAGGCTCTTCTTGAACGAATCCTTTTCGTATTCGTGACTCATTGCCAGCTCTCCCATGTTTCTATGATATTCCGTGTCTTCTGTTGAGATATAGCATGGAAGTCCACTATGTAACCAGCCTTGTTTGACAGATGATGGCCTCCCCCCTCGCAGGCACAATCCGAGCGGGCTGAATGAAGAACATGGCCTTGATAACTGTAGATGCGGAAAAGTGTACTCCTTGCGGGAACTGTCGGGAGGAATGCCCTTTCTGTCTACTGGAAATGAAGACAAAGAGTTCTCTTCCCACCCCAAAAGAAATTGAGGTGCGGTCGGCCCAACAACGTGGCATTAATTGCGGCCATAGCATCGCTGTCTGCCCTGTCGGCGCGCTGACACTTCATGGTTTATCCCACGGCCTGATGGGATCGCCCGGGGTCCAGAGTCCGGGGGAGTGCGTGCAGATCCGTCCGGAACTCAACATGAGCAGAGAACAAATGGTCCAGTTCCTGATGGGCAGGCGTACGCACAGGGCGTACATTGACAGAGAAGAGCGAATCAAATATGCCAAGGAAATCTCTTCGATCCAGGCATAGGCTGCCTTCTACCTACTATCTCACCGAGTTATGTGTACCCTAGGGGGAAAACTGCAGATTATGACGATCCGCATGACAGGTTGAGAACCTTCTTGTATTAAACGATCTTATGCCGTGACCTTTCCTCAACGCTCACCACCCTGGCTCTTTACCAGCGCAGCTTGAGGTGGTTTAGAGCCTGCCCCTGCAGGCCGGCTCCGAGGGGCCTTCCCTCATCTCATGTACAGTTGCGTACGCATATCTAAAGTGCGCACTCGTGGCGCACGACCAATTACCTTGAATAGACATGAACGGCTCACCGAGTAAGGTGTCCTGAGGAAATACGAACTGAAGAATCGAGAGCTTCCGGGTCGAAAGCAGGTGTTATGTAAATCTCGCCCAATTGATAGGCAGCAGACCTCAGGGCAGCGCTGTTACATAGCTAGCCGCCCTGTCCAGTCAATCTGGTCCACCTCTCAGTCTTTTCGCCCCAGACCATTCCTAGAGCCAACGGAAGGCATTTCTGAATGCCTCTTTCCCACCGGATTCGAGTATCTCCCCGTGCGTAAGGGTTAC
>RCNC010002234.1_pt1 | contig 12916 bp, 12 predicted proteins | sample 2041301 | NCBI WGS metagenome assembly RCNC01 (sample SAMN09708231, study PRJNA481090) | Marine sediment metagenome, whole genome shotgun sequencing project. | biome: marine sediment; feature: ocean; material: sediment; isolation source: Sewage treatment plant 13A marine sediment (STP13A) ... | reverse complement strand
GGCAGCCGCATTCTGGGCCTGGGTGACCTGGGCGCCAACGGAATGGGAATACCGATCGGCAAGCTGGTGCTGTACGTGGCCGGCGCCGGCCTGCATCCCAACCGCACATTACCCATTTTGCTGGATGTAGGAACCGACAACGAAGAGTTGCTCAACGACCCCCTGTACCTGGGCATCACGCACCGGCGCGTACATGGCGATGAGTTCTACGAAATCGTGGATGAGTTTGTACAGGCAGCCACGGCCCGTTGGCCACACGTGCTGATCCAGTGGGAAGACTTTACCAACGACAAGGCCTTCCCCCTGCTCAATCGCTACCGTGACGACGTCCTCTCGTTCAATGATGATATCCAGGGCACCGGCGCCGTAGCGCTGTCCGGTCTGCTCGCATCCATGCGGATCAGGCAGGAGCACCTGTCCGAACAGCGTATCGTGTTCTGCGGCGCCGGTTCGGCGGCCGTGGGAATCGCAGATATGATCTGCGCCGGCATCGCAGATGAACACAGCATGACAACAGAGGAAGCACGCAAGCTGGTCTGGATGTGCGACTCCAGGGGACTGGTCACCCACTCCCGTGAGAGTGGTGTGGAGGAACATAAGATCCACTACGCAAGAGAAGAAAGCGCCGCGGCTGAACTCGAAGAAGTCGTCAAACGAATCAAACCGACGGTATTGATCGGCGCCAGCGGACATGCGCACACCTTCACCGAGAAGGTTGTGAAGAACATGTACAAGCACTGTCCGCAACCCGTGATCTTTGCACTTTCCAACCCGACCACGAAGGCAGAGTGCACGGCTGAGGAAGCCTACGAGTGGACCGATGGCAACGCCATTTTTGCCAGCGGAAGCCCCTTCCCCGCCGTTCGGATTGATGGCCGAATCCAAGTGCCGGGCCAGGGTAACAACATGTTCATTTTCCCAGGCGTTGGCCTGGGCGCCGTGGTAAGTGGTGCCAGCAAAGTCACCAATGAAATGTTCTTTATCGCCGCCAAGACCCTGGCGCACATGGTTACCGAGGAAGAACTGGCCGCCGGTACAATTTATCCCGATCTCGGCAAGATCCGACAAATCTCACTGGCGATCGCAGCTGCAGTTTGCAGGCTGGCCTGGGACGAGGGTTTAGCAAGCTACCCGGAACCGGATGACATCCGGGAGTATGTGCGCGATTGCATGTACCACCCGGATTACCGTCCTTACATTGCTGCCTGAAAGACTGTTATATTAGATATTTGTAACTTACAAACGCTGTTTACTAAAGAGGAAAACGGAATTATGGCCATTGCACCCACACTGATGAACTACCTCAAGACAGCCGGAATCAGCTATGACCTGATTGAGCACGCGCATTCTGCAACCGCGAGGGGATCGGCCCGTACTGCAGATCTTCCGGCACACCAGGTCGCCAAGGCCGTCGTCTTGCGTGATGACGCAGGTTACGTACTCAGTGTTCTGCCATCCAATCACACACTTGAAATCGACTGGGTCAATGAAGAGCTCAACCGGAGCCTGGTCAAGGCTACCGAAGCGGAATTTGCGGAGTTATTTGTCGACTGTGAACCCGGAGCCGTACCCGCCTTCGGCGAAGCATACGGCATCCAGGTAATCTGGGATGATGACCTCCAGTACACCGCAGATGTCTATATCGAAGCGGGCGATCACGAACACCTGATCTGGCTTGACCGCAGGGACTTCAAAAAGCTAATGTCTTCACTCCCCCACACGATCATCAGTAAAGACAGCGAGATTGGGAACTGGAAATACTGAAGCGTTCAGGCGGGTGCCGGGATAACCTCCAGGAAGCCACCGGGACAGACTTCAATACATTTTCCGCACTCTTTGCAACTGTCGAGGTTGAGTGAAAAATATCTCCCCGGGCCGGGTGATTCAAGCCGGGTGAAACACCCCGATGTGCAGTACATGTAACACTGCTCACAGCCGGAACATAAGCCGCAGGAAAAGCATCGGTCGACCTCCGCCAGGAACTGGCTCTCGGTGATCGTTCCTGTGATTTCTCCCTTGTCTGCGGCAAGCCGCGCCTCACCCGACAGTTTGGCCGGTTGAGCTGCTGCACACATATCCTTGCTGGCAAGCAATAGCTGTTCAGAATCGATGGCCTGTAACCCAGTGTCTTTGTCACCCTCCAGATCTGTGCCAGACAGCCTGCGATTCAATTGCTCCGCCGCCAGCCGGCCCTGCATGATCGCGTCACCGGCAATGCCTGTACCGGTGGCATCACCACCTGCGAGAAGCACGTCACTTCCACTGTCTTCAGGATGGCCAAGCAGCCAGTCTCCTTTGTGCTCAGCCGATTCCAGGCCCTCCAGGGCGGGGATTTGTGAAACTGCAGTAATGACCGAATCTGCGGTCAACCAACATTCTGTGCCGGAAACAGGAACCGGCCGCCGTCTTCCTGAAGAATCCAGCTTACCCAGAGCCATCCGGCACAGTTGAACCCCAATTAACTTGCCGTCTTCATTTCTTTCAATCTTTGCCGGCGCAGCCAGCAGCACTAATTGAACACCCTCTTCAATAGCTTCTTCGATTTCGCCCGGAAATGCCGGCATTTCCTCACGGCTGCGTCGATAAATAATCGTAACTTCTGAGCCAGCACGCCTCGCGCAACGCGCCGCATCAACTGCAGTATTTCCGCCGCCGACCACAATGACCCGAGAACCGAGGTTGATCTTTTCGCCACAATTGATCCGGCGCAGGTATTCGCTTCCGGTCAGGACTGACGGGCCATCTGCACCCGAAATACTGAGATCACAGCCTTTTTGTGCACCGACTCCCAGGTACAGGCTGTCGTGCCTGGCATGCAAATCCGCCAGGCTGACGTCCACGCCAATTTTGCAGTTCAGTTCCAGCTCAATACCCAGGTCGAGGATTTTTTCTATTTCAGCGTCCAGCACTTCCTGCGGCAGGCGAAAATCCGGTACGCCGTAGCGAAGCATCCCACCGGCCTTTTCACGGGCGTCGTAGACCGACACGCGATAGCCACGGCGTGACATCTGGTAAGCAAAGGAGAGTCCTGATGGTCCAGCGCCGACGACACCTATCCACTCTGTCATCTCTGAGCCCTGGAGACGGGGAAGCGCCAAGCCATTCTGAATCGCATGGTCACCCAGAAATCGTTCCATGGCATTTATCGAAAGCGGTTCGTCGAGATCCGAGCGATTGCAGTGATCTTCACAGGGATGAGGACAAATACGGCCCAGGGTAGCCGGAAACGGGTTGACCTCCGCGATGACTCTCCATGCCTGTGAAAAGGCCTCATTCCGGGTAATACCCGTCTTTTTCCTCTGGGCCACCTTGCCAATCCAGCCCCGAATATCGCCACAATTTGCACAACCGGCCTGGCAGGGCGCGGCTTTTTCAACCTGTACCGGCCGAAATACGGGTGTTATCCGGGCAGTGTGCCCAGCTGCCGCTTCCGACTTGTTGCTTCCAATTTTCACAGATGGGTCTTCTTATGCCGGGCAATCTCATCGTCAAGTTGCCTTATGCGATGAGACATGGTTTTGAGCAGGTTTACGGCTAATAGAGGATCCTCCCGAATTCTTGTCAACAAGGCCCTTTTATCAATTTTCAAAACTCTTGCCTCGCCGGAGGCCCGAACAGATGCTGAACGTACTTCCTTCTCAAATACGGCCATCTCACCAAAGAAATCACCCGACTCAAGAAATGCCAGGTGTTGTTCACGGCCCTTCCGGGATTCCTGAACTACTTCCACACGTCCGCCCTGAACAACGAACATGCTGTCTCCGCTGTGGCCCTGTTCGACAATGCATTCACCATCACCATAGATTCTGCCCAGCGCGCCTCTTACCATGATCAGACAACCCTCGTTTTCGGCCGGGAATTTTTCCTACCTGGCAGGACGGTGGAAAAAAGACTCAACACGAAGTTGTAGATGAACCCCGGGTGTAGCGTGCCGCGAAACATTTCCAGGTAGGGCGCACTGCCGGTAAACATATTCCACAGCAACGAACTCATATGTGGCTTCGCACCCACCTTACTTTGCTCTTTTTGCGCCATTTTGAGCATGGCTTTTCTGGTTAGCCGGGAATTTTTCATGATGGCATTGCTTGCAAACATGACCTTACCCACCCGGTTATCGTTCACGATATTCCTGCAGGTTGGCCAGTAATGTTTTTCGAAGTCCCTTGAGGACACACCGTTAAAAATGGCCGCAGTCGCGGCCGCCTTCCCTGTTCTGAAAGCAGCGCCAATTCCGTCCTTGTATAAGCGTGTGATTCCGCTATCGCCGATCATCACGACACGATCGCCGTAAGGCCTTTTTCGCGCACCCAGGTTAATCAGTGGGGAACAACTGCACACACAGGGTGTAGTTCCCGTTGGGAATGTTCGCCGGACGACCGGGTCATTCAGGAAGGTGTGGACCAATTCCTGATCGATGTCTTCGCCAACCATGACGACGGTAACAAACTGCCCCTTTGGAATGATGGCCGCGAACTCGAATCGAGGTATCGAAAGGAGAAACACATGAACGGCCTGGCCCAGGGTGGCAAGAATTTCTTCCCGCGTTGAGTGAAACTCACAAATATAGCCGCGGGTCGTTTTGGGTGGCTCAAAGTCCCCCGGAAGATCATCCAGCATGTTGATGAGATTGCTGTTTACACCAGAGGCCACCGCGACCAGATCATACGACTCCTGTGTGCCATCAGAACAGTGTAGAAATGGCATTCCTTCCCGCTGTTTCACACCGGTAATCAGTTTGCGAACAATCGTGGCGCCCTGGCCTGTTGCCCTGGCCTGGAGAAAGTCGTCGAAACTTTCCAGCTCCGCATCGCCACCCTCACGTGGACCATTGCCACGATACAAAGCGGCAATCCGGCGCTCATGAACCGGGCTTTCAATTGCAACATCACCGACATCCATATGAACGACATAGGACTCAACCGCGCGTTGCACAATGCTCCTGGGTAAAACAATGCCTTCGGCAGCAAGCACCTGCACCAATGATTCAGAGACAATGCCACCGCAGTGATTGCAACCTGCGGGGCCGCAGGACTTGAAAGAACGGGGTTCAAAAATATCGACATCAAGCTGGAGGTCAATGTCGTTGGCCATCTTGAGGAGAAAATAGGAAAAAAAGGAACCCGCAGGACCGCCGCCAACGACGGCAATTCGTGATCCATCCCGCAGGGTGAAATCCTTTTCCTCATTTTCGACGATTGCTGAAAACGAATCCGCTACGGACGTGTGTGTCGAGAGTGTCATCACCCTCCCTTCTTCTGTGTCCGCGGTTCTGTTAGTCTACGGTGTCGCTGCCAAATTCAAACATGACTCAGGTCAGGCAGCAGGGATATATTTCTTGAAATGCGCGCACTTACACTGGCTATAAAAATAAACGCAACGCAGCAACGCGTGTGGGAAACACTCGCCGATTTTGGCACTGTTTCCGACTGGGCCCCCTATATGAAGAACTCCCATTTGATCGGCGAAATCCGTTCCGCAGAGGGTATGCGCCGGGGCATGCTGCATTCGTGGGGATTTCGTTTTGAGGAAACCATAACCGCCTGGGACAAGGGCGAAGGTTTCTGTTTCGACGTCGACCGGGCCCCCTTCCCCATGAAGGATGTCAGAGAATCGTGGAGCATCGGCCATCAGGACGGATTTTCAACCGTAACGACCTCCGTCACCTATGGCATGAAGATGGGCCTGATCGGTAAGGTACTCGACTGGCTGTTTGTACGCTTTGTCGTCCAGAGAGAAATGCGCGCGGGCCTGAATGGACTGAAAGAGCACCTTGAGCACACGTAAACAACCCATATTCATTCTTGGAATTCTGCCAAGATGCGGCACAAACTTTCTATCAAACCTGTTGCTGCTGCACCCGGACTGCGCACCACCGGATCCGGTCTGGGAGGACTTCCTCGTTACACACCTGGATCTCCTGGCCCATTACAGTGACGCCGTAGCCGGCAGATGGGATCCGCAATGGGGGGTTAAACAGGAAGCTCAGGACCACCTTGACCGTTCTCTTGGCCTTGGCATTAGCCGGTTTCTGCAGGAACGCTGCCATGACCCGCGGGTGATCTGTAAGACCCCGCGTGTCGAAAACCTCGAGTACTTCTTTCGGTTCTTTCCACAAGCGAAATTGTTAATCCTGGTTCGCGATGGAAGATCCATCATTGAATCAGGCGCTCGGTCTTTTGGCTGGAGCCGCGAACCCGCGCTTCATTTGCTGGATGATGCAGCACTCGCCATCAATGCATTTCGAGAAAACGCGATTGGATATGAAGATCGGTTTCAAATCATCCGCTACGAAGACGTTTTTCTGGATACTGAAAACCAGTTGCGCAAGCTATTTTCGTTTCTTGAACTCGATCTTCAAAATTACGATCTGCAGGAGGCCCTCAAGCTTCCGGTTCGCGGTTCATCCGAATTGAAATCAGGGGAAGATGATTCGCTTCATTGGGACCCTGTCGAGCGCAGTGAAACGTTCGATCCGGTGTCCCGCTTTGCAGACTGGAGTGATGCCATGCACTACCGGTACAACCGGGTTGCCGGGCATGGTATGGAGTCACTGGGATATATGCGCAAAGAGGTAAAAGACCCTGCCGGCCTGTATCGCCTGCAGAGTCTTTTTCTGGACATCACCTGGAAGTTGAAGATGCTGGTGAAGCCGCTTTATCTAAGACTTTTTCGCTCCTGATCCTCAGACCTCAAACGCTGTCTTGATTTCGTCGAGTACTGACGGATCCTCGATGGTTGCCGGAATGATGTAGTCCTTGCCGTCGGCGATTTTGCGCATGGTTCCGCGCAGAATTTTACCGGAACGGGTTTTGGGCAGACGGCCTACGACCAGTACTTCCCGCGGGGTTGCGATGGGTCCAACCAGTGAACGGACAGTTTGTTTCAATTCGCGCTGTAGTTCCTCCCCGTCCACTTCAACGCCGGCGTTAAGCACGACGAAGCCCAACGGCATTTCGCCCTTCAATTTGTCCGCTACACCGATCACTGCACATTCAGCGACCAGCTTGTGAGTGGCGAGCGCTTCCTCTAACGCACCGGTCGATAGCCGATGACCGGCCACGTTGATGACATCATCAATGCGGCTCATGACCCAAAGGTAGTCCTGCTCATCAAGTATGCCGGCATCGCCGGTCAGGTAGTAACCCGGAAAGCGCGCCAGGTAGGCGTCGAAGAAACGCTGTTGATTGCCCCACAACGTGGGCAGCGTCCCGGGAGGCAGAGGCAGCTTCACCACGATATTGCCGGACTCACCTCTGGGCAGTTCATTTCCATCATCATCGAGCACCCGGATATCGTATCCGGGAACCGGTGCTGTGGGCGATCCTGCCTTCACCGGCAAAACCTCAATCCCCATAGGGTTTGCCGCCATTGCCCAACCACTTTCCGTTTGCCACCAATGGTCTATGACAGGTATCTCAAGTTGTTTCTCAGCCCAGTGTAACGTGTCCGGATCGCATCGCTCGCCGGCCAGGAACAGGGTTTTCAGGCTGCTGATATCATGCTGGTGCAGTAATTTCCCTTCCGGGTCCTCGCGCCTGATTGCGCGGAAAGCGGTAGGCGCCGTGAACAGACATTTCACCTTGTGCTGCTCGATGACCCGCCAGAATGCACCCGCATCCGGCGTTCCAACGGGCTTGCCCTCGTAAAGAAGCGTTGTGCAACCGTGTAGCAGCGGCGCGTATACGATGTAGGAATGCCCGACAACCCAGCCGATATCCGATGCGGCCCAGTAAACGTCACCGGGTTTGACGTTGTATATGTTGCTCATGGTCCATTTCAGCGCGACCGCGTGTCCGCCGTTGGGGCGCACCACGCCTTTGGGCTCGCCGGTAGTTCCTGACGTGTACAGGATGTACAGCGGATCGGTAGCCGACACCTCTTCACAAGCAGCCGGGCTGGCGCTCTCGATGGCCTGTTCCCACAACTGGGCACGCGGGTGCAGATCTGTAATCGGCAATTCCGGCCGGGAAACCAATATCCGCTGCATGTCGCCCGCACCGGCAATTTCCAATGCCTCTTCCAGCAATGGCAGATAAGGAATAACGCGACTCCCCTCGATACCGCAACTGGCGCTGACGATGAGTTTGGGGCTGGCGTCGACCACGCGGGTGGCCAGTTCTTTTGCAGCGAAACCGCCAAATACCACTGAATGAATGGCGCCGATTCGCGCACAGGCCAACATGGAGATGGCTGCCTCGGGAATCATCGGCATGTAGATGATGACCCGGTCGCCCTTGCCAACGCCGCAGTCTTTCAGGGCGCCGGCGAACCGGGATACCTCGTCAAGCAACTGATCGTAACTGTAGGTCCGCACCTGCCCGGTAACCGGGCTGTCGTAGATCAGGGCCGCCTGGTCGCCCCTGCCGGCCTCACAGTGCCTGTCGATGGCGTTATAGCAGGTGTTGATCTCTCCGCCGGTAAACCACTCATAGTATGGCGGGTTCGAGTCGTCGAGTACTTTTTCCCAGGTCTTTGTCCACTCGATTGCTGCTGCGGCTTCGCCCCAGAATTCCTGCGGATTTTCGATGGATTGACGGTACAGTTCTTTATAGGACATGGTTAACCTGCTGCCTGTTGATGAGAAAAATACAATACGGTCCAGTTGGTTATCCTAGGATGACCATCGTCAACTAACCATAAGACTTTAGTCAGATGAAACGCAGGTGGGGAGACAGTTTCAGAGGCGCCTTGCGGTCCAGCCGGGCCGCGATGGCGAGCAACAGTTCAGCCGTTGCAAACGCATCTATCAGTGCATTATGAGCCGTGTAGCGCGGCAGGTTGTAGTCACGGCGCAGCTGACTCAGCTGCAGGTCGCCCTGCCCGATCGGCAGGTCCCTGCGTTTGCGCACAGCCAGTTCGATCTGCATGGTGTCGAGCACTACAAAGGGCGGCACGATTCCAGCCCAGGCAAGGCAGGCCTTCTGCAAGAAAGCCACGTCGAGGCCGGCATGGTGGAACACCCAGACCCGCCCGATAGCGGCGTCAAACAGACTCTCCAGTCCAGTCTGGAGCTCAACACCCTCCGCCACTTCACTATCCATCATTTCATGGATGGTGGCACTGACTCCGACTGACTGATCCGCGTTAATCAGCACGTGCTGGTTCGAGCCCATCTGTACCCGCCCATCCTCAATCAGCGTCCATCCAATAGAGATGATCTGGTTGCTATTGGCATCCAGGCCGGTCAACTCCAGGTCAACGGAAATCATTGGAGTATTCGCAATATCTCCAACATCCAGGCTGCTGCAGGCTTCGAGGTATTTTCTGAGAACCGGTTGACTACACTGGCCGGCCAATGCTGCACACCTTTTCCTATGGCGCCATCGCCTGAACACGTCCTAGTGCACCTGGTAGCGATGTGCCAATGCATTCTGGGCCTCGACAACCAGCATGAAGGCTGCTTTCAGGTTCCTGCGCATCAACGATGACAGTTCATCCGGCGGAACAAAGTTGCTGGGAGCCTGGCCCTGCGACATAAGCTCGGCCTGGTGGTTGAGGCGGATACGGTTAATCAGGATCAGGGCATCACGCAGGCTCCTGGCATCGTCTTCGTTCATCAGGCCCGCCGCTGTAGCAAGGGCAATGCGGTCAAAGGTATTCGCTGCACTGATACCTGCCTCCAGTGCTCGCATTCGAACCAGGTCGGTGATGGGAACGATTCCGCGGTGCTTCAGATTAAGACCCTCGCTTTGCGTTCCGTCATCTTCCTGGACAAAGCGCCGGAAGAAGCCAATTGGCGGCCGGTGACCGAGCACATTCGCGGCCATGAATCGCCTGAAAATTTTGTTTTCTTTTGCCCTGCCCGTCGCGTAATCGAGCAACTCATCCACCAGTCTGCTTTTCCCATGGACACAACGCATATCAAAAAATATGCTGCTGTGCATCACGGATTTAGGTTCGGGCTCATCAATCCAGCTGTCAAAATGGCGCTTCCACTTGGCCAGTGAAACCCGCCATTTGACATTCATCGCCATGATTTCACCCGGACAGTAAACGTAGCCTAACTTGTCCAGTCCGTCGCAGACAAAATCAGCCAGCTTTGAGAAGTACTCGGCTTCTTCCTCGTTGGCCTTGCGTTTCAGAATCAAACCGTTGTCCTGGTCGGTACGAGCGGTTTGCTCTTCCCTGGCCTGGGAGCCGAATACGACCCAGGCGTAAGCCATAGGCGGTTTACCCAGTGATTCTTCCGCCAGTTGAATCAGGCGCAATGTAAATGCATCGGTGATGTGGGTGACCATACGACCGATCTGCTCAACATCACGGCCGAGAATGACCATGCGCTCAAATAAGGATGGCAGGCGCCGGCTCAATCGGACCAGTTGTTCCACCGACTCCCGTTTGTGAATATCACGCACCAGGCGCAAAGGGTGTTCTGATTGCGAACGCAGGATGTCACCGGCAGTCACCAGGCCCAGCGGTTTGCCATTGTCCAGAATGGGCAGGTGATGGTAATTCTCCCGCATCATCAACAACAGGGCGGCATCGACTCCGGAATCGATATCCAGGGTCATCGGGTCGGGTGTCATCACCTGCTCAATACTCAGGCCGGGGTCCAGGTCAGCGGCCAGTACACGCTGGCGCAAATCTTTGTCCGTAGCGATGCCGGCCAACTGTTCATCGCGCATGACCAGTACACTCGATACATTTTCCCGGCTCATCAGGCGGGCGGCTTCCCGGATACTTGCGTTCGCGTCGATCAGGATTGGCGTGCGCCGAATAAGATCCCGCACCTGGGTAACAGAGTGCCGGACCTGGTTGGCCGCACTTAACCGTGTCTGTAGCAGGCTGCTGAAGTACTCACCCACAAGTGGGTTTTGCTCACAGACCCGTTCAAAATCTTCGGGCGGCAGATGCCAGACCAGGCAGTCTTCCTCAGCCTCAGCCAGGTAATCTTTTTGCTCGCCATGAAAGAAAATACTGTGCCCGAACAACTCCCCTTCGGAACGTTTGTCCAGAAACTTGTTGCCACTGTCCACCAGGCGGACCGCACCCTTGCGGATAATCGCCAGCCCCGGAGAGGGTGACGATGAAAAAATCATTTTATCCTGAGGGTAATAAGCCGCTTCCAGTCCGCGAGCAACATCTTTGAGTGCATCCGACTCGAGCGTATTGAACGGCGCGACGGTATGGAGAAATTCTGTAGCCAGTGTTACGTCATGCATATGCAGATTCTAAAGGTTGGGCAGCCAATACTGAATGGCTAATGCAAAAAAACAGGGCCAGTTTTTCAACCGGCCCTGTCGCTTACTTACTAGTGCAGGCAGATCAGTGTTCTACTGCCTCGCCTGAACCCATCGGCACGCGGATATCTTCCACCAGGTGCTGGATGTGTTCCGGCGGAGGTGCCGTGACCTTGGAAACGGCGATTGCGACCACGAAGTTCAGCAACGCACCCACCGCACCAAAGGCTTCAGGGGATATTCCCATGAACCAGTTGTCCGGAGAATTGGCGGCCATCTCGGTTCCAGGGACGAAGAACCAGCCCTTGAACCAGAAGATGTAGATCAGCGTGGAAAGCAAGCCTGTCAACATGCCCGCAATCGCGCCTTCGCGGTTCATCCTCTTGTTGAAGATACCCATCATCAGCGCCGGGAAGATCGACGATGCAGCAAGACCGAAGGCCAACGCCACCACCTGGGCCGCAAAACCCGGTGGATTAAGACCAAGCCAACCTGCTAAAACTATTGAAAGTGCCATGGCTTCCTACCGATTCGATGAAATGGCTCATATTGTATACGAGTATTTCTGGAACGATTACTGCGACTGGTATGTTGAATGCGCCAAACTCGGCCTTTACGGTGAGGACGAAGATGAGAAAAATCGTACAGCGACTATGCTTATCCACGTTCTGGAAGAGTCACTCAAGCTCATGCATCCGTTTCTGCCGTTCATAACTGAAGAAATCTGGAGCAAACTACCGGGAGAACGGGAACCGTTGATTATCACAGAATATCCTGTAGTCGAGGGTTCCCGGGAAAGTGCAAAATCTGAAATAGCTTTCGGCGCTCTTAAAGAGTTGGTTTCAGGGGTGCGAACCCTGCGCAGTGAATTTACCGTTCCTCCATCAAAGTACGTCAAAGTGAGGGTGGAAACTGCCGGGGACGCCGGAGCTATTCTAAGTGAGACTGAAGATCTGGCCGCTATGCTTGTTCGGTCTGACGATTTTGCCATTATGGAAAATGATGAGCCTCTTGATGGTTCCCTGGCGGTTGTCGGACGCGGTTTCACAGCTCACATATTTATTAAAGACCTCATCGATGTTGATGCTGCTGTATCCAGATTCCGTAATTCGCTGGACAAGACCAGAAAACTGATCGAAGGTAAGAAGAAGAAGCTTTCCAACGAAAACTTTGTCTCCCGGGCTCCCAAGGATATCATCGATATGGAGAAGGCTCAGTTGGCTGAGATGGAAGATACCGCGGAACGAAGCGCTGCTTATTTATCCGCTCTTGAGGGCTGATACCCCTCCAGGGTAATTTCGGAGGTCGCATTTTGAGAAAGTTCCTCCTGTTTGTAATTCTGCTTGCCGGAGTGGCGGTACTGTATTCGATATTCTCAGATCCCGCACGCCGGGAGAAATTTCTGGGTACTATCGAAGGTTCAACTGGTGTCGATCTGGATGCCGCCCCCGAAGACCTGATCGAAGACGCAGGCAGAGCGGTCGGCAACGCAGCCGAAAAGATGCTGAAGGATCTCGGAGATACCCTCAGTGATCCCGCTTTCCACCGATCTGTGGAACGGTGGGGAAAGGATGTTCTTGAGAATCTCGATGACTCTCAGCTCAAGAATCTTCAGAAAGATCTTGAGCGCGAAGCGGAAGGCGGAGGCGAAGACTTTGACGGGATATTTCAGGAATATCTTGGAAAAACAGGTGATTCATGAGCCTATTTCCTAAGGAACGAATCGTCTTTGGCGA
>RCNC010002232.1_pt1 | contig 12920 bp, 10 predicted proteins | sample 2041301 | NCBI WGS metagenome assembly RCNC01 (sample SAMN09708231, study PRJNA481090) | Marine sediment metagenome, whole genome shotgun sequencing project. | biome: marine sediment; feature: ocean; material: sediment; isolation source: Sewage treatment plant 13A marine sediment (STP13A) ... | reverse complement strand
CAGAAGGGTCTAAAGCGACTTTGATAATTACCAAAGAGTAGTTAGTTGTTAGTTGTTAGTTGTTAGTTGTTAGTTGTTAGTTAAATTTAGTTTTCAAACTAAAAAATTGCCAAATCTTCAAATTACCCCCATTGATAAATTTCCTGCGTTCAACCATTATTCCCTTTCTCCCGGCCGATAGGTTACCTCAGCCCTTTTCAGAACATCTTCCTTGTAGAAAGGCACGTCTTTAAATTGCATATCGGCATATCGCTGTGCCTGATCGTTAAAATGCGGTGAATCAGGATCTCCGCTTTGTCCACCCGCCAATATACTTTTGGCTTTTACCTTTTCACCAAATTCAACCACTGCTACAAAGCTATTGCCACGAGTGCCATAAAGCTTTTTTGTATTATTGGTATATCGTGCTCCGTAGGCTGCAAGAGCTCCCCATCGCCCTGAGGCAAAACCAACAGGAATACTTGGTTTGCTATCATCAAAGGGCTGGCGAATATCGCCATTTAAACGTTGATACCGATTTACGTCACCCCATGGGATTTCCCAAGTGCCAAAATCAACGATCAATTTATCTATCACCTCTTCAAAAATCCGTAATCGCTCACCAAATGGCGAAGAAGTACCGAAGTAATCCATACGTTGCATATCGCTCATTCCTTCAGTTCGTTTCCCTTTTTGGCCATAATGTGTTCCATAAAAATGGGCCAGTGTCATTGCAACAGATTCCTTTGACGTCTTAAAATCCCATTGCCTTAATTCATTTATAGACTCACGCAACTTAGGATTCTTATCATCATGTGAATCATAAGCCTTTAAAAGCCCTGGAATCAGTTTTTCAAAAGCTGGCAAATACGGATCATGGGCCAGTTCTATTAAACTATCCAAGGTATATCCTTTGCTATCCTTTAATAAGTTGATGGCATGAATTCCTCGAAAATTCTCCCTATCAATTGACATGTAATTTGGGTAGTCTTCCTCTTCTGGACTGAATTCCAAAGCGGCTGTAAAGGGCGTGGAATTGCAATTTTGAAGCCATCCGTTTTCTGGGTTAAGCAGAAGAATGTTTTCATCAACGGTATGCAATCCTTGCCAATCGGTTTTGGGGTTGCTACCGTTAACGGGTTGGGAGTAATCAAAGGAATCATCCCTTTTCGGGACGAAATTCCCATGGAAATAGGCAATATTCCCTTCAGCATCGGCATAAACCGTATTGTTGGATGAGTTGGTTCGAATATCCATCATCTCCTTAAAACCATTATATCCATCTTTTTTAGAACGAACAAAAGACTGTTCCAAGGCCTTTATGGGTTCCCACATCATGGCAGAAGCCGTCCATTGGTCTTCCACCATATGCGTAATTGGTCCGTGATGGGTATGATAGGCAGGAAAGGTCCTTTTCTTTAATTCGTTGCCCTCTTTATATTTTAGAGTGATTTTGGATTCTTTTACCGGACGCAATTCTTCACCATATTGATACAACAGTTTATCTTCCATTTTTACAATGGTCTCTTTAAACTCATCCATCACATCAGTATAGGTTGAAGTATGCATCCATCCGGTTTTTTCATTGAAGCCTTGATATACAAAAAATTGTCCCCAGGTTACCGCTCCGTAGGCATTAAGTCCCTCTTCACTGACCACATGCACTTCTCCCCTAAAATAAAATGAGGTATGTGGGTTTATCAATAGCATCGCATTGCCAGACTCCGTTAATTCTCCTGATATGGCAATTCCGTTAGAACCTTGAGGCTCCGCCATTTCCTTCTCTTTTTTGATTTTTAGCTCTTCCAATTCAGGTATTTCCATTCCACTTTCATAAAAGGCCTTGATTTTGCGGGTTGAAATCCGTTCTATATCCCCACCTATAGAACCCTCACTAAAATACATCGGCATCCATGGCTCAAAACGCGTCAATAATCTAGGTTTTACTTCTGGGTGCGTATGTAAATAATAATTAATGCCATCTGCAAAAGCATCACATAATTCTTTTAACCAATCTGGACTTTTCTCGTAGTTGGCCTTGGCCTCTTCTTCAGTCATTAAGAGTTTTGCCCGTAAATCACTATATAAGGCCTCTTCCCCATCAACTTCGGCCAACCTTCCTGTTGCCCAAATGTAATTCTGTTCCACACGATTAAAATCATCTTCACATTGGGCATAAAGCAATCCGAAAACAGCATCGGCATCAGTCTTCCCATAAATATGGGGTACCCCAAAATCATCTCTAATAATAGTTATGCCTTCTGCCTGGACTTGCCATTGTTCCGCTTCTGTTAATTGTTCTTTAGTTGAACATGATACTATTCCTAAAAACAGGGCGACATATATAAACCTCATACGAATTGAAATTATTCTTTTAGTAAAATATTAATGACAAATTCTCACTGTAGCTGTGAAATTAACGGACTTGAAAATGAAATGCTAATATATTATCAAAATTAATGGAGTTAGATTCCCAATCAACAAATCCATATAAATTTAGAGTAACTTGCGTCTTCTTAAAATTGAATTCCTCAAAAAATGTCACATAAAAAAGTAAGCATCCTAACCGCATTCAAAACCATTATATGGCCAAGAAGAAATCTGGTATTTATTGGTTTATTGTTGATTGTCATCAGTAGGGCAGCAAGTTTTGTAACACCCGTGGCCTCTAAATATTTAATTGATGATGTTATTGCAAACAAAGATGTAGAAATGTTAAAAGTATTAGTCGCTGTTGTAATTTTGGCCATTTTTGTCCAATCGGTTACTTCATTTCTACTAACTAAAATACTGAGCGTACAAGCACAATTCATGATTTCGGAATTACGGGCGCAAGTACAAAAAAAGGTGCTTTCATTACCGATTCGGTTTTTTGACAATGCCAAATCGGGTGCTTTGGTTTCACGGATCATGTCCGATGTTGAAGGCGTTCGGAATTTAATAGGAACAGGATTAGTGCAATTGGTAGGTGGGACACTTACCGCAATCGTCTCTTTAATATTATTACTGCGAATAAGTGTAAGCATGACGCTATTTACCTTTATCCCTTTAGCCTTATTCGGTATAATCGCCTTAAAAGCATTTAAAATTATTCGGCCTATTTTCCGGAATCGAGGGAAAATCAATGCAGAAGTAAAAGGAAGGTTAACTGAGACTTTAGGCGGAATTAGGGTAATTAAAGGTTTTAATGCTGAAGCCCAGGAACACAAAGTCTTTGAAGAAGGTGTTGAAGAATTGTTTCAAAATGTGAAGAAAAGTTTGACCACCACAGCATTTATGACTAGCTCCTCCACTTTCCTAATAGGTATAGCGACTACTGGGGTGATGGGTTATGGCGGTTATAAAATAATGCAGGGCGAATTGACCATCGGTGATTTATTGATGTTTACCGTATTGTTGGGTACAATGGTCGCTCCGATAGTTCAAATGAGCAATATCGGCAGTCAATTGACTGAAGCTTTGGCAGGATTAGACCGGACCGAAGAATTAATGAATATGATCCCAGAGGCCGATGAAGAAGAGCGGGTACTATTATTGGAGAATGTAAAAGGAGATATGACATTTGAGAACGTTTCTTTTGCCTATGAAGAAGAAAAAGAGGTGCTACATGACATCACCTTTGATGTAAAATCAGGATCTGTAGTTGCCCTTGTCGGGAGTTCCGGGTCCGGTAAAAGTACCATTGCTGGCTTGGCAGCAAGTTTTTTAAATCCACAATCAGGTAAAATAACCATTGATGGAAAAGATATGTCCAAAGTAAATCTCAACAGTTTTAGGCAAAACTTGGGAGTGGTGTTACAGGATGATTTTTTATTTGAGGGTACAATAAAGGAAAATATTCTTTTTCCTAGACCTAACGCAAGTGACGAAGAATTGCAACAAGCCGTAAAAGCTGCTTATGTCGACGAGTTTACAGATCGTTTTGATGAAGGATTGGGCACACTCATCGGGGAACGTGGTATCAAATTATCAGGAGGTCAACGCCAACGAATAGCCATTGCCAGGGCAGTTCTGGCAAACCCTAAAATATTGATATTGGATGAAGCCACATCTAATTTGGATACGGAGAGCGAAGCTCTAATTCAAAAAAGTTTGGCCAAACTTACGGAGGGTCGTACAACCTTTGTCATTGCCCATAGATTGAGTACCATACGTAAGGCCAATCAGATATTGGTTATTGAAAATGGTAGAATTGCCGAGCAAGGAACGCATGATGAACTTATTGCGAAAGAGGGTAGATATCATAATTTATTTACATATCAAGCGAGAATCTAAACCTAAGTGATCAGTGAATGAAAATCCAACATTATCGAAGCTGATCAAGGTATGTGGCGTTCTTTTAATCCTGATGTTCCTTTGCAACTGTACAAACCGCTATACAAAATCATTCACCCATGATCATGGAGCCATTGTGCGTGGTGATAGCACCTCACAGCAACTAACAATGGTCTTCACGGGCCATGAATTCGCTGATGGTGCTAAGCATATTCGAAGCATCCTTAAAAAGAATGAAATTAAAGGTGCTTTCTTTTTTACAGGTTATTTTTATGGGAATCCAAGTTTTAAAGCGACCATAGAAAATCTAGTTAAAGACGGGCATTATTTGGGAGCACATTCGAATGATCATCTATTGTACTGCGATTGGGTAAAGCGTGATAGTCTTCTGGTAAACCATCAGGAGTTCTTGAACGATCTAGATTCCAATTATAAGGAAATGGAGCGATTTGGGATATCGAAGGAGCAAGCCCCCTATTTTTTACCTTCTTACGAATGGTATAACAATCGCATTGCCGAATGGACGGCCGATTATGGTCTTCAATTGATCAATATGACCCATGGCACTCTATCCCATGCGGATTATACTATTCCCGAAATGTCAAATTATCGGAGTAGTGAAAAAATTTACAGAAGCATCTTGGATTTTGAAAGTAAGAATACTGCGGGTTTAAACGGATTTCTACTGTTGATGCATATAGGTACGGATGCTAAACGCCAAGATAAATTCTATAATCGCCTTGAAGAGCTTATCCTTGAATTAAAATCCAGAAAATACGACATCATTGGGTTGGAAGAGATGCTTGCAAAGAAATGAGTTTACGAGTATATTTATAGTTATACTTTAAACCTAGAAAATGAACCGACTATTCTTTCTTCTCTATTTTGTTTCAAATTTTGTAATAGCTTCGACCCCACCTAGCGACGTCCATATCCGAATCAATCAGATGGGATATCTTCCCAATGAGGCCAAAATCGCCATCCTTTTTTCCCATATAGCCCTTAAGGAAAAGATCGTTCTGGTCACCAAGGAAAATCATCGTACAGTAGCCACCTACAGACCCAAAAGAACAAAAGCTAAAGGTTGGGGGACCTTTGATTTTTATTACGAAGTTGATTTTAGTGGCATTACCGAAGAGGGGGAATATGTGTTACGCACAAAAAACAAGGAATTTACTTCCCAAACCATTAGAATTTCAAAAAGGGTATATCAACACAAATCTGAAAAACTATTGGAATTCATGCGGCAACAACGTTGTGGTTACAATCCATTTTTTGATGTTGTTTGCCACCAGGGTGATGGTCGTTCTTTTTATGGCCCAATGCCAGATTCTACTTTTGTTGATGCCACAGGTGGTTGGCACGATGCTGGAGATCAATTAAAATATTTAATAACGGGTAGTTATGCTACCGCGCATATGTTGAAGGCTTATGAATTATTCCCTAAGACATTTTCAGATAGCGTAAATCATTTGGGCCAACCGGGATCCAACGGTATTGCTGATGTTTTGGATGAGGCAAAATGGGGTTTGGATTGGATTTTGAATTTGCATTCCGAACCCGGGCAATTGATTCACCAAATAGCGGACGACCGTGATCACAGGGGTTGGAAAATGCCAGATGACGACAACGCAGATTATGGCTGGGGCCCTAATAGTCATAGAGCTGCCTATTTTGCGACAGGTCAACCGCAAGGTCTAAAAAAATACCAAAGTGAAGCTACTGGGGTTTCCAATTTGGCGGGCCGTTCAGCAGCTGCAATGGCAATTGCATCCCGTATATGGAAAAAAGAATTACAAGATTCCATTTTCTCAGCTATTTGTCTGAAGGCTGCGAAATCACTTTATAAATTAGGTAAGGCCAAAGAAGGGTTCCAACAGGGAAATTCATACGGTGCTCCTTATCGATATTCCGAGAAAACCTGGGCCGATGACATGGAATGGGGAGCAGCGGAACTTTACAAAACTACGAATGAGAATGAATATCTTGAGGATGCCAAAAAATATGCAGTAAAGGCCAATACCGTTTCTTGGATGCCTTATGACTCTGTTCCCCATTATGAATATTATCCATTCGTGAATATCGGGCACTTTTCGCTGTATGAACATGTTGACTCTGATTTTAAGAAGACCTTGGCGAATTATTACAAAAGTGGTATTGAAGACAATTTAAAGCGCGGAAACACGAATCCATACAACATTGGTGTTCCGTTTATCTGGTGTTCCAACAACTTATTGACAAGCTTGATCACACAGGGAATTCTGTATGAAAAAATGACCGGTGACAAGACCTATTCTAAATTTATGATAGAACAGCGAGATTGGCTTTTTGGAAGAAACCCTTGGGGCACTAGTATGTTTACAAAAATGCCCGAAGAAGGTGAATACCCATTTGATGTGCATACCAGTACATGGGCGTTGGCCAAAAAACAAGTCCCTGGGGGTCTAGTTGACGGGCCAGTTTATAATACGATTTTCAAATCACTTAAAGGATTGCATTTAGGCGAACCAGATGAATTTGCACCTTTCCAGAACAACTATGTGGTTTATCATGATGATATCGGGGACTATTCTACCAACGAACCTACCATGGACGGTACTGCAGGATCCATTATAATGATGGCTTATTGGGCCGACGATAAATAATTAAGAATGGAATTCAATTGATCTTTTAACCTAATCAAGATTAATGACTTCCTCAATTTGAGGCGCATATTTCTTAATGGTCATTTCGACACCACTTTTTAAGGTCATTTGGTTAACCGTACAGTCTACACAGGCCCCCTGAAGTTTTACCTTGACAGATGTATCATTATCTATTGAAACAAGCTCAATATCACCCCCATCGCTTTGCAGAAAAGGACGGATTTCATCGAGTGCTTTTTCAACATTTAATTTTAGTTCATCTGATGTCATACTCATTTCTTGTTAACTGATGAACAACCAGCCATCGTGGTAATTTTAATTGCCTCTGTGGGTGGTAAACTTTTATTTCTACTCACTAATTCTTGAACAACGTTTCTTGTTATTTCCTCAAAAGAAGCCTCACTGGGAGATGCCGTTTGCATAGCTGCAGGTCTACCTACATCGCCAGCTTCCCGAATACTTTGAACTAAAGGAACTTCGCCTAAAAAGGAAACGTTTAAATCTTCAGCCAGGTTTTTAGCCCCCTCTTTTCCAAAGATATAATATTTGTTGTTAGGTAACTCTTCTGGAGTAAAATAAGCCATATTCTCTATAATCCCTAATACCGGAACATTGATGGATTCTTGTTGGAACATAGCGACACCCTTGCGAGCATCAGCCAAGGCAACCTCTTGCGGTGTGCTTACCACAACTGCACCAGTAACCGGCATGGCCTGCATTATGCTTAAATGAATATCCCCTGTACCGGGAGGTAAATCAATCAAGAGAAAATCCAACTCACCCCAATGGGCATCGAATATCATTTGGTTTAGCGCTTTTGAAGCCATAGGACCCCGCCAAATTACTGCTTGACTAGGTTCTGTGAAAAACCCAATGGACAATAGTTTAACCCCATAATTCTCTACAGGTTTCATTTTTGATTTGCCATCGATATTTACAGCCAAAGGCTTTTCATGGGTAACATCAAACATAATGGGCATTGAAGGCCCATAAATATCAGCGTCCAATAAACCTACTTTAAAGCCCATTTTCGCCAAAGTAACGGCAAGGTTTGCAGTTACAGTAGATTTACCTACCCCACCTTTGCCTGAAGCAATAGCAATGATATTTTGTATTCCAGGTAATGGTTTACCCTTTATTTCATTGACTTGGGGTTTAGCTGGCGCATCAACCTTTACATTGATCTTTATCTTCGCTTTTTCATAAACCTCTTTGTGGATGATCTTAAGAATTTCCACTTCGGTTTTCTTACGTGCCTGAAGACTAGGATTATTTATGGTAATATCTATTTCAACTTCGTCACCGAATATCTGAACATTCTTAACAGCACCACTTTCTACCATGTTCTGACCTTCACCAGGTACTGTAATATGCTCTAATGCCTTTAGGATGTCTTGCTTATTCAATTTCATGCTTTATGTATATTCATTCTAAACAACAAAGATACATCTTAGGGTTGAGAAGCTAAAGTTATTGGATTGAAAAGTGGTATAGTGAGATAGATTGACCTTATGTGAGGTTCTATATTATTCTACGCCCATCCAATAAATTAATAATTCGAGATCCATAGGCTGCATTTTTCTCTGAATGGGTGACTTGCACAATGGTCACACCCTCTTGGTTCAATTGCTTAAAAAGATCCATGATTTCCTCACCTTGTTGCGAGTTGAGATTGCCTGTGGGTTCGTCTGCCAAAATTAACTTGGGTTTGCTAATCAATGCTCGGGCGACACCCACTAATTGCTGTTGACCTCCACTTAATTGGGCGGGGAATAAATCTTTCTTACCCACTATATTAAATCGATCCAAGGTATCGGCCACCATAGCCTTTCTTTCTGACCCACTGTGCTTCTTATATAACAAAGGCATTTCTAGGTTTTCATAAACCGTAAGCTCATCAATAAGATGGTATGATTGAAAAACAAAGCCTATGTATTGTTTGTAAAGGTTGGCGCGATGTTTTTCTTTGAGCTGATGTACAGGTTCATCTAAAAAACTATATTCCCCTTCATCGAAATTATCAAGCAATCCGATGACATTCAAAAGCGTGGATTTTCCGGAACCGGAAGGGCCCATAACGGAAATAAATTCGCCTTCTTCGACTTCAAGGTTGATGTCTTTTAATAAAAAAAAACGATTCCCTCCTGAATTAACCCATTTGAAAATATTATTCAGTTTTAAAAGCATAGTTTTCTATTTTTAAATTTTATTAAGTTATTCCTCTTTAAGTGCCTCTACCGGGTTTGCCACGGCCGCTCTAAAACTTTGCCAGCTAACAGTAAGCAGGGCAATGGCCAAAGCCGTGAGTCCAGCTAAGGCGAATATCCACCAACTCATGGTAGTTTTGTATGCAAAACCTTGGAGCCATTTGTGCATCGCGTACCATGAGATAGGTACAGCGATGATAAAGGCCAATCCGACCCATTTCACAAAATCCTTGTTCAGCAGCGAGAGAATTTGACTAATTGTTGCGCCATTGACCTTTCGTATGCCGATTTCTTTTTTGCGTTGGATGCAGGTATAGGAGGTTAGGCCGAAAAGGCCCATGGAAGCTATCAGAATAGCGAGAATGGTAAATATCTGAAAAGCCGAGCCAAAGGCCTTGTCCTCGTTATACTGCGCTTCAAAATTTTGATCCAAAAACCTATAGTTAAATGTGCTTTGCGGGAATATTTCTTTCCAGATATTTTCAATCTGCGAGATTGCGCCTTTCATTCCTGTTGTTGACAATGTACTTTGGTCGAATTTTACCAGAAGATTACTCGTGGTAGTTTCGTAACGTAATAGCATGGGTTCAATGCCTGTCTTTAAGCCGAAATGATGATAGTCTTTTATCACTCCGACAATGACCCAATCCTGTTCAAAAAATTTTACGGTCTTGTTCACGGCATCATCCATTTTTGAAATGCCCATATGCTTCACAAATTTTTCATTCATAACAATTTTGTGGCTATAACCCTCTGAATTTTCTAAAAATGGATCCCCAGCCACAAATTCCATATCCATCAACTTAAAATAATCCGGGCCTACAACATAATTATACCATATTCGTGTATCGTCTCTCTTTCCATCAGGAAAAGTGATGCCTACACTAGAAGATAGATTATTATATTCACCTCCAGGGTAGGTCTGTGCGAGAACGGTGTTCTTGACAAAAGGAAACTTTTTCAGTTCGCTTTCTAGAGTCTTGATATCATTTATCAAAAGGGAGTCTGGTCTGTCATTCATCACTTTTCCGTTAAAAGCGACGACCTGACCAAGATTTGCACCTATAGGTTGGTTTTGCAAAAACTTGATTTGCTTGGTTACCACGATAGTTCCGATGAGCAAAATGATAGTAGCCAAAAACTGTCCTATTATCAGTCCTTTTCGAACGATAAGACCATCTCCCGAAGTACGGATTTTTCCTTTTAGGGCTTTGGCAGGCGTATAACTACTTAAAATAAAAGCCGGATACATTCCCGATACCACTGTTCCGAAGAGAATGAACCCGATCATTGGTAGAAATTCCTTAATATTCGAAAGACCTATGGTCAATTCCTTATCGATGTAATTATTGAACAAAGGCAGTACGAACAATATAATGATTGTTGCCATTACAATGGCAATCAAGTTTAACAGCAACGACTCTAAAAGAGATTGCAGGATGATTTGGGGCTTTTGTGCGCCGGCCACTTTACGAATTCCTGTTTCCTTCGCCCGTTCCAAAGACTTGGACGTTGAAAGATTGACATAGTTCAGCCATGATAGAATGATGATGATCAGGGCAATCGCCAACAAAAAACGTACCCTACTAGCACTACCGTTCGCTTCAGCCTCATACGGTTTATCAGAGTATAAATGAATGTCTTCCAAAGGTTCGATATTATGCCTTTCGTAGGGCAAGCTCTCTACTTTAAAATCCATGATTTTTTTCTTCAAAAGGCCGACATCGGTATTTTCATCAATTTGGAGGTAGGTGAACAAGTTATTTCCATTCCAGTTGGGTTCCGCATTATCGGGATATCCACTCCATGTTAACATCGTATCGAAGGAAATCAAAAAATCGTTTTTCATATGGGTGTTCTTCGGTAGGTCTTTCATAATGCCTTTGACCGTAAACAAAGTTTCCCCTCCAAAAAAGATGGTAAGCGATTTCCCCAATGGATCTTCGTCCCCAAAAATCTTTTTAGCGAGCGATTCAGTCAATAAAATCGTATAAGGATCTTTCAAGACTGTTTTGATATCCCCTTTTAGGAGTGGATATTTAAAAATATTAAAATAAGATGGATCGGCCAAGGCTCCTTGCTCTCCGTTGATAATAGTATTGTTATACTTGAAAGTGACATCGATAATGTGTGATAACCTCACGAATCTCTTTATCTCGGGAAATACTTCCTTTAGTGTTGGCCCACTTAGATTATAAGATTGCGCATCTCCGGGTACAAAGACACCTTCTTCAGTATAATCCATATACACCCGTTGTATATTTTCAGAGCCTTCAAAGGTATCGTAGCTGTACTCATAATTAACATAGAGCAAGATCAAGACAAAGGATGCCAAACCAATGGCCAGTCCAAAAATATTGATAAAGGAATACAGCTTGTTCTTTAACAAATACCTAAAGGCGATTTTGAAAAAAAGTTTGTACATAATAGCTTTAGTCGAGGTCGTTTAATGAATTCTTCGTATAGTGGCTTCGCCAATAACAATGCCTTTATCTATTTCTGGATTACCCTTATAAGCAACCGTAGCCTCGCCGTAAGCCGTAACTTTCAACCTATCTGAAACATTGACTCTATAACTACCTTCACCATAAGCGATAATCTTGGTGAATTTATTAGATGCCCCTAAAGTATTGATTTTGGTTTCTCCGTACGCCGTGAGCTTTTGAGAGTTTATATTGCCCTTCTTTATTTCCAAATAGCTCTCGCCATAAATAGTTGCATGTAATTCATCCAAATTCACTTCATTAAGATAAACCTGCGATTCTCCATATATTTTTAACTTGAACTGATTTCCTGTCAAAGGACTTTCACAGATAAAATTTTCTTCACCACGAAGCGATAATTCTTTTAGATTTTTATACGTAATAGTTACTATCAATACGGTGCCATTATAAATGGATTTGCTTCTCTTATACCCGTCTTTATTTACCTTTTCGTTTTTGGTTACTTCTTTGGCACCATCTAAATAAATACGTAATGTTTTACCACTTACCTCAACGTTGACTTTATCGTTGGAAATCGTATTGCTTTCTATTTGTATCTGTTCATTATCTCCTCGTACAAAAATTGCCTGAATATGTGGACTAACAACAATTTTATTAAATTGTTTCACATCAATGGTTTTGCCCTGTGCCCAAATACCAGCACAAGCCATTAAAAAGAATAGGGTGATTAAATTTTTACTTTTCATGATTCTTTGTTTTATGATTTATTTTATTCCGTTCGCAAGCTTTTTACTGGGTTGGCATTCGCTTTTGCAATGGTTCGTATACTCATGACGACCAAAGTTATCAGCAACATGAATACACCACTAAGTATAAAAACCCATAAACTCAAATTGGTCTTGTATGCGAATTCTTCAAGCCAGTAGTTCAAACCCCACCAGGCAATAGGTGCGGCAATTAAAAAAGCGATTGCCACCAAAATCAAGAATTCCTTGCAGAGCAACAGATTAAGCTGTGTCAAAGAAGCTCCTAATACTTTACGGATACCGATTTCCTTTGTGCGGCGTTCAGTCGTATAAACCACTAAGCCTAAAAGTCCTAAACAACTTATGATTATTGAAAGCCCTGTTGCCCATTTAAGTAACACTGACGTTTTTCGTTCCTGTTCGTAGAACCTTTTAATGGTATCATCCATAAAGTTTACTTCGACATCGGAATCTGGGTAAACTTTGTTCCAATTCTTTTCGATTTGAGCAATGGTCTAGGGCCAATTTTGTGGATTATTTGCTTCTAACGAGAAATGGATAATATTGAACCTTGAGCGTTCTTTTCTGTACCAATCTCCAGCAAAAGCCATGGGTTCAATAGCA
>RCNC010002231.1_pt1 | contig 12923 bp, 7 predicted proteins | sample 2041301 | NCBI WGS metagenome assembly RCNC01 (sample SAMN09708231, study PRJNA481090) | Marine sediment metagenome, whole genome shotgun sequencing project. | biome: marine sediment; feature: ocean; material: sediment; isolation source: Sewage treatment plant 13A marine sediment (STP13A) ... | reverse complement strand
TGAACCATCTCAAAAGGGATCCGTGCTTCTATCAGGGCATGATACATTCCCATTTCATGATGCCGGGGATTTTCCTGGTGCTTTTCACCGCCATAGAAACGCTGCGTCTGCTCCGAATAGACCATCCCAACATTTGCCAGGGGTTTCTCATTCCTTAAATAGGCCTCAGCTTTATAATGCCAATTATATATTTCCTCTACATAAGAAAGCCATCGCTCATCATAAAGAGTCCCAGAGAACTTGGTAAACCATGGACGCATCCCATTGGCTGTTCCCTCTGCCACCCAGACCCTTACTTCGGCTTCACTCTGGACTGAATCCTTCCATCGGTACGGCTCTTCCAATCCCATGCTGAATATTCCGCCAATAGGCTTATTCCCCATAATGGCCCGGTATTCCTTGGCCCGCTTACCATTGGACCAAGGCGGAACCATGCCCCTCCGGGCCTGATGATCCGTAAAAAGAATATCCGATTGCTCCCCTGCAATTCTTTTATCCGGAAATCCATTGGGGATGAAGCGGGCACTTGGATTGACCTTCCGGATCTCACCATCCCATAACTGCCATAATTCATATAGCCTCTTCCTGCGCCATTCATTCCATTTCTGGTAAACATTATCCAGGCGCCGGTCAGATTGCGGCAATTCCATTCCTGAAAAATTACGAAACAGCTGCTTGCAAGAATCACAGTAACATATGCCATGACCTGCCCAGCGATTGGAAAAAATCCCATCGATTGAGTAAAGGGACATGATCTCCTTGTGGACCCCGGTCATAAACTCGAAGTTATAGGGACCCAGGGCGCAGGAGACATGAAGCTCCGGATTCGACCAGTGCCTTCTATAATTGCCTTCCCGGTCTACTGCCACCCATTCTGGATGGGCGTCAAAAGCGTCCGGCCAGATGGCATGTGGATCGGTCCGGGCGATCACTACCATATCCCTTTCCCGGCATCCCTTTACCAGGTATCCAAAAGGATCGCTCTCTCCCATCCATAAGCTGCGATGATGAAATTCTATCTTTGTCGGATAATAGGCGACAATCCCACCAGCACTCAAACAGGCAGCATCCGAATGTGTCCGGCTGAAATAATCCAGCCAGAAATCCGGATCATACTGTCCTGGATCATTTTCAACAAGGGTTAACTGGGCCCATCTCATGGGTTTATCAAACCATGTTGCTGTACTGCCACCATCGTACACCGAAGGAATGGCAATTGTTGGGAATGATCCGGCTACGGACCCGCATACTGCTGAAGTTTTGACAAATTCTCGTCTTTTCATGGGCATGGAGATCTGAAAATGTTATGTAAATATCTTCATTTTATGGATTTCATCTGTAAATTTAAGAGAATTTAAAAACACCGGTATGAAATTCAACACCCGATCAATCCTGCCAGCGATCTTACTTGGAATACTACAATCTCCTTCATATCAATGCCTTGCTCAGACAGAGAAATCACTCCTGCATGTCATTATACTGGATAAAGAAACGCAAGAGCCGACACCAACCAGGGTCCATGTCACTAATAGAGATGGCACTACACCCGGTTTACCTCCGGAAGCAATAGGTGTTATGTATGGAAGGGATGATTATCCCGAAGGTTATGGCTACCAGCCTGACAGTTCATGTTATGTAAATGGGGAGTTCTCCCTTCTACTTGAGCCCGGAGAGTATCTCCTGAGCCTGTCCAAAGGTATGGAATACCTGGATCAGATACATCGGATCCGGATGGAGGAACCTGGACAAACCCTGGTATTCACAATGGAAAGATGGATACATATGGCAGATTCAGGCTGGTATTCAGGTGATGAGCATATCCATATCAGGAGGTCCCCGAGAGAAAACCCGCATATTCTGAAATGGATTGAAGCGGAAGATATCCATGTAGGGGCTTTGTTGCAGATGGGAGATTTCCGTAATGTTTATTTCGGCCAGTTTGCTTTTGGCGATGAAGGCGTGTATTCTAAGCAGGACAGGGTTTTGTCCCCTGGCCAGGAGGAACCGAGAACACACCAGGTAGGTCACACCATATCCCTGATGGCAGATGAGTTTGTCCGCTACCGGGATGATTACTACTATTACGATAAGCTGTTAGACCGAATCCATGAACTGAATGGTATAACAGGCTATGCACACCAGGGAGAGTCATTTCATGGATACCGTGGTATGACCATAGACATACTGGACAACAAGGTTGATTTCCTTGAGATCCTTCAATTTTGTGTAGCTGGCGGTCCACTGCTGGTGAGGTATTATTACCATTTCCTTGACCTGGGTTACAAAATCACTGCGACCGCCGGATCAGATTTCCCTTGGTGCGGGGTGGGTCCCAGGTTCGGCGTAGATGGCCCGGACTGGAACGCAAGGATTGGAAACGTGAGATTTTATACCCATTTGGGTAAAGCGTTCAGCTATGATCTCTGGAAACAGGAAGTAAAAGCCGGGCATACATTTGTTTCTTCCGGGCCCATGCTCGACTTCACGGTCAACGGCCATCTTCCTGGTGACGCCATCGAGCTCCAGGAAGCCTCCACCCTTTCCATCAAAGCCAAAGGATATGGCCATGAAGCGCAGGTACCCTTATCCCGGCTCGAAATCATCGCCCATGGAGAAGTGATAGCATCTGCCACCCCGGGTAAAACCGGACAGTCTGCCGATCAATTATCGATTCAGATCGAACTGCCTGTGGATAAGGGCTTATGGATTGCCGCAAGGTGTTATGCGGGCCTTAACCAGGCTGCCCATACCACTCCCGTTTACGTGACCATCGATGGCAATGGCTTCCTTAATCCGGAAACCAGAGACAGTTACCTTGAGTTGAATGAGAAATACCTGGATGAACTGGAGGCAGAACTTGATGCACCGCATGAAAACCTTGAAAACCGTGCATACTGGTATAGAAAAGGATTGAAGTCAAGGATTGAATCCACCCGCCAGGTTATAGAAAAACTAAAAAACAAATAGTCCCCCGACGCTGGCATCTTCCCTTATCATTTCATGCTTATCTGTATGATTGATTTGGGGGGCATATTAATTGTCAAAGTATTTTCACTTACGAAAACATCATCGAATGACCTTATATTAACCCCTTCGTTTTCGCCAAAATCATTAAACGCATTCATACTGCCTGCCGTAATAATTTCGACACTGCTTAGCTTGATTGATTCGATACCCTCCACAATACATTCTATGTTTGTACCAGCATTCGGGTTCAGGTTTGCCATGGTGAGATGCAAGTTTCCAAATTTATCTTTTGAGCAGGAAGTATGAATAGCCGGAATGGACTGATCTCCCAAAGAATATTCTTCTGAAGTGATCTCGCAAGGTACCAGGGTGGCATCATGGTGTACCTTGTACATTTTGAAGACATAATAGGTGGGCGTCTTTACCATCTGGTTCCCCTCGGTTAATATTACACTCTGCAGGACATTGACGGTCTGGGCAATGTTAGCCATCTTGACCCGCTCACAATGATTGTTGAAAATGTTCAGGTTAACAGCTGCTACCAGGGCATCCCTCATGGTATTTTGCTGGTATAAAAAGCCAGGGTTGGTCCCTGGTTCTACATCATGCCAGTTGCCCCATTCATCCACGATCAATCCCTTTGTCTTTTCAGGATCGTATTTGTCCATTATCTCCGAATGTTTTCGGATGAACTCGTCCATCTTCAATGTTTTTTGCATCGTGGTAAACCACTCTGATTCACCAAAGTCAGTAGCTGATCCCTTATTGGACCAATCACCGCGTACAGTATAATAGTGTAATGATAATCCCTGGAAGGAATTCCGGGTCTGGGGATCTTTCATAAGTGTTTCTGTCCAATGGTAGTTTTCATCATAGGGACCGCAGGCCACCCTGTATAGACTGTTCTCTCCATAATTTTTACAATAAACTGAGTATCGCCTCAGTTCATTGGCATAATACTCGGCAGTCATTCTACCCCCGCAGCCCCAGTTCTCATTCCCCACTCCCCAATATTTCACGCCAAAAGGCTGGTCCTGACCGTTTTCCTTTCTAAGGTTTGTCATTGGACTTACATTATCAGAATTCAGGTATTCCACCCATTGGGACATCTCCCGTACTGTTCCACTCCCCATATTCCCGCATATCACCGGTTCACAATCCAGGAGCCTGCATAACTCAAGGAATTCATGCGTCCCAAAACTGTTATCCTCCGTAACGCCACCCCAGTGGGTATTGATCATGGTGGGTCTTTTATCCCGGGGACCGATACCATCCATCCAGTGGTATTCATCAGCAAAACAGCCTCCCGGCCAGCGAAGGTTTGGAATGGCAATTTCCTTTAATGCTTCAACTACATCGGTTCTTATCCGGCCTGTGTTTGGTATCTCTGAATTCTCATCAACCCAGTAACCGTCATATATACATCGTCCAAGGTGTTCAGAAAAATGTCCGTAGATATGCCTGCTTATTTCATGCCTGGCAGAATCGGGGTAGAGCACAATTTGATTCTCCTGTGCCAGTATGGATGAAGCCCCGGTAATCATAATTATGGCAAGAACAATAGTGGTTTTCATCATTGATGGTGTATTAATTTCCTATGAAAGTAATATTATTTCCCCGGGTACCCAAGAGGTTCAAAGGGATTTAGGCAGGCCCATCTTATAAAGAAAACTGAAGCTCGCTCAGGTTCCGGTAGATACCTGACTGCAATTTCAACAATTCAGCATGAGTACCTTTTTCCACCAGCCTGCCCTGGTCAAGTACAAGGATCTGGTCGGCTTTACGGATGGTTGAAAGCCGGTGTGCAATAACAATGGAGGTCCTGCCCTGCATCAGTTTTTCGAGGGCATCCTGAACAAGACGCTCAGATTCCGAGTCAAGGGATGATGTAGCCTCATCCAGTATCAGTATCCTGGGATCTTTCAATACGGCTCTTGCAATGGCCACACGCTGTCTTTGTCCCCCAGACAATTGTGTCCCCCTTTCCCCCACCAGGGTGTCCAGTTTTTCCGGGAACCGGTCTATAAATTCCATGGCGTTGGCTTTCCCTGCTGCCTCGTATATCTCTTCATCACTGGCCCCTGGCTTTCCATAACCTATGTTCTCACGGATGGTTCCACCGAAAAGGAAAATATCCTGTGGCACCAGGGCAATCTGTTTTCTCAAAACAGACAGGTGGATATCCTGGCTGCGTTTCCCATCAAACCAGATCTCGCCCGCCGTCGGATCATGCAGGCGCATCAGCAGGGATGTGAGAGTGGATTTACCGGCACCACTGGCACCAACCAGGGCAATAAGCTGGTTCTCTGAAATTTGCACACTTATTTCGTGCAATACTTCTTCCTCTGGCCTGGAAGGATACGTAAAGGAAAGGTCTTCCAGGCTAATCTTTCCGCTCAAAACATCTTTCTCTTCCAGAACAGGGATCTCTTCAATCTCTTCCTCCCCGACATCAAATATTTCAAAAAGATCTTCTGTGGCACCTATGAACCGCTGTATACGGGTAATCACACTTGCCAGTCCCCCGATATTGCCACCGATAAATCCTGAATACAGGACAAAGGAGAATAATTCTCCCGAATCGATTGTTCCTTCGGCCAGCAATCCCGAACCTTTCCAAATGACGGCCACCAGGGCCCCGAATAAACCCAATATGACAAAGGAGTAAAAGGCTCCCCGGTACCGGCCTCCCTTCATGCCCAATTTGGCAATCTCCAGGGTCCTGTCCCGATATCTCCCCATTTCAAGGAATTCATTGGTGAAGGTTTTCACACTGCGAATGCCCTGGAGGGTTTCTTCAACAATGGTATTGGATTCAGCCACTTCTTTTTGCATCTGCTTGGAATACTTCCGGATAAATCTTCCGAAGAAAAATACCATAAGCACAATTGCAGGTAGTATGGCAAGCATGAAGAGGGTCAGTTCCAGGGAGGTATAAACCAGGAGGCTGATACCCCCAACAATAATGATTATTTGTCTCAGGAATTCTGCCAGTGTGGACGTCAGGGTATCCTGCAATAAAGCGATATCGGCAGAAATGCGACTGTTTAACTCCCCCACCCTTCTTTGTTCAAAAAATTTCAAGGGCAACCTGATCAAATGATTGTAGGTGTCCTGCCGTAAATTGGCCAGGGATTTCTCGGTCACATTTACAAAAAGGATTGTTCGGAAATATGAAAACACAGATTGGATAACCAGGATGGCCACTAGCAGGAGTGCGATGCGGTTGACGGATTCAGCCAGGTTCCCCTGGGTACCTGAATTAACCAGGTCGCCCAGCAGTTTCGGAAAAGCAAGGCTTGCCAGGCTGCCTCCAAAAAGAAAAAATAATCCCACTCCGAATTCCACCCTGAACGGCCGGATGTACCGGTATAACTTGAGTGCATTCCCCAATCCGGTTAAAGTAATCTTCTTCTTCGGAACTTCTGTTTTCATACCAGGAGGCAATATTAGATAAAAATATTCACTTGTTTATCTCTTTAATGACGAAGGGGGCGATCGAATATTTTATATGATTTAACCCAAGTAATTATTGACTTTGGCTCAGCATTGGTGTATTTTTATGAAGGTACCAATACCAGTCATTATTGTGTCAGGATATATAAAACTTCCACATCCCAGGACCAGTGGTAATATGTCATTAGAAGAAACTCTTGTATTCAGGCGCTCCCGGAGGTCTTTTGATACATCTCCGCTATCCACTTCGGAGGTCTCACAGATTTTGTGGGCAGCTTATGGATGGAAAGAACCGGAACATGGTAAGCGTTATACCGGCAAAGCGAACAGGACCTGTCCCTCAGCCGGGGGAATATTCCCACTGGAGATCTACCTCATCGCAGGTGATATCATAGATATACCATCAGGTTTTTATCATTTTGTACCGGATGAACACTCACTTAAGCTGATCCATGATAAAGACCTCAGGGAAGATCTCTACAAAACTGCCTACCCACGGGAAATGGTCCGTGTTGCACCGGCAAGCCTGGTATATATTGCCATTGAGAGCAAGGTCCTGGAGCGGTATGGGGAACGCGGCAGACAAAGGTATATCTCTATGGACATAGGGCATTCTGCACAGAATGTTTACCTGCAGGCCGAGTCACTGGGACTGGGAACATGCGCCATAGGGGCCTTTGATGATGAAGGACTAACCCAGGTACTGGATCTGCCTGCAGAAGAGATACCCATGTATATCATGCCGGTAGGTTATCCCGTCTGACCCGACTTTTTCTTGCCAAGATCAGGCTTCCGGGTGGCTGAAAATGGGTTTTAAATCCTTGATCATTGACAGGATCTCATCCTTGTCTGGGGCTGAGAATTCTTTCTTTCCCTCAATAAACTGAAGGGTTTTCTTCAGGAAGATGGAATCACCTGCATGTACGGTGCCGGTTATGTCTTTTGAAAGGGTGAACTGTAATGATTTCTCAATTAATTCATCCTCTTCGTATGGGTGATACCACAAATTTGGATAGGACGCCTCATCACCAGATAACCTGTTTTTTGCAATGGCTTTAATGGCCATGATTCCCATGTCCTTTTCTTTGGCTTTCTTGAGTACCCGGGGACCGAAATCTCCATTGTACCAGCAAACGCAATTAATGGGATACAGTATGGAATCAAAATCAAACATATCCATTGCTTTCAGGGCAACCGCCTCATTGTGCGCAGAAAATCCTATGAAGCGGATCTTGCCTGCATCGCGGGCCTTCTGGAATGTTTCCATGGCCCCTGCGGGTCCAAAGATCTGGTCAAGGTCCTCCATTTTGCTGAGTGCATGGAACTGGTATAGGTCAATATGGTCAGTCTTCAATTGCTCCAGTGATTCATGCAATTCCTTCTCCGAACCTTGCTGGTCTCTTTCGGTTGTTTTACAGGCCAGAAAACTTTTCTTCCGGTAAGGTTTAAATGCCGGTCCCAATAAGGCCTGGGAATCACCATAGGAAGGTGCAATATCATAATACGTGATACCCCGGTCGAATGCAGCCGCGACCAACTCATTTGCAAAGTCCTGGCCGTTGTTCTTGAGGGCTATGCCGCCAAACCCAAGTACGGTAACCTTTTCCCCTGTTTTTCCAAGGACACGCTTGGGTATGTCACCCTTTCTTTCACTGGTATAGGCACCAAATATATGGGGAAATTGCATAGCCATGGTACCTGCAGCACTTAACTTCACAAAATTTCTTCTTTTCATCCTTATGGGTTTTATGGTTTATTTGCCATGTAATTTACGGTTTTTTTCTATTTCGGATTGATAAAGATAAAATACAGGATTCTGGATATGGTGTAATTCGAACTTATTTTCCTATAGGGACCCAGTCCGGCATTATGCCCAACTCTATACCCAGTACACTTTCCCCCAATAGCCATGTCACCAGGAGCACAACCAGTATCCCTGTCATATTCAGTACAAACCCGGTCCTCACCATGGTTTTGATCCGCAGGCGTTCTGTACCAAAGACAATGGCATTTGGCGGCGTGGCTGTTGGTAACATAAAGGCCAGCGAAGAGGCGATGGTGGCAGGGATCATAAAAAGCATGGGATTGTTACCAGTGGTCACGGCCAGGGCGGCAAAAACCGGAAGCAGCATCTGGGTGGAAGCTACATTGGAGGTTAATTCTGTCAGAAAGGACATCAATGTTATTACTGCCAGAAGTATCAGGTATGGATGAATGTTACGGGTCCATTCCAATTGTTCACCAAACCAGAGTGCCAGCCCTGAGGATTGAAAACCCAGGGCCAATGCAAATCCTCCCCCGAAAAGCAGGACAATGTTCCAGGGCAGCCTTTTCGCTGTTTCCCAATCCATGATCCTGCTTCCTTTCTTATCCTTTGCAGGCAGGATAAACAGTATTATGGCGGCAATCATGGCAACCGTACCATCGTTAATAAAGGCCGGGGTACCAAAAATGGAGGACCAGCCCGGAATTGTGAATCTGTCAAACTTGATACCTGCCCTGAATATCCACATAAAAGCGAGTGCAAGAAACACGATGAGCACTGTTCGTTCCTCAAAACTTGCCTTACCCAGTTCCTTATATTTTATATGGAAATGGTTCTTATCTAAGGCTTCCCATGGTTCCCTGGGCCGGTAGATGAAATAAATCACGACAAGAATGGCACAAAGCATTAAAATGGTAACCGGCAATGCAAAAAAGAACCAGTTCGCAAAAGATATCTCGGGGGCCCCGGGATACATCAATGTCAGTATCCTGGGAAATACCAGGTTCGTTGGTGAACCAACCAGCGTCGCAATGCCTCCAATGGAAGCACTGTAAGCTACGGCCAGGAAAAGTCCGGTCGAATAATGGCCGACACCTTTTAGTGACATGTTTTCTTCAAGTGACGAAATAATAGACATAACAATGGGGATCATCATCATGGTAGAAGCTGTGTTGGAGATCCACATTGACAGGAAGGCGGTGGCCAGCATAAACCCCAGAAGTATTCTTCCCGGACTCACACCCACCATCATTAATATCTTCAGGGCTATCCTCTTATGCAGGTTCCATTTTTCCATGGCCAGTGCCACCACAAAACCGCCTACATATATGAATATTATGTAGTTAAAATAGGTGGAGGACACTTCTTTTCCGTCAAGCACGCCCAGGAAGGGGAAAAGAACCAGGGGGACGAGGGCAGTAACTGACAGCGGAATGGCCTCTGACACCCACCAGATAGCCATCAGCAGGGCTACTGCCAGGGTACGTGTTACTTCGGGTTTTCCGGGTTCCAGATCGGTAAAAAAAAGGACGGCAAAAAAAACAATCAATCCCAGGATCAGGCCAACATATTTTCTTGTCATTGGTGAGAATTAGGCGTACAAAGATCCCTCAAAATAAACAAAAACCAGCAAACAGGAAGGATCACTGCCACAATTCTTTCAGGCGGGCTATTCGTAACGCAAGGAGTCTGCAGGATTCCTGGAAGATGCTTTCAGGGCCCTGTAGGATGTGATCAGTATAGCAATGATCAAGGTCCCCAGTCCGGCATAGAGGAATAATATCAAATTTACCGGGATGCGTTTGCTAAAATTGTTCAGCCAGTTGTTAGCCACCAGGTAGGCGATGGGCCATGCGATCAGGTTGGCAAGCAGGATCAGTTTTACAAATTCATTTGATAATAACCTGATGACATTGGCAAAGGTGGCTCCCATTGCCCTGCGTATCCCGATTTCCTTCGTACGTTGTTCTGCAATATAGGAGGTCAACCCAATCAGTCCCAGTGATGCAATCAACAGGGCCAGAATGGTCAACATGACCGAAAACCTTCCGAACATGTCTTCATCATCATAAAGATCCTGGAGTTCCTGGTTGAGAAATGAGTATTCAAAGGGACGGTTCTGGGCAAAAACATTCCATTCTTTTTCGATTGTGCTTAGGATTTTTTTGTAGCTGGAAGTATTTACCCTGATGGCTATGTAATTTGTCATGTCTGCGGCAGCCCTCGGCCTTCTGACCATGTCCAGTATGAAATTATTCATGGGTTTATGTACTGAGAGGATGTGGATGTCCTGGAATACCCCAATTACCCTTTCATCCCCATCATGGATAATTCGTTTCCCAAGTGCTTCCTCATTTGTCCAGCCGAGGTTCTGTGCCATTTTCTCATTGATCATAATGGCATCGGCAGTATCCGTACTGACATCTCTGGAAAATGCCCTACCGGCTACCACCTCGATATCGAAAGTTTCAATGAAGTCGGAACGTACTATGAACATGGGATACCAGAACTCTTGGTCCTCGCTCAAACCTTCTATGGTCACTCCCCTGGTATTATGATTGACCCCGAGAATATCTTCCATGGCCGTTATGGACTCTATCTCCGGGTATTTGAGCAGGTTTTCCTTGAAAGTCTCGTAATTTTTCTGGATCTGGTTCACTCCTTGACTCTGGAGGAGCAGGATCTGGTCCTTCTTAAAGCCAAGGTCTGCATTCCTGATAAACTTGAGCTGAGAGAAAACGATCAATGTTCCAATGATAAGCGCAATGGATATGGCAAACTGGACTGTTACCATTATTTTCCTTGTAATGGCAGAACTCTTGCCATTCCTCAGGCCTCCCCTGAATATGACAATGGGATTGAAAGAAGAAAGGTAAAAAGCCGGATATGCCCCGGCCAGCAAACCTACACCAACAACCAGTAGTATGCCGAATCCAATAGAGGTGAGGGCAAAGATATAATCTCCGGAGATGTTTTTATCTGTGAATTGATTAAATCCCGGCAGCAATATTTCCACGAGCAGGCATGCAATGATCAGTGAAACGAATGTAGTGAATATCGTCTCCCCTAAAAATTGTTTTACCAGGGTGGATCTGTTAGCCCCAAAGGTTTTTTTAATACCAATCTCTTTGGTCCGGGTAGCAGAATTGGCCGTGGTAAGGTTCATGAAATTTATACAGGCAAGTGAGAGTACAATGGCAGCAATGACTGAAAGGATATATACATACAGGACATTGCTGTTGGCATGCATCTCATAATCGTGGTGTGATTCCAGGTGGATGTCCGTTAGTTTTTGCAGGGAAAGTGTTACGTCCTGGTCGGAGAGATCCGAGTAATGGTTCTTATAGAATTCGGGAAACTGGGCTTCCAGGGCTTCCGGTAGTACATCATCCGCCAGTTCAATATATGTCCAGAATGGATTCCATACCCAGCCTTGAAGAAGCCTGCTCCCGAAAGCCATTCTAATAGTGGACATGGAGCAGAGGAAATCAATCCTGAAATGCGATTGGCTGGGCAAATCTTTAATCACACCGGTCACTTCAATCTCTAACTGCTCAAATAACCTCATCGTTTTGCCGATCGGATCTTCATCCCCGAAATACCTGGCAGCCGTGGATTCAGTGATAACAAGATTGTTTGGAGCCGCAAGGGCCGTTTCCGGATTTCCCTGGACAAATGGAAAAGTGAACATTTGAAATACGGTCGAATCCACCGCAAAAAATCCGGATTCATTATACTTGATCCGGGTGGTATCATCCTTCTGGTAATCGATAAAGATCTGGCTTGTCATGAAATTGAAGAAACGGCAGGTCGTTTTCACCATTCCGGGATAATCCAGCTGCAGTGCCGGAGCGAACGGGAATGAACAAGTGGCAGCATCTTCATTTACATCATTGGAATTATAAAAGCGGTTGACCCTGTAGATGCTTGAAGCCTTGTCATGGAACCTGTCGTACTTCAATTCATCGGTGATATAGAGGACAATGAATATGAAACTGGCCAGTCCAATAGCCAGTCCACCAATATTAATGATGGAAAAGTTTAAATGACGGGCAAGATTCCGGATGGTAATAAGTATGTAATGCCTCAGCATGCTGGAATCTTATTTAGAAGCCTTCTTATCAAATCCTGTGCAAAACTTTATAAACAGCTGATATTCTGACTTCTGGTTCCAGGATTGCAAATTTAGCTATTTAGAAAGTGTCGTAAAATCGAACACATGCTGTGGCGATTTGGACCCGGTTGTCGGATGAGAAGAAGGAGCAGTTCGTGGAATACCAGCACTCCGATCTCTTTACCTATGCCAAGGGATTTCGGGACGAGTGGAGTGATCCGAACATCGCGCTCGTATGGTGAACCCCGGTTGCGGTTGGCCCACCGGAGCACTCGTGAGCGCGGAGAGAGGAGGGGAGATTGCTTGCTGTAGCGGCATGCCGCCGCTATCGTAGCCGCACGATGAGTAGCCGACGGACATTTCGGTTGGCTGAGGGCCAGTGGATCAGGACGAGCAACCCGCCGAAGCACGCCTTGCGCTCGCTGTCCGAGCAGCAAGCCTCCGTGTTTACGAAGGATGGTCAGTTCCGGGCGATCGTGACTCTACGGGAGAACGGGCACACCGAGCCGCCGAAGCCCAAATCGCAGCGGCAGCGCTCGGGCCCAAACCGCACAAACCCTGGCACGCTCGCAATCCCTGCCGTCCGCGCCGCATGATCAAGAGTTTCATGAGTATCTCGCC
>RCNC010002230.1_pt1 | contig 12924 bp, 11 predicted proteins | sample 2041301 | NCBI WGS metagenome assembly RCNC01 (sample SAMN09708231, study PRJNA481090) | Marine sediment metagenome, whole genome shotgun sequencing project. | biome: marine sediment; feature: ocean; material: sediment; isolation source: Sewage treatment plant 13A marine sediment (STP13A) ... | reverse complement strand
GGGAGCGGCAACTACTTTCTTCGAGATTATGACGATGGAACGGTTCCTTTTGAAAACGCCAGTGAATGGCGCAAACTTGATATTGTCAATAGACTCGATCCAGGATATTGAGGGGGAAATTAAATGAGGGTAATATCGGGAGCGTTTGGCTTATATGGCAATTGAAGGAAAAGATTACGAGGACCTTACACAAGCGGTAGTGCGTCTCGAATTTCCCAGTTTCATTTCTAAAGTTACCAGCTTTATAGAAAAACCTGTTGGAAAATTTATCGATAGCTTACCTGTTCAAGCATCTAAAAACATACAAGATGCGGTGAAAGTTACCCTAAAGAATCTACTGACCCTCACCGTAAAAACAATGGGCAAAGAATTCAAACGTGAAGCATCAACAACGACTCATAAAATTGCAAGCGGTATAAGTGGTGCTTTAGGTGGAGCCTTTGGATTGCCTGCCCTCGCGGTAGAACTGCCGATATCGACATCTATAATTTTACGTTCGATTGCCGATATTGCGAGGAGTGAAGGGGAAGATATTACAACACTTCAAGCAAGATTGGCCTGCCTCGAAGTTTTCGCTCTTGGCGGCAAATCTGATACTGACGACGGAGCTGAAACGGGGTATTTTGCAGTGCGCGCTGTCCTGGCAAAGTCTGTAAGCGATGCCGCAAAACATATTGCCGCCAAAGGTCTGTCAGAGAAAGGAGCCCCGCCTATTGTAAGGTTAATCACCCAACTTGCATCTCGCTTTGGGACTGTCGTTTCTGAAAAGGTATTTGTCCAAGGAGTACCGGTTATTGGAGCACTTGGAGGTGCGACTATCAATCTTTTGTTTGTTGACCATTTCCAAGAAGTCGCACGTGGGCATTTTATTGTTCGACGCTTGGAAAGAAAATATGGAAAAGAAGAGGTGAAAGAGGAATACATGAAAATCTTATCGGAGTATATGAAAAACTCATCGGGATCTCCAGGATCTCCATAAACAAGTCAATAACTTTCTGAAATCTCTTTAGCATTGCTGTTGAAAGACTGAAAACTATATATGGGAAATGGGGAACGTTCTTAACATATTAAGTTGCCTGGAGGAATAGGAATCTTTTGGGGGTAATAAAATTAAAGTCATGAATGATGCAAATCGTGTAAAAATATCGCCAGGTCTTCATGTTCGGATCGTATTAAAGAAAGACCAGCGATCCGGAAAATTAACGGAAGGTATAGTGAAAGACATTCTGACAAAATCGCCGACTCACCCTCATGGCATTAAAGTCCGTTTAGAAAGTGGTGAAGTTGGGCGGGTGAAGGAAATATTAGAATAAGGGGTTTTTGGGGTCAAACATATGATTTGCTTGGATTAAAAAAAAGCAATTTGTTTAGTCTTGCTTTTGGCGATATATGCAATCAAAATGATATTTTATGATCTTTATTGGCAAGGAGCCGATATTATTCTATGAATTCAATGACTTAAGTACATTCTCGCGTACCATCAACAAGCCGATGGAGTTGGGCGTGGATATTATCAGAAGCAAATTGTTAATCGTATCTCTGTTTATGATAACCATGTATTTCTGGCTCCTTCCCATTTTTGCCCATGCCGCTTCCAGGGGCATTTCAGTGATCAGCGATCTGAGCCATCAGAGCGGCAAGCTGGGCGCATACAAGGCACTAATCATCGGAATTAATGATTATAAAGATCCAAATATTCCGGATCTTGAAACCTCCGTCAATGATGCCAACGCTATGGCAAATCTTCTTCGTGAGCGTTATGGTTTTGAGGTTAAACTCCTTTTAGATCACAAAGCCACCAGAGAAGCAATTTATCGAGCTCTGCGAAGCTTGGCATCATCAACGGAAGCAGGTGACAGCGTTCTCATATATTATGCCGGGCATGGTGACCTTGATCGTCTAACCAATGATGGATGGTGGATACCGGCAGACGCTAAAGGCGGGGATCCTGTAACGTATCTGAACAATTTTCTGGTTCAAACATACATGCGCAGCATGAAGGCACGTCATGTGCTTCTTATCTCTGATTCTTGCTATTCCGGCACCCTGTTTGGTCAAACACGCGCCATCCCTCAGGTAATTGATCATAAATACTATCTTAATTTGTATAACGAGAAAAGTCGATGGGGAATGACTTCGGGCAATAAAACGCCGGTGTCTGACCAAGGTGCCGGCGGTCACAGTGTGTTTGCATATCAATTGCTCAAGGCACTGAGGAAAAATGAAAAACCATACATTTCCACACAGGAACTTTATACGCGTATTGCACCGCTTGTCAGCAACAATTCGGAACAGACGCCCTTGTGTCGACCCATTCGAAATACCGGAGATCAAGGTGGGGAGTTCGTATTTGTGGCGAGCACTGGGAAAACAGCTCCGATGAAGGAATCGAATCCAGTTGAAGTGGCACCGGCACAATCGCTACCTCAAGCCGGGAAGCCCTTTGATGAAATCCTTGAAGCCGAAAACGTGCAGCATGAAGACAAAGAAAAGCGGAAGGAATGGCAACAGGCGGATGTACCTGCTGACGATTATTCTGGATCGGATTCAAAAATTGAAACCCGTGGCGGAACTTTTATCGCTTATGCTACCGGAGTTATCTACGATAAGATTACAGGTCTTGAATGGTATGCCGGGCCTGACAAAAGTACAAACTGGAACGAGGCTAAAAGATGGGTTGAGAACCTGAACGTTGCTGGAGGTAACTGGCGCATGCCGACAAGAAAGGAGATCAAAACTCTATTTAAGAGGGGGGAAGGCACTCGCAACATGACGCCTTTGTTGAAGACCTCCGGCTGGTGGGTATGGTCAAGAGAAACTCAAGGTTCGTCATCGGCTTGGGCCTTCGCCTTTATCGGCGCTGGTCGAGAGATATTGAGCACCCGAAACTCCTCTAATGATAGGCGGGGTTTTGCGGTGCGTTTACGAAGAGGCGAGTAATTTGGTTATTTGAATATTTTCCTTTTTGTTCAAATTTCTTCTGTCAAGGAGACCAACAAAAGAAAGGAGTGGAGGATGAACCGTATTCGAACCGTTGCATCGAGTTGTTTTATTGTAATGCTTTGTGTTTTGTTTTTAGCAAATTTGCCAGCCTTGGCACAGGATGCCAACCTTTTGTCCCGTGACATCAAAAAGGAGCTTAGAACCGCGAAAAGTCTTATGTTTAAAGGTAAGGCGGAGGAAGCCCTGGGGCTGCTGGATGGGATTCAAGGCAAGATCGATCAGCTTAAGTCCGCAGAACCAAAACACTCCAGTATCAAGGGTATAGAAAGAGACTATGACAAACTCAAGAAAGATCTCTCGCGCCGCATTGGAAAAGAAACAGGGACACCAAAAGCCGAAAAATCGGTTGTTTCCAAGACTGCATCCGGCAAATCCGACAAATCAAAATCCGCCGCCGACCGTTACGTACGGAAAATGGATGAGGCGATGAAGGGTGTGGATAGAAGTCTCAGTAGTAAATCCGGAAAACCTGAATCAAGAATAAAATCTGCCCAATATGAAATGAAGAAGGTAGAAGGATATTGGAAGGATCTTGAGAAAAAATACCCTGATACGTTGGGACATCCTGATGTTGTTGCTGCCAAAGGACGGATGGATGCGTATTATGACAAAATAGACGCCTATGGTAAAGCCGTATCCGAAGAAAAAGCAAAGGAGGAACAAGTCAATACCGCGAAAGAGGCCGGATCCAACGAGTGGATTGCAAAGCTCAAGCCTTATGTTCTCATGCGCGGCCAGCAGGGCTATGTGCCTGAAAAAGAGTTTATTGCGAGTTATACCGAAGACCCAAAGGACATGGATCAATGCATGAAGCTCTATGCCGAGGCATCAAACCTGTTTGCCGAGTATCAGAAGACTCAATTCCCAGAGGGAAAAACAGACGAACTTCTGGATCTGGAAAAGAAACTTGCCTATAAGCTCAAAACATACAATGAAGAATTGAAAATGGCGGCTGACCGCTATTTCGAAAAAGCAGCAAGTGAGATAAAACGCGGTAAATCGAACCTGGACAAAAACGAGGAAAGAACCAAGGACGGCAAGACCAAACCGAATTTGCTGAATGCTCTCGTTCTCAATGGTATTGCAAGGGATATCGCGTGGGCGGAAAATCTCATGCCGGGAGACAGTCGAATTCCTGGATTAAAAAAGGAGTTCGAAGCTCTCCAGAAGGAGCAAAGCCGTTGGCGCGAAAAAATGATCGAGTCCACGGTGATGATATCCCATAAGTTTAACGGTAAAGAGAGCCGCGCTCTAAAGGAGATGTCAGAAAATATCGTAAAGAAAAAGTTCTCTGACGCAAAAATTTTACGGGTGAACGTCATCAGCTCCGATTGGAAAGAAGAGCGGGCTCTAGAATACACTGACACTACCAGGACCGCCATTCGTTACCGGATCACTCGAAGTGTCACAGGCCAGGTAGCGGCAAAACGCGGTGGCGATTGTTTCCTTTATACGACATATATTGCTAAAAATCGCCGCAGTGACGGTTCCTGGGGCCAGTATTACGGACATATCATGTTTACTGATCGGATGCTCGAAAAGAATGTAAATAAATAGAGAACCTCAGGTCATTCGGGAGTGAGAATGCAGCGGGAGATTTCGAGAACGCCCTCGAAATTTACTTTATAATCTCAACTTGTGGATTAAAAGAACATAGGAATAATATGGACGTTGTTCGTACTGTTTGTAATAACCATGCAGGGAAAAGCAAGAATAGGTGCACTGGGTGCACTGCATCATGTGATTGAAAGGGGGATGAGCGCATTCCCTTAAGATAATTAAAAAAGGAGCAAGATTATGGCAACAATTACATTAAAAGGCACACCCATTGAAACCATTGGCGATTTACCAAAAGTTGGTGAAAAGGCCCCTAACTTTACGCTAACCAAAAGGGACCTTTCCGAGACAAATCTCGATGATTTTGCGGGAAAACGCATCGTTTTAAATATTTTCCCGAGTATTGACACCCAGGTATGCGCAACTTCGGTTCGCAGATTTAACGTTGAAGCAAGCAAGCTTGAAAACAGCGTTGTACTTTGCGTTTCCGCGGATCTGCCGTTTGCCCACGAAAGGTTTTGCGGGGCCGAAGGTATTGATGATGTGATGTCGTTGTCGAGTTTTCGTTCTGAAGCTTTTGGAAAGGATTATGGGGTGAAAATAACGAGCGGGCCCCTGACCGGTTTGATGTCCAGGGCCATTGTTATTATTGATGAATCCGGAAAAGTCATTTACACGGAACAGGTCCCGGAAATTGTACAGGAGCCGAATTACGAGGCCGCACTGGCAGCATTGTCTTAACTAAATCTTGCGTGAAAATTGATGAGCGCCCTTAAAATACTTAATTGATATGAAAGCCTCCGAATCGTGCAAGATTCAGGTGATAACCATGCTACGATAAGCGGAAATAGATCGGAAAATCAGTTTTTGCAACCTGTTTTAATATGGCCCGAATGATTACGATTACAGGCGTGTTGGGACCGATTAAACAACTATCAACTATAACCGCACCAGCACAGGATAAGTATCGCTGGCATGCTTAACGGTTGTTCCCGATCAAGTATTCTCTGTGTTGATGACTGCTTTGCGCATTACTTTTTAAGTGAATTTGTCATATAACAAGGAAATTCTTCTATTTACCATTAATTATGACACAGCCTGTTATGGCGTTGTCACTGATGAAGTTAACTGGCGTTCGTTTGGTCTTTTCACAAGTAATCTGGAATGAATTGATCAATCACAACTATAATTCTTAACCAAAAACTGGATTAATTTTCCGGTCACACTATTGACTTATTATTACGAATGAATTAATTTAAGACTTAACTGATTTTACCATTCACTGCTTGTGTATGTTTCTGGTATTTATTTTGGGGCCTGTCCAAAGAACCTACCTTTTTTGGCCTTCCTTATAATTAGACCTCCTGAGCATTTACACAAGACAAGATACAAGGAAAGGAAAAACATTAGATGGAGGGTTATGTCAAATCATATAGTGAAAAAAAAGGCTATGGTTTTATAGACACTGAAGAACATGGGGTTGTTTTTGTTCACAAATCTGGCATCAAGGACTTTGGGCATTTCGGTTTACAAAAAGGTGACCCTGTATCTTTTGAATTAAAAGAAACCTCTAAAGGCAGACAAGCCATCAACTTACAACCACTCAAATCCTATTAATTTGGAAACACACAATACTTTTCTATCTTAATACTTGCCATTAGCAATAAGGAGTGCACAATCTTGCGAATAAAGATAGATCGTTTTCTTGCGTCAGAGGTGTTCATTTCTTTTTTTTATCGATTAATTTTATTTTATTCGTGGACATTTCGTTTAAAGATTGAAAATGATAAAGACTGGATGGATTATAGAAGAAATGGCGGTGTCGTTTTGATTTGCGGTTGGCATCAACAATTTTTTTCTGCTATTCGTCCTTTTAAAAATTATAAAACCTTCAACCCAAGTATCATGATTAGTCAGAGCAGAGACGGTGAAATAGTAACCAAGATGGCTTTGCGTAATGGCTGGAATCCAGTTCGGGGTTCTTCTTCAAAAGGTGGGATGGAGGCTTTAAAGAAAATGATTACTAATTTAAAGGAGAAAAAACTTGCAGCCCATATTGTAGACGGACCTAAAGGGCCTTCAGGTATTGTTAAGGCTGGAGTAATCCGTTTAGCACATGCTGCCAATGCCGTAATAGTTCCTCTTTCTGTTTCTGCAGAAAAAGCGTGGTATTTCAATAGCTGGGATAAATTTCTCCTGCCAAAACCCTTTAGCAAGGTGGTTCTTCGTTTTGGGGAAATGATCAAATTTGATAGAGTAAAAGACAGAGAGATCTTTGAAAGGCAAAGAATGAGACTCGAAGAAATTATGCTTCCTGCGTTAAGAGTTTAAGAATCCTTAAGAGAAATATTGTCTGCTGATTTATTGACTTCCACATTATCTTGGAAAAATCGAAAGCCAAAATACATACCATTTGCAGACGTAATTTGCAGAGACATAAATTGATAGCGGTCTTAAATATCAAAAAAATTAACCTTTAAAATTGTCTTTATTAGAAGGAGATCAGAATGAATATTTACGTAGGGAATCTATCGTATGAGGTGACCGAAGAGGATTTAAAAGAAGCTTTTGGGGTCTTTGGAGAGGTCGATACCGTCAAGGTTATAAAAGACAATTACACTGGCAGATCAAAAGGGTTTGGATTTGTGGAGATGCCCGATAAATCTGAAGCACAGTCTGCAATCGAAGGCTTGAATGGGAAGGATTTGAAAGGCCGAAGCCTTAATGTTAATGAAGCCCGCCCTCGCTCTGATGGCCCTCGAGGTGGCGCAAGACCTGGAGGAGGACGTGGCGGAGGAGGATATGGCGGAGGAGGACGTGGCGGAGGAGGATATGGCGGAGGAGGACGTGGCGGAGGAGGACGTGGTGGAGGAGGACGTGGCGGAGGAGGACATGGCGGAGGGCGACGCTATTAGTAAACGGCACTGGACATAAGAACCATAGTGATCATCAGTACTATATAAATAACACTTAACAACGGTTTTAAAATTGTTCAGGGACTTCCGGGAAATCCATCAATATGTAAATAACGCTCTAAAACCTCTTTAGCATAGATGCCTTTGGAGGGCTTCTTTTAATTGACTTGAAGCAGGATATGCGTATTTATAACCCTTGGTACAAGTTTGAGAAGCGAAAAAGAAATTATTGGGATATTGAAGCATTTTCAGATAGAGGCTTTTCTGGATATTCGGAGCTACCCCAAAAGCAAGGTCTGGATCTTTAACCGCGACCATCTCGAATAAATATTGCTAAAAATGGGCATCGATTATCACTTCCTCGGAAAAGAGCTTGGCGGATTCAGATAACAGGGGTACGAACAAAATGCCACAATCGAATTGTTTTTCCGGGGAGTTGACAATGTTGAGCGCATCGCCAGGGAAAATTCGTCGGTCATTTTGTTCGCTGAAACCCTGTCATGGAAATGTCACCGCCGTTTCATTGCTCTGGAATTACAAAACCGGGGATGGGAGACGGTACATATAATTGAAAAAGACAAATTCTGGAGCCCCAAGAACAACGGGTTCGGACCTTTCTCGGCCTTAAACGGTTAATTTTGGAGTGAAGCCTCTGGAAACCTCATCTTTCCGCAAGTGGAATCTTGACATCCTCTATAAAGAAGGCGTAGACTAAAAATCACTACGGTGCTAGATTCTGATGATCCTAATACCTGAATCTTGCATAGACAATCTTGAAGAATTTAATAATAAAGTGTCTTAAATAATTGTGTCTGTAATTCGTCAATATGCCTCTTACCTAATAAGTAATTTTCAAGTTCTTCCAATATTATTCCAAGATTGTCTACCTTTCAGGAGCGCCGATTTCACCGCATCTGCTGCGCTTGTCCGCCTGGAGGATTGCAAAACATTTGCGGTGGTACACTACAGATGCATGCCCTACGCTCCCGAAAGCGGGATTTCGCAAACTCAACTTGCTAAATGCGGCGAACTCGACGCTTGAAAATTCAGGTAATATGAAGCGCTCTTTTTGTTTCAGATCTTTATTTTGTTTGCCCAGCGGGAAGGCCGGTGATACGCCATCTCCCTGCTTTGAGCGGGATCTTCGACCTGGGTTGCCTGCCTGCCGCAGATAACAGGGCGGGCGGGTCAAGGTTACGCAGTTGCTCATCCCGCTTTTTCAACCTGGGCTTCACACCCGACCTCTTTGATCCGGGGCATCTTTGACTTTCAATCAATCGAGATATCTTTTCAAAAAGACGGGGAGGAAACCATGCGCTTTCCAAATCTTTTTTCACCCGGCAATATCGGCGAGTGCCATCTCAAAAACCGAATCATAATGCCGCTTTTTCCCACAAAATACGCGACAGACAGCCGGGTAAATCCCAAGATGCTGGAGTTTTATCGGGCAAGGGCCAAAGGCGGCGTCGCCCTGATTGTGCTGGACTGCCCCTGCCTGGATTATCCCCGGGCATACAAAGGTCCCCAGGAGCTTCGTTTTGACACGCCGGAGCATGCCGCCAGTCTGATACGGCTTGTGGACGCCATCCATGCCGAAGGCGCCAAAGCTTTCATGCACCTGAATTATCCCCGGGAGCGGAAGGTTGACCAGCCGGTGGATGGGTCCCAAAAAAAAGGAGACGCCTGGGTGGTTTCTCTGGCAAATGCCATGTCGATGGAAGAGGCCGAAGAAATCCTCGCCATCATGGCGAACGGTGCTGCAAAGGCCAGAACCATCGGATACGACGGTGTTGAAATCCAGGCCAGCTACGGGGATCTGATTGCACAGCTGATCTCCCCCCTGCTGAACAAACGCTGTGATGAACTGGGCGGTGCTATGGAGAACCGGGCACGCTTTCTGACCCGGCTGATAGAGAAAACAAAGGCAGCGGCCGGTCCCGACTTTCCGGTCATGGTCAAACTGGTGTGCAATGAATTTGTCCCCGGCGGCCTCGATGTTGATCAAGCCAAAATCGTCGCCGCTAGGGTTGAAAATGCCGGTGCAGATGCTATCATTGCCAATGCCGGCAACAAGACCACCAAATATATCACCATTCCCCCCAATGAGAGTCCGCCGGGACTGCTGATTGATCTGGCGGCGGAGATGAAATCCGCCGTCAACATTCCGGTGATTGCCATCGGCAAGATCAACGGTCCGAAATTGGCTGAGGACGCCATTTTCCGGGGAAAAGCCGATTTTGTCGGAATGGCCAGAGCTCTGGTCGCGGATCCCGAGCTTCCCCAAAAAGCGGCGTTCGGTCAGGTTGCGGATATCCGGCACTGCAATTACTGCCTTCAGGACTGTGCTGAAAAAGGTGTTCCAGGCATCGGAAGATGTTGCGGCGTGAATCCATTTGCCGGCAATGAGTATGCATGGAAGGTCTTTCCGGCTCAAGACAGAAAAAAAGTGCTGGTCGTCGGCGGCGGACCCAGCGGGATTCAGGCGGCCATCATCGCCAGCCGGAGAGGACATGATGTGGAGCTGTGGGAACAGGGCCGGCTCGGCGGCCAGGCCAGACTGTCGTCCATTGCGCCCTTCAAGGAAGACACTGCCGATATCCTGCGTTACCTGAAACACGTGTTGGACAACAGCCCTATTCGGATTCGCACCGGAAGCCCTGCGATGGCATCCGATATTCTCGAACAGGCACCGGACGTGGTGATTGTGGCCACCGGCTCCCGGCCGAAGGTGCTTTCGATTCCAGGCGCCGACTCCGAAAGGGTCACAGACGTTCGAAGCGTCTATGAAAACCGTTCGGTTGACGGCCAAAATATCGTCATTATCGGCGGCGGCGATATCGGCTGTGAAACCGCCGACTGGCTGGCCGGTCCTGAAAGACAGGTTGCCGTGGTGGAGATACTGCCCGATGTGCTGCACCGGATGAAAAAAATTCCAAAGCAGCGTCTTCTGGCACGACTTTCCAAAAAGGGCGTTGCCATTTTTACGGAGACTCGAATTACCGCCATCGAGAACAATCGCGTGTTGCTCCAAAAAACTGACGGCAGCGCGTTCGAGCTGGAGGCCGACCGGGTTATTTTTGCCATTGATGTCGTGCCGGAAAACCGCCTGGTTGACGATCTGAAAGGCAGAGTAAAGCAGGTGATGGTTGTGGGCGACGCCGAATTACCGGGAAACCTGGGTGCGGCCCTCAGAAGCGGTACCGCCGCCGCACTGAATATATAACCGTGTTATTTCCCGAAGAGGACTTCCGGGACCCATCAAATAATCTTTGCCATTATTAAACAGGATTTAAGTTTCATAAAAACATCCGGAGTTGAAATGACTGTAAACTACTGGCTGATGAAATCAGAACCGAGTGAATTTTCGATTACGGACTTGAAAAACAGTCCCAATCAGACCGAGCACTGGGACGGTGTTCGAAACTATCAGGCTCGCAACTTTATGCGGGATAAGATGCGCATCGGGGATCGTGTTTTGTTTTACCATAGTGTCGTCAAGCCTTCGGTGGTGGGAACCGCAAGAGTTGTCAAGACCGGATATCCGGACTTCACAGCATGGGATCCGAAAAGTAAACATTTTGATCCAAAAAGCACACCTGAAAAGCCTATCTGGTATATGGTGGACATCCGTTTCGAGAGTCAATTTGCCGAACCGATTCCTTTGGCCAAACTGAGGACAGTTCCCGGACTCGAAAACATGATGCTGCTTCGCAAGGGGATGCGCCTTTCAATCCTGCCTATTACCGCCAAAGAGTTCGATATAATGGTCACAATGGGGAATCCATGAGAGACTTCCGGGAAGGACATGAAATTATACGTTGCTATTTTCCGGTATGAGCAACTGGAATCGCTCGAAACGTTGAAATCTATGCAAGAGGTTTACATCATGACAAACTGAATTATTCTGCTTCTAATCTTGATTTTAGTTTCTTTCGCTCTTATCTTGTTCTGGAAAAAGGCGCAAGCAGAGGAAAAGACCTTTTTGTGAAAAAAGTCTTCAATTTATATCTCGAAAATTTTTTCAAACAAACCTATCGTGGAGGTGATTATCATGCATAAAATTATTCTGAAGATTTTAAAGCATCAATTAATTATGATTACAGGCATGTTTTTTATCACGATTTCTTTAATATTCGGCGCAGCAGAAGCAGGGAATAATTGGTTAGAGAAAGGCTCGGATCTCCTTAAAACATATGGGGGAAGCAGCGGGCAATCTGGTCTAACTGTTGAGGAAATCGGGGCTGGGCTTAAAGATGCGCTTCGTGTCGGTTCGGAGAATGTGGTTTCCCGGTTAGGCCGTGTGGACGGCTTTAATACAGATTCAGCCGTTCATATACCGTTACCAAAACAATTAGACACCGTAAAGTCTGTGTTGGATAAAGTCGGTATGTCCGGTTTGCTTAAAGACCTTGAAATGAAACTCAACCGGGCTGCGGAAGTGGCGACTCCAAAGGCAAAAAAAATTTTCTCACAGGCGATCACTGAGATGAGTTTTGAAGATGTTAAGAAGATATATAAAGGTCCGGAAGACGCTGCCACCCAATATTTTCGAAGTAAAATGTCTCCCTCTCTTGCAAAAGAGATGGAACCTGTTGTCAATAAAAGCCTTTCCGAAGTGGGGGCTGTTCAGGCTTATGATAACGTTATGAAAGAATATCGATCCGTTCCTTTTGTCCCGGACGTGAAAGCCGACTTGAAAGATTATGTCGTTGAGAAAGGGATGGATGGAATCTTTTATTACATGGCCAAGGAAGAAGCTGCTATCCGCCAGAACCCTGCCAAGCGAACGACTGATTTGCTAAAGCGTGTATTTGGTGCAAAATAACTCCCTTTTCACTATTAGTAAATTTGAATGAACGACATTTTTAGGGGCATAGCATCCGACCTTTGAATGTCTGCTGGAATTTTAAACCTAAATTCTTTACAGAAAATTCAAAGCAATACAATTCGTCAGGAGACAAAAAGATTGAAATTATTAAAAAAAATATAGATTCCTAATTGTCCTATTTACGTTTACGATTGAAACTTAAAATAGTAAAGGAGGTCTAACATGAGTAACGGCATTACTTTTTCACCTTTCAAATTAAAGGGTTTTACACTTAAAAACCGAATCGGTGTTGCGCCTATGACACGCATGTCCTCCTCCGGAGACAGTATCCCTCGACAGGATGTTTTTGATTTTTTAATCAGGAGGGCCAAAAATGGCGCTGCAATCGTTTATACCGAAGCGATTGTTACAGATTATGAAAGCGCTCAGGGCTACCCAGGACAGGCCCGACTGGTAACGCAGCGACAGATTGAAGCATGGAGACCCGTGGTGCGTGCAATCCAAAAAGAGGGATCTATGGCTATTATGCAAATGTTTCATTGTGGACGTATGGCATGGCCGGAAATAAATCCGGCAAAGAAAAGGTAAGGTGTCTCGTTACCTATATCGACCATTACACCG
>RCNC010007562.1_pt1 | contig 12926 bp, 8 predicted proteins | sample 2041301 | NCBI WGS metagenome assembly RCNC01 (sample SAMN09708231, study PRJNA481090) | Marine sediment metagenome, whole genome shotgun sequencing project. | biome: marine sediment; feature: ocean; material: sediment; isolation source: Sewage treatment plant 13A marine sediment (STP13A) ... | reverse complement strand
CCGTATTCACCATCACGCTGGGTGATGGCGCCGGTGGGACAGGCGCCGGCACAGATGCCGCAGCCGGTGCAGTTGTCGTGGGCGATCTTCGAGACGGCGCGCCCGTTCTTGTAGAGGGCCACCCGGGGGATGTCGTGGGGGCAGACCTCCTCGCAGACGCCGCAGGCCCGACAGTGCTCAGGTGTAACCGAACAGAGCGGCAGTTCAAATGTCCGCTGCCAGATGTTCAGCGTACCGTTGCTCAGTGTCGTCGGGATGGCGCCGGTGGGACAGATCTCGGCACAGGCCCGACAGCCGGTGCAGTCCTCGCCAAAGCCGTCGGGCCGCGGTCCCACCACTTTCTCCGCACCACGGCCCAGCGGGGCCAGGGCTTCGGGGCCCAGATCCTGGCAGACCCGGGTGCAGAGACCGCACATGATGCAGTTGTCACCGTCCTCGGCCTTCACGAAGGGCGTCTCGTCAACACCCTCATTGCGGGCCAGGGCTTGCAGTTCTTCGGAGTGCGGGCTGCGGGCAAGGTAGAGCCGCAGCAGGGTCTGGCGAGCCTCGCGCACCCGGGCCGAGTGGGTGAAAACCACCAGGCCGTCCTCGGCCGGGAAGAGACAGGAGGTGACCAGCTTGGACCAGCCGTGGAAGGAATCACGGGTGATCTCCACCACGCAGAGCCGGCAGGCACCGCTCGGTTCGAGGGAGGGGTGGTTGCACAGGGTGGGGATTTCCACGCCAAGCTCACGGAGCGCACCCAGCAGCATGGCGCCCTGCTCCACCTGAACCGGACGCCCGTCCACGGTGATATCGATAGTTGCGTTGCTCATCTTCTCCCCCGGTTCAAACGGTCACCACCGAGCCGAACTTGCAGACAGCGGAACAGATCCCGCAGCGGTCGCAGAGCGAGGCGTCCAGAACGTGGACCTCCTTCTTCTCCCCGCTGATGGCCTTCTGCGGACAGGCCATGGCACAGACCGCACAGCCGGTGCAGCTGGCGGGATCGATATCGTAGGTGATCAGTGCGCGGCAGACGCCGGCGGGACACTTCTTTTCGTTGATGTGCGCCTCATACTCGGCACGGAAGTGGGCCAGGGTGCTGCGCACCGGGTTGGCCGCCGACTTGCCCAGGCCGCAGAGTGAGCCTTCGTCAAGGATGGTGAACAGCTGCTCCATGGCCGGCAGGTCCTCCGGCACACCGTTGCCGGCGCAGATCTTCTCCAGGATTCCCTTCAACTGGTCCAGCCCCAGCCGGCAGGCAGCGCACTTGCCGCAGGACTCCTCGCTGAGGAAGCTGGTGAAGTAACGGGCCACGTCCACCATGCAGGTGGCCTCGTCCATCACGATCATCCCGCCGGAACCCATCATCGAGCCTTCGGATGTCAGGGTGTCGAAATCCACCTGCAGGTCGAGCTTGTCCGCCGGCAGACAGCCGCCGGAAGGGCCGCCGGTCTGCACCGCCTTGAACGGCCGGTCGTCGAGGATGCCGCCACCGATGTCGTAGATAATGGACCGCAGGGTGGCGCCCATGGGCACCTCCACCAGGCCGGTGTTCTTCACCTTGCCCACCAGGGCGAAAGCCTTGGTCCCCTTGCTCTTCTCGGTCCCCTGGGCGGCGAACCACTCGGCGCCCTTCTCCAGGATCAGCGGCACGTTGGCAAAGGTCTCGACGTTGTTCAGCACCGTGGGCTGGTCGTGGAGGCCGCGCTCCACCGAGCGGATGTACTTGGCCCGGGGTTCGCCCACCTTGCCGGCCACCGACTGCATCAGGGCGGTGGACTCGCCGCAGACAAAGGCGCCGCCGCCGCGGTTGATCTCGATACGGAAAGAGAACTCGCTGCCGAGGATGTTGTCACCCAGCAGGCCCCGGGCGGTGGCTTCGCGGATGGCCGCCTCCAGCCGGGCCACGGCCAGTGGGTATTCCTCACGGACGTAGATGTAGCCCTGCTCGGCGCCGATGGCGTAGGCGCCGATGCTCATGCCTTCGAGCACGGCAAAGGGGTCGCCCTCCATGATGCTGCGGTCCATGAACGCGCCGGGGTCGCCCTCGTCGCCGTTGCAGATCAGGTAGCGGACCTCCCCCTCGGCCTCGACACAGGATCGCCACTTGCGTCCTGTGGGGAACCCGCCGCCGCCACACCCGCGAAGACCGGAACGCTCCACCTCGCCGATCACCGTCTCCGGGCTCATGGTGGTCAGCGCCTTGGACAGGGCGGTGTAACCACCGTGGGCCAGGTAGTCGTTCAGCGACTCGGGGTCGATGCGGCCGATGTTGCGCAGCACGTTCCGCTGCTGGCCGGCATAGAAGGGGATGCGGTGATAGGTTTCCAGTGGCTCACCGCTCTGCAAGTCCTTGTAGAGCAGGCGGGGGATCACCTCGCCGCCGAGCACGGTCCGTTCCACGATCTCGGCCACATCCCGTTCCTTGACCCGGGTGTAGCAGGTTCCCGCCGGGTGGAAGACCAGCAGTGGGCCCTTTTCGCAGAAGCCGTGGCAGCCGGTCTTCTTGATTCCCAGCTCGATGGTCGCCGAGGAGCCCTGTTCGGCCAGCTGCTGCTGCAGTGCCTCGGCCACCTTGAGCGCGCCATTGGCGATACAGCCGGTGCCGGCGCAGACCAGGATCGACGGGGTCTCCAGCGGCGTCTCCTGGATGAGTTTCTCGCGGTGTGCTGACAGCGAATCGGGATCGGTGAACAGCGGCAGGTCCAGCGGCTCGGTCACCACCGGCGTGGCCTCATCCTCGGGACAGGTGCAGGCGGTGTCGGCCGAGCAGCACTTCTTCACCGTGCGGGTCAGCTTGGTGGGGTTCATCTCGCCGTAGTATTCGCCGTCGATCACCACCACCGGGCCCAGGGCGCAGGCGCCCACACAGTACACCGATTTGAGGGTCACCTCCTGGTCCGCGGTGGTCTGGCCCGGTTCGATGCCAAAGTGGCCGGACAGCTGGTTGAGCAGGATGCCGGCCCCGCGCACGTGGCAGGCGGTGCCCATGCAGACATCCACCTTGTGCTTGCCCTGGGGCTCCAGCGAAAGGCCCTTGTAAAAGGAGGCCACCGAGTAAACCTGGCTCCGCGGGACGTCAAGACGCCGGGCCACCTGGTCGATGGCCTCAGCCGGCAGGTAATTGAGCGCCGCCTGCACATCCTGGAGCACCATAATCAGGCTCGAGGCATCATGGCCGTAGCGCTCCACAATCCGATCCACCACCATCGCTTCCGGGCTCATGGCACCTCCTGCTGAGCCGGTCGGGAACCCTCTCCGGCTGCAAAATCGTCTGCATCGCCACTGGCATCGTTGCAGAACCTGAAATTACCTCGATGTAGTGTGAACTACACCTTCGGTGATTTCAGAACCTGCGCCTCGCCAGTGTCGCGCATCCGATTTTTCGCTATCGTCGGAGTTTCCCGACCGGTTCAACGCACACAAAAAAAACGAGTTAAAAGCTGGCGTCAACTGCTCGCCGGCCTTCTCCCCGTGATCCGGAAAGAGGTCCGCTCTGAAGGGCTATTTTTACTACAGAATGGCCCCGGAGTCGAGAAGGTACGGGCCGCGAATGGCCGTGTTGAAAAGGGGATTATTGACCTGCCGCCCCGGCCACCAGTTCTGCTGCACGGTCCACATCCGCCTCCGTTGTTTCACGGCCGGTGGAGAAACGGATGGTGCCCAGGGCCAAACCTCGTTCCACCCCCATGGCCGCCAGCACGGCGGAAGGCTCGGACTCGCCGGAGTGGCAGGCCGACCCGGGTGAGGCGGCCAGCTCGGGCAGCCGGGCCAGCAGGTCACGGGCATCCACACCGGGAAAGGCCACGCTGAGGGTGTTGGGCAGACGCTGGTCGGGGTGGCCGTTGAGTTGGACTGCTGGGATCCGGGAGTGGAGAGCACCCCACAACCGGTCCCGCAACTGGCGGCAGTGGTCGGCACGATCGTCCAGTTCCGCGGCGGCCAGGCGGCTTGCCGCACCGAGTCCGGCTATGCCGATGAGGTTCTCGGTTCCCGGTCGACGGCCGGCCTCGTGACCCGCACCGAGCATCAGGTTGTGCAGGCTGGTGCCCTGCCGGACGTAGAGCGCGCCCACGCCCTTGGGTGCATAGAGCTTGTGCCCGGCCACCGAGAGAAGGTCCACGCCCAGTTCATCCACCCGGGTTGCCAGTTTGCCCACCGACTGGGCGGCATCGGTGTGGAAGGGGATGCCGTGCTTCCGCGCCACAGCGGACAGTTCGGCAATGGGCTGGATGGTGCCCACCTCGTTGTTGGCGTGCATCACGGTGACCAGCACGGTTTCGGGTTTGATCGCCTGCTCAAGATCCGCCGGATCCACCATGCCGCAGCCGTCCACCGGCAGCAGGGTCACGGTGCAGCCGGAAGATGCCTTCAGCAGGTCACAGACCTCGGTCACCGCCGGGTGTTCCACCGCCGAGGTGATCACGTGGGCCGGCCGCTGGCCCGAAGCCTTCACCACCCCGCGGATGGCGTGGTTGTTCGATTCGGTGCCGCCACCGGTGAAGACCACCTCATCAGGTGAACAGCCCAGCAACCCGGCCACCTCTCCCCGGGCCCGCTCCACCACCTGCTTCGCTTCGCGTCCCGGTGTGTGGGAACTGGAGGGGTTGCCGTAGACCGGTCCAAGCAGCGGCCGGATGACCTCGGCCACCCGCGGATCGATGGGGGTGGTGGCATTGTAATCGAGATAGATGGTCTTCATGAGAGCTGCTCCCGGGGTTTTTCCGCCTTCATCATGAAACTTCCATACATCTTCAGCAGGGGGAATCGCATCCCCAGGAAGCGGGACATCCTGCCCGTGCCAAAACAACGCACATTGTCAAACCCGTGCTGCAGCGGGCGACGCCGCAGGGGTTTGGGAAAGTGCTCCGACAGGTGGCCGTCGTCAAAGACCCTCTGCTTCAGCAACCGGTGGCTGAAGGAAGAGGTGTGCGGTGTGGTCAGCAGCAGCAGACCACCCGCTTTGAGAACACGGTGAATCTCCTCCAACGGCCGGTCCACCTCGTCGTCCAGCAGGTGTTCGATAAACTCTCCCGCCAGCACCACATCATAAATCCCGTCGCTCACCGGGATGGCTGAAGCACGCCCGCAGATACCCAGAGCATAGGTGCAGGACAACTTGTCGTGGTGTTCCTCCACGCAATCGAGACCGTGCACTTCCAGACTCCGGTCCTTCCGAACAAGAACCGCTCCACCCTGTCCAGTGCAGCACCCAACATCAAGGATCAACCTCGAGTCGGCACGGAAGAATCTCCGGAACTGAAGATACCGTGCCTCAGTGAACGGGTCCAGGATATGCAGCGGAATACTCATCTGTAAACAGTATCGTTTCGGCGAGCATTCGTCCACATTGATCGTCAGAGAGTTATAATACCCTTCACACAGGAGAACCATGACCAGACTCGAAGCGAACACCAGGGAGTGGAACGACTGGCGCTGGCAGTTGGCCAACCGGGTGACGGAACCCGGAGACTTGGCCCGCTGGCTGCCGGATTTTGTTGTCTCACCGGAGATGGAGGCTGCGGCCGAACGCTGTCCCATGGCAGCCACGCCCTACTATCTCTCCCTGGCCGGGGAGCCGTTGGAGAACGATCCCATCATCCGCATGGCGGTTCCTGCGGGCGACGAGCTGGTCCAGACACCGGGGCGCGGCACGGATTTCACCGGTGAGGAAGCGGAGAGCCCGGTGCCGGGGCTGATCCACCGCTACCCCGACCGGGTCCTGCTGCTCACATCCCGGCAGTGCCCGGTGCTCTGCCGCTTTTGCATGCGACGGCGAATTTTTGGCGAGCACGAAGCTAGTACCGGAGATCCGCTGGATGGCTGGGTGGATTACATCTCCCGCCATTCCGAAGTGCGTGAAGTGATCCTCTCCGGCGGTGATCCGCTGGTGCTGGAGACGGAACGGCTGAACACCATCCTCACGGCGCTGCGGTCGTTGCCCGGCGTGGAGCTGCTGCGTATCGGAACCCGGGCTCCGGTGACCCTGCCCATGCGCATCGACGACGAGCTCTGCCGGATGCTGGAACAGCATCATCCCCTGTGGCTGGTGACCCACTTCAATCACCCCCGGGAGGTGACCGATGAAGCGGGCGCCGCCGTGGACCGCCTACTCCGCGCCGGCATACCGGTGGAGAACCAGTCGGTGCTGCTTCGCGGCGTCAATGACGAGCAGCACACACTTATGGAACTGCTGCGCGGGCTGAGCCGGATCCGCGTACGGCCACTCTATCTCCACCAGTGCGACCCGGTGGCCGGCATCGAGCATTTCCGTACCGCGCTGGCTCTGGGGCCGTCGCTGCTCGAGCCGCTGCGGCCCGCCCTCGGCGGCACAAGCCTGCCGCGGTTGATGGTCGACCTGCCGCACGGCGGCGGCAAGGTCCCCTGGGACGGCGGCCAGCAACTCACCGATCTCAAAGGTCACCCGGTGGAGTATCCCGAGGATCCGCAGTTGACATAACAGGGGACGTACATAACTTTATAACTTGCTCGTAACCAAAAGAAGTGTTTATGTTTAAGGCGATATCTACAATGACCTGTCAGACCGAATTGAGGTTTCATTGAAGACAGCATGGCGATGATTCACCATAAATATGGTTAGCCGTAAGTTATAAAGTTATGTACGTCCCCCATGTCAAAATGACACGATTGCTGTTGAGCCTGGTGCTGGTGTTTCTCTGCACCTTTGCCGTATTGCAATGGGCCCAGGGGATCGCACCGCACATCTACGGGATCGAGGGTTATTACCACATGGGTGTGGCGCGGTTGATCCGCGCCGAGGGCATCCCGCACGACTTCCCCTGGATGCAGTTCAGCGTCTTCCGCACGGGCTACGCCGACCTGGAACTGCTGCACCACCTGGCGCTGGCCCCCTTTGCCGGCAACGGTGAGCCGGAGGTGCTGGAAGCCCGGGCCAAGACCGCTGCCGCTCTCTTCGGAGCGGCGTTGTTGACCCTCCTCTATTTCGTGCTCCGCCGTTTCCGCTGCCCCGGTGCCTTCTTCTGGACCGCGGCCCTGGTCTGCGGGGCCGGCGGGTTCCTCTTCCGGCTGGCCCAGCCGCAACCCGAAGTCCTCTCGCTCTTCCTGCTGCTGCTGGCTGTTCCATTCTTCGCCCGCCGGCAACGGCGGTATTGGCCCCATGTCCTGCTCGGCCTGCTCTTCACGCTCACCGGACCAACCCCGTACCTCTTCGTGGGTATGGCCTTCCTCTTCCACCTCGGCCGGCGGATGGCGGGAGAACAGTCTCTGGACTGGAGAATGCTGCTCTACAGCATGGTCGGTACGGCAGCCGGAATTCTGGTTCATCCCGACCGCTGGGACTTCGCCCGCCTGCTGGCCCTGCTCAACTGGCGGGCCCTGCTGGCCAACCTGGTGGCGGGCAGCGGGGTCCCGGCTCAGGTCCAGGCCGTGGAGAGCAAAGCGCCGGGCCTCGACGACCTGCTGCTGCACAACGAGCTGGTGATCCTGCCCCTGGCCTTTCTGCTGATCGCCCTGCTGGTGCGGCGGCGGCAGGCTCCGGTGATCTCCGCGGCAACGGTTTCGCTCTTCCTCTGCAGCCTGTCCGCCCTGGGGCTGACCATGGCCGCAGCCCGCTACACTCTCTTCTGGGCGCTGTTCACCACGCTCTTCTCGGCCCTGCTGCTCCGCGACCTGCTGGCCGGGAACGACCATCCCCCCCCGCCCGCCCGGCAGTGGCGGCGGATCGCAGTGCCGGCCCTGATCATCCTCGCGGTGGCAGGCGTCCGGACCCACGACTTCTTCAGCGACCGGCTGCTGGCGGAATGGACCAAGGCGGCCCCGCCGGAGATGCGCGATGTCTGTGCCATCCTCGACACCGAAGCCGGTGCCGGCGAGGTGGTCTTTCACACCCGCTGGATCCACTTTCCCCAGCTCTTTTTCTACGCCCCCCGGCAGCGCTACCTGGTGGGTTCGGACCCGATGCTGATGCTGGCCCACGGTGAGCAGTATCTCGACATCTGGCAGAACCTGCGCATGGGGAAGCTGGCCGACTCCTACCCCTTTGTCCGCGGCCTGTTCAAAAGCCGGCACCTGGTGGCCTCGAAGAGCCAGGAGCGACTCCTCCGGCGTCTGGGCCGCGACCCCCGGTTCATCAAGATCTACCAGGGCCGCAGCCTCGTCCTCTTCTCGCTGCAGGACGACGATCCCGGGTTCGTCACCACCTGGGAGGTGGCACCGCTGGCTGAAGGAGCCATCGACGGCCAGGAGTCCATTTTCCACCCGCCGCCTGACGACCTGCCCCGCAGCCCCTACCACCAGTCGTCGCCACCGGGCGGCATCCAGGTGGGCTATGTCGATTTCCGGCCCTTCTTCCCCCTGGGCGGCATGGCACCCCCGGCGGCACTGGCCGAAACCGTCATCCACCTGGACCAGGCCGTGGCCGGAGCGGAAATCCGCTTCGGCTCCGGCGGGCCGTTCCAGCTGGAGCTGAACGGGGAACCGCTGCTGGTCAACAGGGACGCCAACCGCATGGCACTGATCGACCAGTGGCGCTGCCCGGTGGACCTGGGGGAGGGAGAAAACAGGCTGAGGGTGATCGCGGCACGCACCCCGGGGGACTGGGGCTTCTTCCTGCGGGTGGTGGACGGGTCGGGCCGGCCGATTCGAATTGATAGCCAACCTTAATAACGTTGAAGTGGTTTCAGAACCTCGTCTGTGGTCCAAGGGCAAGGCGCGCACCTGGGCCTCAGGCGAAGTTCTGGAGCCGCTTCTAGATCTTGTACGCGCCCGGCCGATAGCTGATCTGATGGAAGGGGTTGACCAGCGACGTGTTGATGTTCTTCAGATGGGCGCAGATCCGCTTGGTGTAGCGCAGCAGCAGCACCAGGGCCACGTGGCGCTTCTCCACCGTCTCGCTCAGTTCCTTGCCGGCCACCACCTTCTTGATCCGGGCGTCCACGGCCTTGGAGACCTGATCGTATTTGCGGAGGGCATCATTGGCCAGAATCTCGTCTTTTTCTTCCAACGCCTTGTAGGTGATGTCGAACAGTTCCAGGGCCAGGTCCTTGACCTTGCGGAAGGTTGCGTCGTGGCGGCCGAAGTCCATCCTGCCCGGCATCATCTCCACCAGCTCGCCGATGTTCTTGGTGTAGTCGCCGATCCGCTCCAGGTCGGTGATGATGATGTTGAGCTGCAGGCCTTCCAGAAGGTCGGCCCCGCGGGAGATGGCCAGGTGGGAAAAGACCTTTTTCCGCACACCCATCTCCAGCTTGTTCACGTTCTTGTCCATGCCGGCCAGGGTCTTCATCACTTCGCGGGTGGTCTCCTCGTGCACCGCCTCGACGGCAAGGATGAACATCTCCTTACCCATGATGATCATCTCGAAGGAGTCCCGCCGGGCCTCGTCGATCAGCCCCTGGCTCCCTTTGATCAGTTTGAGGAATTTATCGAGCATCGGTTTACTCCTTCACCGGCTCATCCGGTAATCCAGATCAGCAACAGAGGTATCACAAAGAAGAGCACAATAATGTACAAAACCGGGATCACCCTCGACTGCAGAGTCAGGCGGGCCAGCCATTGGGCACAGGCGATGGGAAACCGCTTGACCGGGTAGAGCAGGACGATACCGATGATATTGAAAAGGAGGTGGGCAAAAGCCACGGCCACGGCAATGGTCTCGCCGGTGGAAAGTGCGGCGAGCATGGCGGTGATGGTGGTACCCACGTTGGCCCCCAGGGTGTAGGGGAATATCTGATGGATGGTGAGGATACCCGCGCCGGCCAGCGGGATCACGATGGATGTTGTCACTGAGCTGCTCTGCACCAGGGCGGTCATCACCACCCCCAGGGAGAGCGCTCGCAGCGGTGTTTTGAATATGTACTCGTCGAAGAGCGACGTCCATTTGGACAATACCGCGGTGCGCATCACCTTGACGAAGAGGGTCAGCGAGGTGAACAGCAGGCCGAGGCCGAAGATGAAGATGGCCGTCTCCGGCCGGAAGACCACATCGGCGTGACGGTAGACCGCCGTCCCCAGCAGGGCGAAGAGAAAACTGATCGCCAGGGTGATGGTCCAGATATCCTTTTCCTCGTTGAGCCGCTTGATGAGGAATACCATCGAGAGGAAGAAGGCCGCCGAAACGGTGAACAGGATCAGCAGGGTGATCCACTCCAGATTGCTGAAAACTCCGATGAGAAACTTCTTCTGGGGATCGATCAGCGCTTTCAGCGGGCTGGGAAAGGTGTCACCCCCGGAGTGGACGAATAGCCGGGACAACCACAACGACGCGTGCCCGAGAAAATTGGTCGTCGCCTGCACGGGGAAGATGACGACGATGGCCAGCAGGTTGAAGAAATCGTGGACCACCGCGGCGGAGAATGCCCGTTCAAATTCTCGTTTATTGCCGATGTGGGCTATGGAGACGATCATATTGGTGATGGTGGTGCCCACGTTGGCCCCGAGGATGATCGGGATGGCCCGGGCGAGGACCAGCAACGGTTCGCTGCCCAGCGCCCCGGCCGCGGCCAGGCCCACCACCAGCGAAGTGGTCATGGAGGAACTCTGGGCGATACTGGTGACCAGCACACCGATCAGCAGGCCGATCAGCGGGTTGTTGGCCAACTGGATGATCAGTTCCTCGCCGTAGCCTGAACCAAGGTCCTTGAACGCGCCGAGCAGCTTGATACTGACGAAAAAGAAGTTGAGGGCCAGGCAGATCAGCAGGAATTTTCCGAGGGAACTCAGGCGGCTGAACCAGACGGCCGTGGGTTTGTCGGTCATAGCACGCCTCGTAGCCAGGGATCCGGGGCACAACTCAACGCGGCACAGAATAAAACAGATTCAGCCGCCGGGATTCCAGGACAGTTACACAACGATCATCAGAAGATGGGCCATTCTATCGAAAAAGCGGGCCCGGGGCAAAGCAGGTCACCTTTCTTGACAGCCATAGGCCGACCTTGTAGTATTTTCAGCCACTTGCCAAGGAGTTGCAATGGATCAGAAAGAGATCTCAGCCCTGATTCTCACCAAATTAGCCGAGTTCCGCAAAGACGAGGTAACGCGGGAACTCTACCAGGCACAGGACCGCGCCGCCGTTGAAGAATTGCGGGTGAAGTATCTGGGCCGCAAGGGGGTGCTGACCCGCCTGCTGCGCTCCATGGCCGAACTGCCGCCCGAGGCGCGGGCCGAGGCAGGCAAGGAACTCAACCTGGCCAAACGGGACCTGGAAGCGGCCATCGAAGCTCGGCTGGCCCGGATCGAGAAGGATGAAACCGCCGCCCTGGCCGGGGAGTCAGCCTGGCTCGATATCAGCGCGCCCGGTTATCGCGCCCCCCGCGGTCACCTGCACCCCATCACCACCGTTTCCCGCCGGCTGGAAGAGATCTTCCGCTCCCTCGGCTTCCACGTTCTCGACGGGCCCGAGGTGGAATCGGATTTCTACAACTTCGAGGCGCTGAACCTCCCACCCGATCACCCGGCCCGGGATATGCAGGACACCTTCTGGCTCAAGGACGGCCACCTGCTGCGCACCCACACCTCGCCAGTGCAGGTGCGGGGCATGCAGCGCTTCGAGCCGCCGTTCAAGGCCATCGCCCCCGGACGCTGTTTCCGCTACGAGGCCACCGACGCTTCCCATGACAACATGTTCTACCAGTGTGAAGGCCTGATGATCGACCGTGACATCTCGGTGGCCAACCTGATCTACTCGATGAAGACCCTGCTGCGGCTGATCTTCGGCCGCGATGACGTGAAGATCCGCCTGCGCCCCGGCTACTTCCCCTTTGTGGAGCCGGGTTTCGAACTGGACATGCACTGTCTGATCTGCGACGGCAAGGGCTGCAGTGTCTGCAAGCAGGTCGGCTGGGTGGAAGTGCTGCCCTGCGGCCTGGTGCACCCGAACGTGCTGCGCCACGGAGGCATCGACCCCGAGCAGTTCTCCGGCTTCGCCTTCGGGTTGGGGCTCACCCGGTTGACGATGTTGCTTTACGGTATCAACGACATCCGCCTGCTGTCGGGCGGCGACCTTCGCTTTTTGCAACAGTTCTGAGGTGAACGACGATGAAAATTTCGCTGGAGTGGCTCGCGGAATACGTTGACCTCAGCGGTCTCGACCCGGCCGAACTGGCCGACCGGCTCACCATGTCCACCGCCGAGGTGGAAGGGATTGAAGAGCTGGGCGGCGGCATGGACGGGGTGGTGACGGCAAAAGTCCTGAAGGTCATTCCACACCCCAACGCGGAAAAACTGGTGCTGGCCGACGTCTTCGACGGTGAAAGCGAGAAGCGGGTGGTCTGCGGCGCGCCAAACCTGGCCGAGGGGCAGACCGTGCCGCTGGCCCGGGCCGGAGGGCACCTTCCCAACGGCACAAAGATCAAGAAGGGCAAGATCCGCGGCGAAAAGAGCGTGGGCATGATCTGCTCCGAACGGGAGCTGGGCCTGGGTGCCGGCGAAGACGGCATCATGGTCCTGGATGACGGGATCGAACCCGGGATGGCGATTCCCGCGGCCCTGGGGCTCACCGACCACGTGCTGGAGGTCGACAACAAGTCGCTGACCCACCGGCCAGACCTCTGGTGCCACTACGGCATCGCCCGGGAAGTGGCGGCAATCACCGGCCGGGAACTGGCGGTCATGCCCGGCCTGGATCCGGCATTGGCCAACCCTGAAGCGGAGAGCGTCTCCCTCGAGGTAAAGACCCTGGACCCGGATCTCTGCCCGCGGTATTGCGCAGCGGTGGTGGATGGCCTGGCCATCGGCCCTTCGCCGGCCTGGATGGCCCGGCGCCTGGAGGCGGTGGGCGTAAGGGCGCTGAACAATGTGGTGGACATTACCAACTACGTGATGCTCGAGCTGGGCAACCCGCTCCACGCCTTCGACCTCGCGAAAGTGGGTGATTCGGCGATCCTGATCCGCCGCGCGAAAGCCGGGGAAAAGATCGTCACACTGGACGATGTGGAACGCACGCTGACCGAGGAGATGCTGGT
>RCNC010002227.1_pt1 | contig 12931 bp, 18 predicted proteins | sample 2041301 | NCBI WGS metagenome assembly RCNC01 (sample SAMN09708231, study PRJNA481090) | Marine sediment metagenome, whole genome shotgun sequencing project. | biome: marine sediment; feature: ocean; material: sediment; isolation source: Sewage treatment plant 13A marine sediment (STP13A) ... | reverse complement strand
ACGCTTCGATTGCTCTGGCTGCTTGGCGGGATCGTCTTTGTCGCGGTTGGAGCGATCGGCGTCATCCTGCCGCTACTTCCAACGACTCCGTTCCTGTTGCTGGCCGCCTATTGCTTCGCTCGCTCATCGCCGGGCTTGCATGACTGGTTACTGAACCACCGCTCGTTCGGGCCTCTCATCAGCAATTGGGATCAATACGGCGGCATCGACCGACGTTCCAAGCGAATAGCCATTGTGGTAATCGTTTTTACGCCCATCATCGCTATCCTGATCGGCGTGCCGTGGTGGGCCCTCGCGGGGCAGATTGTTGTTCTGGCCATAGCCGCGACTTTTATAATGACCCGGCCCGAGCCGCCTCTCGCGCCCTAGGGAATTACGGGGTATTTACCGTTTGTACAAAACGCACCTGTTGAGTACTCTGCATGCGATGACACCGAAGCGCTCGTGGCCAACAGTACCTGCATCCGTCGCCGGAATTGTTCTGACGATCTGCTCAATCAATCTTCTGCTCGATCTCATGTCAGAGTTCGACAACTGATGTGGCGCCAGATTGCTCGACTGATTTTGTGGCTCGCCGGATGGACGCCGGTGGGAGGAACCCCGGACGAACCCAAAGCAGTAGTCATCGCCGCTCCACATACGTCGAACTGGGACGGCTTTCTTGCGCTCACCTACACGGTTGCTGTCGGTCTCGATGTGCATTTCTTTGCCAAGCAATCCCTTTTCTGGTTTCCGTTAGGCGCATTGCTGAGGGGTCTCGGTGGAATTCCGCTGGACAGATCGAAAGCAACATCTGCAGTTGCCGCCGCCATTGATTTGTTTGCAACCAAGGAATCATTCTATTTTGGGCTGGCACCTGAAGGCACACGAGCCTATTGCGATGCCTGGAAGTCCGGATTCTATCGAATTGCCACCGGGGCGAACGTCCCCGTAATCCTTGCTTTCATAGACTATGAAAGCAAGCGAGTAGGCGTGGGAAAACGACTCGATCTGACCGGAGACCAAAATGCCGACCTACAGAAATGCAGCGAGTTCTACGCCGGCGTAAAAGGCCGGTGGCCCGAAAAAGCAGCTCCGATCCGATTCGCCCCGTAAAAAGATCGGGTGATTCAGCTCGATCTTCATTAATATTTGCCGCCTTATGCCGGATAGAACCCGCCAAAAACGATCCATCCGAAGCTTTGTTCGCCGAACGGGTCGACAGACCCCCTCGCAGCAAAATGCGTTGAAAGAACTGTGGCCGGATGCCGCGATCGAATATTCAGACGATCTGCTGGACTTCCCCTCGGTCTTTGGGCGGACTGCGCCCGTTGTTCTTGAAATCGGCTTCGGCAACGGTGACACACTGGTTCAACAAGCGGCTGAGCGGCCCGATCGCGACTTTATCGGTATCGAAGTGCACGAGCCCGGAGTCGGGCACTGTCTTCTGCGAGCGCGAGATTCAGACGTGGAGAACCTGCGCCTCTCAATGCACGACGCGATAGAAGTGCTTGGTCATCAAATTCCGCTCGAATCACTTGTCCGCGTCAATCTCTATTTTCCCGACCCGTGGCCGAAGAAGCGCCATCATAAGCGGCGGATTGTGCAGCCCGATTTTCTGGAGTTGGTTGCTGATCGCTTAAAAGACGGCGGCACTCTGAATATCGCAACGGACTGGGCAAACTACGCGGAGCACATCGACGAGATTGTTTCCCGATCGGATCGTTTCTCATGTCTGGAACGACGAGAGCACGATGGAGACCAGCCTTTTGATCGGCCGCGCACCAAATTCGAGCGGCGCGGACTGAAGAAAGGTCATCGAATTTTCGACTGGTGCTGCAGGAAAACACCAAACGCCTGAGTCACCTTGCGCTTCCTTGAACTTGTTCTATAACTAATAGTAAGAACACACGTTCATCGAGGTCAAAGACGTCATGAATATTCAATATCCGCTCATAGGTCACTGGTTTAGCAGGCCAAACGGGTCTTTGTTTGAAGTCGTAGCGCTGGATGAAGACGACGGCACAATCGAGATTCAGCAATTCGACGGCACCATAGGCGAAGTTGATGCTGAAAATTGGCCGCAAATGCTGCTCGTCGAAGTCAGGGCCCCGGATGACTGGTCAGGTTCCGTGGACATGGATCCTGAAGACTACGTCGGACTCAGTGGGAGCGAAATGCCGAACGGATATCACGACCCGCTCGCGTTTCTCGACAAGTCCTGAGCGACGGCTACATGCTGTCCGGTCCAACGACGTAGACCATTCCTTCTCGCACCGACACAGGCAGTTTTCTTAGCGTCTTCCCGGACCCCGGGCCGGCAAAACAATTGCCTGTTTCGATTTCGTAGGTGGCTCCGTGCGATGCACAGATGATCGCAGATTTGTCTTTGGTCAAAAACTTGTTCGGCGACCAGTTGAGCGAGTGGCCAACGTGAACACAGAAATTCTGGTACGCGAATACGTCCTCACCCCGACGAACAACAAAGCCCCGGAACGGCCAGTCGCCCTCGCCGATTGAAAACTCGCGACAGCCTGGGTCTTCAAGTTCGTCTATTGGACCGACCTCGACCTCAAGCTCGCTCACTGACGGCCTCGTTCCAGGGAGCAACCTTTATAAGCAGCAACATGCCGGGCAGCGCCAGCGCGGTGCACAGCAAAAAGAAGTTTGTCCAGCCAAATTGCTCAACGAGTACGCCCGTTACGGCGTTCGCCAGCGTTCGTGGGACGGCGATTAACGCCGTGAACAAGGCGAACTGCGTAGCGGCAAACGCCGCATTGGTGGAGCGCGCCATAAACGCGGTCAGCGCAGCCGTTCCGAGTCCAACGCCCAAATACTCGAACGCTGTCGCGGCGCCCAGCATCCATGGATTGTCACCAACAACGGACAGCAGGGCGAAACCAAGAATACTGATGATCTGGACCACGCCAAAGAGCCACAGGGCTCGATTGATCGACATTTTGACCATGATCAGTCCACCGACCAATCCGCCAACAATCGCGGCAATCAAGGACGAAAACTTGGCGATTGTGCCGATCTGGGTACGGCTGAACCCGAGGTCGATGTAAAAAGGCGTTTGCAACGCCGTTGCCATATTATCGCCGAGCTTGTAGAGAAACAGGAATGCCAGGACCAGCAACGCAGAGCGCAGTCCCGCTCGGCCGATGAACTCCCGGAACGGTTCGATAACCGCTTCCTTAATCGTCTTCGGTGCTGCCGGATGCCGTGCGGGTTCATCGATGCTCAGCGTCAACAGAATACCAACGCCCATGAACGCAGCGACGATGATGAACACGGTATGCCAGGGTAGGAAATCGGAAAGAATTAATGCCAGCGATCCGGGAACCAGGCCGGCGAGTCGATAGGCCTGCACATGAATCGAGTTGCCTATACCCAACTCGATATCAGGCAGCAATTCACGTCGGTATGCGTCCAGAACGACGTCTTGACTCGCACTGAAAAACGCGACGCCCGCGGCAAGGTAGGCAATACCCCAAATCGAAAACTCGGGTTTCAAATACCCCATCGCAGCAATCGATGCAGCCAGCGACAATTGCGTCACCAGCATCCAGCCACGCCGGCGGCCCAGAAAAGGCAGGGTAAAACGATCCATGATCGGCGACCACACGAACTTCCACGTGTACGGAAAACTGATCAAGGAAAAGAAACCAATTTCGGCCAACCCGACGCCTTCAGAACGCAGCCACGCGGGAACGAGTTGAATAAGAATGTATAACGGCAAGCCCGACGTGAAGCCTGTAAAAATACAGATCAGCATGCGTCGATTAAGGAGTGCCTCCCTGAATGTCTGCCGCTGCATTAGTGTTTGCCTCGCATCAGCCTTTGTGTTTCCAGTCGTAGTCCATCGTTATCGGTGCATGGTCGGAAAACCGTTCCTCACGATAGATCGCTGATCTCGTCGCCTTGTCTTTCAGGCCCGGCGTTACTGCCTGGTAGTCGAGTCTCCACCCAACGTTATTGTCCCAGGCGCGGCCTCGATTCGACCACCAGGTGTACTGCTCGGGCTCCTGTTCGATGGTGCGAAACGCATCCGTATAGCGATACTCGCCAAACACCTTGTCAAGCCACGCGCGCTCTTCAGGCAAGCAACCCGAGTTCTTCTGATTCTGCTTCCAGTTCCTGATGTCCCCTTCTTTGTGCACGATGTTCCAGTCGCCACAAATGACGGACTCGGACCGACGCCGCTGCATTTTCTGTATATGCTCACCAAAAGAATCGAGACAGCGATACTTCGCTTCCTGGCGTACATCACCCGATGAGCCCGACGGCAAATACAGGGACACCACATTGATGCCGTCCAGTTGGACCTCGAGATATCGACCTTCGTTGTCGAACTCGGGGTCGCCGTAGCCGCGAACAACTTTTTTCGGTTTGTGGCGGGTATAGATCGCCGTTCCGCTATATCCCTTTTTCTCTGCGTCTTCGTAGTAGCAGTGGTAACCCGTCGGCGAAAAGACCTCGTCTGTCAGTTGGTGAACCTGCGCTTTGGTTTCCTGAATACAGACTACGTCCGCATCCTGTTTGGCCATCCATTCGAAAAACCCTTTGCGGGCCGCTGCCCGGATTCCGTTTGCATTGAGACTGATAACGCGAAACAAACCACTACTCCTGTGTCATACTCCGATCCGAAAATGAATCGGCCGTGGTCATCATACAGAAGCCCCTCAGAAGGCCGAAGGAAAGATAAAAGCGATGCGTGGATACAAAAGGGAATTCATCGAACTGGCCTTGGAACTCGGCGTCCTTCGATTTGGTGAATTTACGCTCAAGTCCGGTCGGGTTAGCCCTTACTTTTTTAACGCCGGCCTGTTCAATACGGGTTACGCCGCAGCGAAGCTCGGACGATTTTACGCGGAGGCCATCGCGCAATCCGACGTCCGGTTCGATATGTTGTTTGGCCCCGCCTACAAGGGCATCCCACTGGCGACGCTCGCGGCTTCGTCCCTGGCCGAGCAACACGATATCGACGTGCCCTACTCATTCAATCGCAAAGAGACCAAAGCGCACGGTGAGGGCGGTAGCATCGTCGGCGCGCCGCTGTCGGGTGGCGTGCTTATCGTCGACGATGTCATTACGGCCGGCACAGCGGTCCGCGAGGCCTATCGGATCATCACGGCGGCAGGCGCAGAAGTCACCGGACTGGTGATATCGCTGGATCGCCAGGAACGCGGCCAGGGGCCCTATTCTGCCGTTCAGGAACTCAAAATTTCGTTGGATATTCCGGTCGTGAGTATTGTCCAACTGGATGATTTGATCGACATACTTGAGGAATCAAGCGAGTACGAGGAATTCCTGGAGCCGATCCTCAGCTATCGCAAGCAATACGGTGTAATTTCATAAGGTCTTGAAATATTGGTGTCTGAACGTTGTTTACAGAATCCGAAATGGTCATTAAGCTGTAATAACGAGAACCAGTCCCGCGCTCGGGACAAAAATAGGTGGCATATTCGAGCTATGCGGAAACTAATCATAATCGCGGCCGCGCTGCTGACTGCTCAGGTCGCTGCGGCGCAGGATACGAAGGTCTACAAATGGGTCGATGCCGAGGGCATCACCCATTACGGCGATAGTATTCCAGCCGAATTTGCTGAATATCCCAAGCAGGTTTTGAACGATCACGGCGTGACCGTCGAGAATCTGGACGGCAAGAAAACCGAAGAGCAGTTGGAAGCCGAGCGTCTGGAGACTGAACGCCGTGTTGCGAAGGCATTGCAGCTACGTGCCGACCAGGCCCTCCTCGCAACTTACCTGACCGTCGACGAAATCCTGATGCATCGCGATCGTCGTGTTGAGCTTTTTCAGGCCCAATCTCGAGTCACTGAACTCTATCTAACAAACCTCAGCACCCGGCTGGACAGTCTCCGCGGAGCCGCGTCCAATTACAAGCCGTATAGCGAAAGCTCCGACGCGCCAATGATCCCCGATGACCTCGCCGAAGATCTTCGCGTGACGAAAAAAACGATCCAACGCCACCAGCGTAACCTGAAGAAGTTTCAGGCGGATGAGCAACAAATCGTCGCTCGTTTTGCAGGCGACATATCACGCTTCAAGACGCTGAAGGGAATCGAAGACCAATAGACGAAACTGTCTAGTCTTTGCCAGAGTGACCAAACCCTCCGGCACCCCGCTCGCTGGCATCAAACTCTTCAACCACTTTCAACTGCACCTGTTCTACAGGCACGAACACCATTTGCGCAATGCGCTCGGCCGGCTGAATCTCGTATGCTGTCGCGCTGCGATTCCAGCACGATATGAAGACCTGGCCCTGGTAGTCCGAGTCGATGAGCCCCGTGAGATTACCCAGCACCAAACCGTGCTTGTGACCCAAACCGGAGCGTGGCAAAAGAACGGCTGCCAGCGAAGGATCTGCGACGTGAATCGCCAGACCCGTCGGCACCAAGACCGTCTCGCCCGGCGCTACCATCAACGGTGCGTCAATACAGGCGCGCATGTCCATGCCGGCTGACCCGCCGGTCGCGTAATGCGGCAATTCGATGGAGTCCCCGATCCGAGGATCGAGTATTTTCAGTTCAATGGTTCGCAATGGAAGAATCTTCCTTCAGTCGTTGTTTGATATGACCGTCAATCTGGGTTGGGTCTCAGAGCCGCGAACAGCATAGAAGTGTTCGGTCGCCAGCTCAATTAAATTTCTGGCCAGATCTATTTTCGACGACGTTGGGAAACTCTTCTCACCACCATTCCACAGTGCGGTCGCGGCGTTGTCGTCACGATCAAACCCGCAATCGCGACCAACCCGATTCGCAATAATCATATCGAGTTTCTTTTTCGTGAGTTTGCCACGAGCATATTCGATGACATTTTCGGTTTCTGCGGCAAAGCCTATCGTGAAAGGGGCATTTTCGAGAGTAGCAACCGACGCGAGAATATCGGGACAACGCACAAGATCTATAGTCATCGCTTCGTTAGTCTTTTTAATTTTCTGCTCAACGGCGGCAGCTGGCCGATAATCTGCGACCGCCGCAGCGCCGATGAAAATGTCGGCATCAATAATCGCCGCGTGTGTCGCCGCGAACATCTCCTCCGCTGACTCAACATGAACAACGTCGACTCCGGACGGCTCGGAAAGGTTCACAGGACCACTGACAAGAACGACGTTTGCGCCTTGAGCTGCTGCCGCACTCGCTATTGCGTAACCCATTTTTCCGGAAGAGCGATTCGTAATGTAACGAACCGGGTCAATTGCCTCACGCGTCGGGCCGGCTGTCACGACCACTTTACGGCCTTCAAGCAAGCCCTCGCCTTTTCCACCGCTTAAGCTGAATACCGTGGCCGCGATCGCATCAGGCTCCAACATGCGACCGGCGCCCGTTTCACCGCAGGCCTGAGAACCGACCCCCGGTCCGAGTATGTGAACGCCACGTTGCTCAAGCACCTCGCGATTGGACTGCGTCGCAGGATTACTCCACATGACGTGGTTCATTGCTGGCGCGAGGGCGATGGGCGCTTCTGTCGCCAGGCAAATAGTTGTCAGCAGGTCGGGGGCTCCTCCGCTGACAATGCGAGCCATGACCTCTGCCGTCGCGGGAGCGACCAAAACCACGTCGGCCCAGCGAGCAAGCTCGATGTGGCTCATCGCCGCTTCTGCTTCCTTGTCCCACAAATTGGAACGAATAGGTTTGCCCGACACGGCCTGAAGTGCGGTGCTGGTAACAAACTCCTCCGCGGAGCTTGTCATCACAATCTGTACTTCGGCCCCGCGTTCGCGCAGGCGCCTCACCAGATCGGGTGCTTTGTAGGCGGCTATGCCACCTGTGATTCCAAGGACAACGTTCATTGAACAAGCTTAGCTTGTTGAAGTCGCCAAGTTCCAGTGAATCAGGACATCCGTAGCAGATTGATTCGTTGTATAGACATACCCTTCGGTAGCAACATCGAGGCATGCGGCACATGAAAAATAGAGAAAGCAGCGATGCTGAGCTACTGTCAGCGCTCATTAGCGCTAATAGTTCGAATACCGCCGGGCGAGAAGCGGCCAAACGCTTGATACACCGTTTCGGCAACTTGCGATCGCTCTTGCATGCCAGCGACTCCGACCTTCTCGCCTGCCACGGCGTCGGTAAGGCACGCCTGGCCGCCCTGAGGGCCTTACCCGAGCTGGCGCGTCGCTATTTTGCAGAGTCTCTTCCCTGCGGCGAGGCCATTCGCAGTCCGGCGGATACAGAGTCGTTTCTGAAGGCCCGTATGCAGCACCTGGATCACGAGTTGTTCTGTTGCCTGTATCTCGACAATCGGCATCGGGTGCTTCGCTTTGACGAGTTATTCCGCGGCACGATTGACGGTACTTCGGTCTACCCCCGCGAAGTGGTTAAGGAGGCCCTGAGTGTGAACGCTGCCGCTGTCATATTGGCTCATAACCACCCCTCGGGTGTCGCCGAGCCCAGCCAGGCTGACGAACGCATCACCCAACGACTGAAATCGGCCCTCGAATTGGTCGATATACGCCTGCTTGATCACCTGATTGTCGGCGACGGTGCGGCCACTTCGCTCGCGAGCCGCGGATTACTGTAGCGGCGGGCCGCTGAGGTGTCACCACGAGCACCGAATGAGCCCTTGTATTGCGCCTATGTCACTGGTATAAAGTCCAGCTCATTGCCCCTCTATCACGGGCAACTTTTTAGAAAAATCAGAGACTTACCCATGTCCAAGGTATGCCAAGTGACGGGGAAACGGCCGCAATCGGGCAATAACGTTTCTCACGCACACAATAAAACTCGTCGTCGCTTCCTGCCGAACCTGCAGAACAAGCGTATTTGGGTCGAATCCGAGAAGCGTTTTGTACGTCTGCGCATCTCCCAAAAAGGCCTGCGCATCATCGACAAGCACGGAATCGAGAAAGTTCTCGCCGACCTGCGTGCCGACGGTCAACGCGTTTAATCGCCAGAGGATTGAGATATGCGTGACAAAATCAAACTCGTCTCCAGTGCAGGTAGTGGCCACTACTACACAGTGACAAAGAACAAGCGTCTGCATCCCGAAAAGATGGAGACCAAGAAGTACGATCCGACCATTCGGAAGCACGTGCTTTATAAAGAAGCCAAGATCAGATAAGCGACTTTCGAATAGCTTCGTCTGACAACCAAGCAATGAGAGGCCCGGTATTACCGGGCCTTTTTTTTGAGGCACAATACGGGATGCCCGAGTTACCCGAAGTTGAGACTAGTCGCCGCGGCATCGAGCCGCACATTGTCGACACCAAAGTTAAGCGGGTAACCGTTCGCAATCGCCAGCTGCGATGGCCGGTGTCCAGATCCGTCGACCGAAACCTGCTCGGCAGCACCGTTACCTCCGTAACACGACGCGCCAAATACTTGTTGATCAATACAAGCAGCGGAACCGCAATTCTGCACCTCGGAATGTCCGGCAGCGTATTTGTCGTCGATCACGCGACCCCGTCGGGCGTCCACGATCACGTAGACATCGATTTCGACTCGGGAAAAACCCTGCGATTTCGAGATCCACGCCGATTCGGCTCTCTGCACTTCAGTAAGAAGCCGCTGCAACACAAGCTACTCAACTCACTGGGCCCGGAACCCCTTGGCGACGAATTTGATGCTGACTATCTGTGGACGCAATCCCGCGGCAGGCGCGTCAGTATCAAACAATTCATCATGAACGCGCATGTCGTCGTTGGCGTTGGCAACATCTACGCAAGCGAAGCGCTGTATCTCGCCGGCATCAATCCGCATCGCGCGGCGGGGCGCGTTGCGTTGCCGCGTTATGAATTACTGGTGGCTTCGATCAAAAACGTACTTGCTGATGCCATCAAGGCTGGCGGCACGACGTTGAGAGATTTCTACGGTGGAGATGGTGAGGCGGGCTATTTCCAGCAAAAACTGGAGGCCTATGGTCGCGAAGGCGAGCCCTGCGGACGATGCAACTCACCCATCGTCGCTATCGTTCAAGGCCAGCGTTCGACTTACTATTGCCGTCAGTGCCAAACCTGATCAGCTACGGCCAACCTTCTCAAGCAGGGCGTCTTTAACCTTTGCTGAGACAAACTCGGTGACGTCGCCGCCGAGCGTCGCAACCTCCCGCACCAAGGTTGAAGAAATAAACGTGAATTGATCCGTCGGCGTCAGGAAAGCTGTTTCCACGTCTTCGGTCAGGTGCCGGTTCATGCTCGCCAGCTGAAATTCATACTCGAAGTCGGATACGGCTCGTAACCCACGGACGATAACGGCCAGTTTGTTTTCGAGAGCGAAATTGATGGTTAGTCCTTCGTATCCAGTGACTTGAACATTGTCGATATCAGCCAGGGCCTCCTGGGCAAGCTCGACTCTTTCATTGAACGAAAACATGGTTTTTTTCGAACCAGTATCTGCCGCTACCGCAACCACAACCTGGTCGTATAACTTCGCGGCACGCCGAACAAAATCCTCATGACCCAGTGTGATCGGATCAAAAGTACCCGGATACATCGCAGAAACTGTCATACCAATTGACTCCCGTCAGACTTCTGTTGTCGCCAGCATGTAACGAACATTGCCGGCTGTCTTGCTCTTCAGAACCCGCCAGCCTTCGGGGACTTTCACCGCTGGCTGATCTTTGTCGCTCTCGATATAGATTCTGGCGTTTGCAGCCAACCAATTCTTCTTTTGCAACAGTCTACACAATTCATCGTGAAGTTCGGCCTTAAAGGGCGGATCGAGGAAAACGATATCAAAGGGCCTGGCATCGGAACTTGCCAGGTAGTCGCGCGCGTCCGCATTCAATATCTCGGCTGCGGTAGCACCGAGGGACTCTACGTTCACTTGAAGAGCCCTTACCGCTATCGGGGAACGCTCGACGAATACGGCTTCCGACGCCCCTCGGGACAGCGCCTCCAGGCCCAACGCACCGGTTCCCGCACACAGGTCCAGACACCTGGCGCCATGGATACCCGGTGCGAGCCAGTTAAACAGAGTTTCTCGAATTCTCTCGGAGGTGGGGCGCAGACCATCGACCTCGGCAATCTGCAAAAAGCGACTGCGCCAGTTTCCGGCTACAATACGCAGCTGTCCCGCCGGGGATTTTTTCTTGCCTGCTGATTTTCGAGCGGCCATAGCCGGTGCCAGTAAATGAGACTTCTGAAGAACGTATAACGATGTTTGGAAAAAAAGAAAAGCCCGAAAAACGGGAAGGCTTCATCAAACGCCTCCGATCTCGCATCAATCGAGGCGATAATTGGCTGACATACGATCTTGCCAATCTCGTGCCTGGTGGCCAAATCGATGAAGACGTTCTTGAAGAACTTGAGTCGCTGCTCGTCATGGCCGACGTCGGTGTCGAAACGACAGAGTTGATTATTGAGGATCTTCGGCAAAGCCTTGCGCGCAACGAATTGAAGGACATTGATGCGCTCCGTGCAGGACTCCAGCGATCGCTGCTGCGCATTCTTAGCCCGGTCGAAAAACCACTCACGATCCAGAAAGGCGACGGTCCATTTGTGATATTTATGGTTGGCGTCAATGGTGCCGGTAAGACGACGACGATCGGAAAGTTGGCACGGCACCTCCAGGACAGCGGTTACTCGGTCATGCTCGCCGCCGGCGACACGTTTCGCGCAGCCGCCGTTGAACAATTGCAGGCCTGGGGCGAGCGCAATGACGTCCCCGTGATCGCGCAGCAGTCCGGGGCGGATCCCGCCGCGGTCATTTTCGATGCCTGGCAGGCGGCGAAGGCCCGCGACATCGATGTGTTGTTGGCCGACACAGCGGGCCGCTTACAAAATCAATCCGGACTGATGGATGAGCTGGCCAAGATGAAACGGGTTGTTGCTCGTCACGACTCGGCGGCGCCTCACGAGATCATGCTGGTATTGGATGCCAGCCAGGGACAGAACGCGCTCGTGCAAGCTGAGAAGTTTCATGAGGCACTCGGCCTGACGGGAATTACCGTTACGAAGTTGGATGGCAGCGCGAAGGGTGGCATTCTGTTTGCCATCGCAAATCGCTTGCAGATTCCAGTGCGCTTTATTGGAATAGGCGAAGCTGTCGACGATATGCAGACTTTTCAGGCAGAGGAATTCATTAATGCCCTGCTGACGTCGGGCGAAAAGGACGAAGACTGAACATGATTCATCTCGATAACGTAACGAAGCGATTTCCCGGCGGCCAGGAGGCGCTCTCTGGTCTGAGTCTTTCGGTCGACAAGGGCGAGATGGTTTTCGTTACGGGTCACTCGGGCGCGGGCAAAAGCACCTTGCTGCGGTTGATCGCATTGATCGAACGCCCGACGAGCGGTGAGGTCGTTGTTGATAAACAAAACACGCGGCGCGTAAAGAGGCGGAAGATCCCGGCATACCGTCGACAGATCGGTATGGTCTTTCAGGACCACAAACTGCTTTACGACCGACCTGTCTTCGACAACGTCGCCTTGCCTCTAATCATCGCTGGAGTGAGTCATCGTGACGCAGGGCGGAGGGTGCGGGCGGCGCTTGATCAGGTGAGTCTTCTCCATAAGGAAAAACAAAACCCGCAGACGCTGTCCGCTGGAGAACAACAGCGCGTCGGCATCGCGCGCGCGATCGTGACTCGACCGAAGGTACTGATCGCGGATGAGCCGACGGGCAATCTGGATCCCGATCTTTCACTGGAAGTTATGAGAATTTTTCGTCGCTTCAATGAAGTCGGCGTTACGTTGCTCATCGCAAGCCATGACATTTCGCTGATTGATCGGCTGGGCTGTCGCAGAATTGCTCTGGCGGATGGAAAGCTCCAGCAGGAGGTTGATCCGTGGCAGTGACACGAAACTCAGATGCTGTCGCCCCGGTTCGGTCATCGGGCATTTTTGGGATCTGGCTAACCCGTCATGCGAGCACCGCGTTAGGTGCGCTCGGAAAGCTGTCTCGACAGCCCTTCGCCAGCCTCATGATTATATTGGTCATCGGCGTGACCCTGGCGTTGCCTGCCGCAATCAACGTCATCGTGAA
>RCNC010002224.1_pt1 | contig 12937 bp, 8 predicted proteins | sample 2041301 | NCBI WGS metagenome assembly RCNC01 (sample SAMN09708231, study PRJNA481090) | Marine sediment metagenome, whole genome shotgun sequencing project. | biome: marine sediment; feature: ocean; material: sediment; isolation source: Sewage treatment plant 13A marine sediment (STP13A) ... | reverse complement strand
CCCACTACAATCATTAACATGAGCTTCAATGATTCAAGCACACCGAATACGTCCGGTACCAAATAGGTCAGGTGATGTGCGAGCAATGCTCCTGCCAAACCGGTAATGGCGGCACTGACGCCGAAAGACTGGATCTTCACCCACTCCACATTTACACCAAGACAGCGCGCCGACAACTCCGAATCTCGCACCGACAAAAACGCGCGACCAGTCGGCGAGCGAAAAAGGTTTGATGCGCCCCAAATGACCAGCGCGGCAAAAATCAGATCGAGATAATACTGTTGCCACGCTTGCGACAAAGAGACCCCAAATATTTGCAATCCCGGCACCATCATTCCGGAATGACCGCCCGTCACAGAGTCCCACTCACCAAAAACCGTTTCGATCAGGATGCCGAAGGCGAGTGTCGCTATCGCCAGATAGAAGCCATGCATCTTCGAGGCGGAGCGGCCAATCAGCATGCCGATGACGCCTGTTAAGAGCACTGTTATTGGGACCGCCACCAGGAAAGGTACGCCGTGTGACAACAGCACCGAGTGCGTATACGCGCCAATACCGAGAAACGCAGCGTGACCGAAACTCACCTGACCGGTATGGCCGGTCAGAATCATGAGGCCAATGCCTGCAATGGCATACACCAGCATCAAGCCCAGCTCGGCGAGATAGTAGTCCTGCAGTAAAAGCGGCGCAGCCAGCAAGCAGGCAGCGACTATTGCAACGCGAATTTTCTCACCGGTCTTCGCCAGAAAGCGGATGTCGTCGTTGTATTTCGTTTTAAATAGATACTGCATCGCTCAGACCTTTTTCTGGTAGGTCTGGACGATGAGACCTTCCGGCCTCACGAACAGAACGATCAGCATGACTACGTAGGCAGACACACCTTTGATACCCGGCAGGTAATAGTCGGCAAAGGGTTCGATCACACCAATTAGCAAGCAACCCAGCAACGCTCCTGGAATGGAGCCGAATCCACCAACAATAGCGCCCGCCAGTGCTTTGATGCCTAGCACGCCGATCGTGGTGTCGACTTGGGTGACGGGAGCGAGCAATGCACCGGCCGCCGCTGCGATGAACGCACCGATTGCCCAGGTGTACGAGACCAATCGTTTAACGGGTATGCCCATGTAGTACGCAGCCAACTGATTCTGCGACGCGGCCTGCATCGCCACGCCATAGCGGGTGCGGCTAAAGAACAGATAGATAACGGCGACCAGAATAGCAGTGGCAACAATAATCGCGATTCGATCGGTATTGACTTCGACCACATTGCCGATCGCAATCTTGCCGTCAAATGGGGTATCAAGCGACTGCGTATTCCAACCGAATATCATTCCGGCCATGGCCCGAAATATGAAGCCGAACGCTACGGTGAGAATAAACACGCTGGCCTGAGACTCACCAATGATGCGGCGCATGATCATGGCGTCTAGCAGGTAGCCAACCGCAGCGATGGTCAGACAACCCAGCATAAATGCGGGCCAGAACCCCCACCCCAGAAGCTCGGAGTATGCGAGTACGGTAAAAGCACCCAGCATCATGAACTCGCCGTGGGCGAAATTTACGACCTCAGTTGCCTTGTAAATCAGGACAAATCCGAGGGCAATTAGCCCATAAGCACAGCCTTGTGCGATCCCGGTGATCGCAAGATGCACGATATCATTCAGAGGCAACATCAAATGGGTCCGTAAGCTTTTGTTTTTATGTGTTTTTTACTCGTCGCAGACAATACGATAATAGCGCATTCCGAAAGCGCCCGGTAACACTCAATTTACGCTATGATTCGCGGCTCGCTGCAGAGACCAAATCCAAGGAACAACCATGCGTGAAATGCTGCAATTCTATATTGATGGGAAGTGGGTCGATCCGATAACTCCGAATCCCCTGGATGTCATAAATCCGGCCACCGAAGAGGTTTGTGGCCAAATCAGCCTTGGATCTGCCGCCGACGTGGATATTGCCGTTGCAGCGGCGAAACGCTCCTTTGCAACCTATTCGCAAACCACCCGTGACGAGCGAGTTGACCTCCTGCAGGCCATCCTCGACGAATACCTGAAACGCTTCGACGACGTCGCCGAAGCGATCATGGATGAGATGGGCGCACCGTGGGAAGTCGCCACAAAAGCTCAGGCTGCGAGTGGCGTACAGCACATCAAGGCTGCAATACGTGCGCTGAAGAGCATCGAATTTGAAAGCAAAAGCCGCTCTACGTTGATCGTCAAGGAGCCAATCGGTGTATGCGGACTGATCACGCCCTGGAACTGGCCACAAAACCAGATTGCGGTAAAAGTAGCCCCGGCTCTGGCCGCTGGCTGCACGATGATATTGAAGCCCAGCGAGATCGCGCCGTTTGATGCTTATATTTTTGCAGAGATTCTGGACGCCGCAGGCGTACCTGCCGGTGTCTTCAACCTCATTAACGGTGACGGACCTGGTGTCGGCACTGCGCTAAGCGTGCACCCGGACATCGATATGGTTTCCTTTACCGGTTCAACGCGCGCCGGAATCCTGGTTGCTCAAAACGCCGCCCCGACAGTTAAACGCGTTGCGCAGGAACTCGGTGGCAAGTCGCCGAACATCCTGCTCGACGACGCCGATTTCGACGAAGCGGTCAAAGCCGGTGCGGAAGAAGTGTTTTTCAACACCGGTCAGTCCTGCGATGCGCCGTCACGCATGTTGGTACCGAAGGATCGCATGGACGAAGCAGCGGCTATCGCTGCATCCGTGGCCAATGCGACCGTCGTGGGTGATCCACGCGGAGAAGGCGTCGAAGTTGGACCGCTGGTTTCTGAACTGCAATGGAACAAGGTGCAGGGATTGATTCAAGACGGCATTGATGAAGGTGCAACGCTTGCCGCTGGGGGCGTTGGTAGACCAGATGGCCTCGAGAAGGGCTATTACGTGAAACCAACCGTGTTCGCGAATGTCAATAATGAGATGACCATTGCCGTCGAAGAAATTTTTGGCCCGGTCGTTTCAATCATTCCTTACGAAGACGACGAGGACGCGATACGCATTGCGAACGACACGCCGTATGGACTGGCCAGCTATGTTTCTTCAACGGATATGGATCATGCGCGCCGAGTAGCATCGCGCTTGCGAACCGGGATGGTGCACATTAATAACGCCAGTCTCGATGCAGGTGCACCATTCGGTGGCTATAAACAGTCTGGTAATGGCCGCGAATGGGGCAGCCATGGTTTGGAAGAATTTCTCGAAGTTAAGTCGATTTGCGGCCTGGAATAAGATCTAAATGAGAAAGACGCTATTTATATTGGGCTGTATGGCCACTTTGCTGCTTGGTGCGTGCACGGGCGAATCAAGTCGACCTGTAGCAACAGGCAAGGGCCAAATTCGAGCTCTCAATACTATGCCCACCTCACCCGAGGTCCTGTTCTTGATCGAAGAGCGAGCGATCGGAAACGTCTCGTACGCGACTGCGTCGACGCAAAATGAATTCGACGATCTGGATTACATCTTCAATGTCGAGGTTCAGCTTCCAGACACTTTGCTGCGTCAAAGGGTGGCCAGTAGTGCGATTAAAATTGAGGCAGATCGAGAATACACATTCCTGATATCTGGCGATCTGGCAGCCCCAACTATTATTGTTTGGGATGAAATATCTCGCAGATGGGAAGGCACGGAAACGGACTTCCAGGTAAAATTTGGCCACACCGCCGAATCACTCGGCCCGATAGACGTTTATTTTGCGGCCCCTGGAATCGCACCCGCTGCAGGCGAGGAAAAGGGCACCCTGTCCTTCGGCGAACTACTTGCGCCAGTCGATTACGAAGCCGGTGAATTCGTTTATACCGCCACCACCGCAGGCAACCCCAATGACGTTTTGTTCGCGTCCAACACCATTCCCACAGTTGCACAACTCGGCTTCATCATCACCATATTTGATGGCACCCCGAACGACCCAGGGACACTCGCGACGAGAATATTGACAGACGGCGGTGTGGTAACCAGATTATCCGATGCCAACGCATCTTCAACCATTCGCTTTATTCACGCATCCGCGAATCTGGATACCGCAGACGTCTATACCGATGAGTTGTTGACGGATCAAATTCTGTCTAATCACGCTTTCCGGGATGTTACCGACGATATCGAGTTGGCCCGCGACCTCTACCCTGTTACCTACACTTCTGTCGGCAATGTTGGCTCAATCTTGCATGAGAGCAGCGTCAATATATTGCCTGCGTCGCGGGCTCAGTTTTACGTTGTGGGAGGAGATCAGGCGCTGATATCCTTCAGCATAATTCCGGATCGACGTTCAGTAGAAACGCTGGTCAAACTAAGCTTTGTGCATAGCGCCGTAAATCACCCACTGGTCGACTTGTATATTGTCGAAGCTGGCACTGATCTCGAAGATGCTCTGCCGACCTTGTTTGCCGTCAGCACATTAAACGGCGCGATAGGAACGAGTATCGCCACAGGAGACCTCGAATTTTATTTAACGGCTCCCACTGAAAAAACCCCTATTGTTGGACCCATTGCCTTAAGCACTTCTCTCGGTGATGTGCTTGAACTTATTTCTTACGACAACGTCGACCCGGCAACTGCGGACCTCGTTTTTATTCCACTTCCTTAGAATCTGTAAAAGACCACGTATCAGGAAGCGGTAGCGGCCTCGATATAGGCGCTTCGGTCGTTAGCGGCATCTTCCGCTGAGATCGATTTGGCGTTGTACATCGCCTCATCTGCAACGCTGATCAGATGCCAAAGTTCCTCGCCATGCTTCGGCATGAGTGCGATTCCTACGCTGGCAGTACACTTAATTTCCTGTCCCTGGATGATGTACGCCTCAGATGCCGTTACCACCAGGCGCTCGGCGACATGCTTAGCATCTTCAATGCTCACACCGGGCAATACAATCGCAAATTCATCACCGCCCAGCCGCCCTAGTACGTCTTCCGGACGAAGGCAGAACTCGAGACGATGACCAAAGGCCTTCAACAATGCATCTCCGGCCTGATGGCCAAATCGGTCGTTGATACTCTTGAATTGATTCAGATCCAGATAGAGCACAGCGCCACTGTCGAAATCCCGAACTGACGAGACCCCTTCCTTCTCAAATCCACGTCGGTTTAGTAAGCCTGTCAACGGATCCCGCAGTGCGTCGGCGAGCATCTTGTCTTCGCTCCGTTTGCGCTGCGTGATGTCGATAAGAGTAACCGAGAAATCTTCGTCGATGGGCTCGCCCGAAATACGTAACCAGACGCGGCCTGCGCTGGTTTCTGCCGAGCTCTCGTAACTGACGGTAGAACTGTTGCCAGATTCGTCGTTGAAATGATCGATCAATTTCTGTGGCTCCAGCTGCTCGAGCTTATCGAGCGGCATGCCGACCAGAGTTCCCACACCGGAACCAAGAAATGATTCTGCCGCACGATTGGTGTACACGCAGCGAAAGCGACGACTTACATCTGCATTGTCCCTGGCGAAGCGCAGAATGCCATTGGAAGACGTCTCGATAAGAGTGCGAATGAGATGTTCGTTGTCCGCTAACTTATCAAGCGCATTGCGCCGCTCTGAAACGTCGCGACAAACAACGACTATGCCCAGATTCTGGCCCTTGGGGCCTGTCAGTGGACGGGAACTCAACTCATAGACGTGATTGTTATCCATGCGCAATGTCTGTGTCAGATCCAGTTCAGTCGCTTTCTTGAGCAGCTCCCTGGCTTGTGGAAAGTCTTCCCATAATTTTCTGCCGAGCAAGTCTGATTCAGACGCCTTCAGAAACTCCTGCGCTGTCTTGTTAACGCACAAGATTGATTCGTTAGTATCGAGGACGATGATCGGGTCACGGACATGGTGGAACAATGTCTCGTACGCAAGCGGGCTAAACTCATAGAAACGTAGCGTAACGCTTGCATACCAATAAACGGGCAGCAGAAGCACCATGGTTGAGGACGTGAATGGAAAATTCGCTGCACCGATACCCAGAAAGTTATTGCCTACGCTCACGGCAAACGGCATCAATGCGCAAATGATCAGCACCACAATCGTCTTGCGATGTGCGGGTGCGATACTCGGCAATTGACTGGCCAGAGAAATTACGGTGTACACAAACAAGCCATACATGAATGGCGCATGCACATGACTAAACCAATAGTGATCTGTCAAATCAGTAAACTGGATTCCGTTCTCGGTGGTGACGTATGACCAGATGGCGTTATGCACCGAATTGGTAAGCGCCAGGACGGTCGAAGCGATGGGGACTACGGACAACATCGCCACGATGATCGGGCTGGGCGCACCCACCGTATATTCGCGATACACGATATAAAATGCGATCGGCAAGAATCCCGAAGCGAACAAAGAGAGCGAACGACCGATTCCGTAAATATTCGGGTCTTGTGTGCCAAACGCGAAAGCGGTGCCAGCAACGAGCATGCCGATCAGGAACAGAAAGAACCCGATTACGTTGTTGGTATTTTGTGCTGATGAGCGCGCAACGTAAATTGACAGTCCCAGATAGGAAACCGCTGCAATTGCGAATATCGGGCGCAAGATGAATTCGAGGTTCTCGAACATCAAATGGCTCTGCATGCAGAAATGACAGAATGACATAGCATTTCGACATGCTATCGGTCCGCACAGCAACATAATGCGGCATGCGTCGCATTATGGTGTAAACAAAGGCTTACAGGCCCTCTGCGGTGTCCTCTATCAGCATGTCGACAACGGCTCTAAGCGCGGCATCGGTATCATCACCGGAAGCACGGGATATCTCGTAGGTCTTGAGCTGTCGATGGGCGCTGGTGCCGCGCGACAGTATCTCTCGAACATGGGCAATTTCTGACTCGCAACCCAGGGCTTCAGCATCTTCGGCAATCAAACCGAGCATTTCTTCGAGTAACTCATCGAAAGGTATGACGGCGCCCTTTGCCAGATCGATAAGGCCCTCGTCAAAACTGTAGCGCATTGCTCGCCAGCGATTTTCTCGAATCAGCATCGGCGTGTATATGCGCCAGCGCTGATTGTGCGTTCGAAGGCGATACAACATTCGCATTATGCAGACCAACATGGCTGCAAGCGCAACGGTATCCTCCAGCTTCGTGCAGACGTCCATCACTCGAGTCTCGAGCGTTGGGAAACGAGCACTGGGTCGCAGATCCCACCAGATGCGTGTTGCGTCTTCGATCAAACCGGCATCAGTCAAAATCCGAATGTGCCGTTCGTACTCCGCATAGCTCGCAAATCGTTCGGGTATACCGGTTCTTGGCAAGGCATCGAATACGGTAAGACGATAGCTTTTCAGTCCCGTGTCGCGCCCTTCCCAAAATGGAGAGGAACACGACAATGCCAATAGGTGCGGCAGAAAATAGGACATCTGATTCATTAAATCGATACGTAATTCGTTGTCATCGATTCCGACGTGAACATGCATGCCGCAAATCAAGAGTCGCCGTGCCGCGCCCTGCATTTCCAGAGTCAGCGCTTCGTAACGGTCTTTCGATGTTTGTTTCTGATCTACCCAACTACTAAAGGGATGCGTCGATGCGGCGATTGGGGCAAAGCCATGATCGTTTGCAACATCGACAATAATCTTGCGCAAGCGTCGCAAATCCTCACGCGCTTCCTGAACGTTGTTACAGACTTTGGTGCCGATCTCGATTTGTGAACGCAGCAATTCGGAGGTGACCTGACTACCACACTGCTCCTCGCACGCCTTCATGAGACTTTCGGGAGGATCAACGACCAGAGCGCGCGTCTCCCGATCAACCAGCAGGTACTCCTCCTCCACACCCATCGTAAATTTTGGACCAGGTTTGCTCATCTCAATCCCTCTAAGAGAAAGGTCGAACTGCTAGGCGCTGGCGCGCGTTTCCAGCAGGCCTATGTTATTCGGTATAGATTCTATGATCTTGTGCATGACAGCCGCTACTTTTTCAACACCGGCAATGTCATCGATCAAATCCTGTCGAATCTCGATGCCGACATGCGGTATTCCGATTGCCTCGGCATGATTGTCTATCGTGTAGTCCTGCGGCGCCTTGCCAGAATAAGGTTCGTTATCGCCCGTCACATAACCCGCCGCGCGAAACCCGGCGATGAAAATGTCGGGCAAGCGTGCATCGGTATCCCACAAAACGCCTATTTCCCACGGCCTTGATTCGCCGTTGAGAACAGGCGTGAAACTGTGAATTGAAATGAACGCCGGCGGCAGTCCTATCGATTGGAGGCGGCTAATCTGTGCATCGATCGCCCGATGATACGGATAATATATTTCACGCGCCCGAGCATCCTTGCCAGCCTGCGAAAGACTGCGATTCCCGGGAACGATAATCCCGTCGCCAAACTGCAGGAATACGCCAGGATCAAGCAGCTCACGATTACAGTCGACGACCAAGCGAGAATACTGGGCCAGTACCGCCGTGACGCCAAGGCTATCTGACAGGGACTCAGTCAACGGACCGGCCCCAATATCGACGGCCAAATGGCAACGCCGCGCAAATGGATCCAGCCCCATGTCGCCTAGTGACTCAGGAAAGCGGCAACTCGCATGATCGCAAACCAGCAACACCGGCGCTTCCGACACCGCATTGTGGATATAGAACGGAGCGGGCTCCGCTGTGGAAAGTAGAGAATCAGTATTGTGGGGCGAGCCGTCGGACATGTGGCTCAGTATACCTTCAGGCGCTGCGCGCCGTGAATCGATTATTGCTCCTACCGGAGCCACAGGGCTCAAAAGAGGCTACCGACGTCGGTCGCGCTATATAGTATCCCTGAGCAAATTCGACGCCCAAGCTACCCAATTTCTCAAGTACTTGCTTGGTTTCGACCCGTTCGGCGATCGTTACGATACCCATCGCCTGTCCGACCTCACTGATCGCTTTAACCATGCTCTCATCGACACTATCGTCCGCGACGTTGCGGATAAACTGGCCATCGATCTTCAGATAGTCGACTGGCAGGTTCTTGAGATACGTAAATGACGACAGTCCGCTGCCGAAGTCATCGAGCGAAAATTTGCATCCCAGCGCTTTCAGCGACTGCATAAAATGCACAACTCGAGCGAGGTTCGAAATCGCCGCCGTTTCTGTGATCTCAAAACAGATCGCGCCGTTCGGCAATTTTTGCTTCTGCAGCTCGCGGATAACGTCTCCCAGGAATCTATCTTCACTCAAAGAGGTGCCGGAGAGATTAATGGCAAGCGTGTAGCGTGCTTCGCTGCCGCTGCTTCTGTCGGCAAGATTCGCGAGCGCCTCACGAATCACCCAACGATCGAGGGTCGACATCAGATTGTATCTCTCTGCCGCCGGAATAAATTGATCAGGGCTAACTAGCTCACCATTCTCATCGCGCATACGCAGCAATAACTCGTAGTGGCCACGCGCGTCCCGGTTTTTATTGCCGATGCCGATGATTGGCTGGAAGAACAGTTCCAGTCGATCTTCTTCGACCGCACTGCTGATCCGCGACACCCACTGCATCTCTTCGTGTCGCAGCGATGCATCGCTATCCTGGTACAAGTGAACTTGATTACGGCCGCGATCCTTGGCCGAGTCACAGGCTACGTCAGCCGAACTCATTAGCGTTGCGACATCCTCTACTTTGTCCGTCACTGTGACGACGCCGATTGAGCAGCGTACTGACGTTAACGACTCCTTCCACTCGAAACGAAATTCTTCAACGGCGCAGCGAATCGATTCGGCAACTTCTATGGCACGATCCTCGCTGCATCGCTCCATTAGGATGCCGAACTCATCGCCGCCCAGGCGGGCCAGCACGTCGGTTGAACGTATCTTGCTATGAATTATTTCGGCGATGCGCTTTAGCAGAGCATCGCCGGCGATATGTCCAAATGTATCGTTGACGACCTTAAACTGATCCAGATCCAGATATAGCAAGGCATGACATTGTTGCGGTTCTGATGATTGCAGCGCTCGTATGGCAGCAACCAGCCGGTTCTCAAATTCACGACGGTTGATCAGGTCGGTCAGTGAATCGTGTGAGGCTTGATAGCTGAGCTGTCGAAACAGACGCGTTTCTTTACTTACGTCGTGAAAAACCATGACCGAACCGATCACATTGCCAATACGATCACGGATCGGCGCGGCAGAATCCTGAATCGGAATTTCTTCACTATTCTTGTTAATCAACACGGCATGATCTTCGAGAGTGATCACTCGCTCTTCTTGTAAACAGCGCATAACCGGGTTTTCTACCGTTGCACGAGTGTGCTGATTAATTATGGTCATGATCTCAGAGATCGGGCGATCGCTAACGCTACGCATATCGTAGCCGGTCAAATCCTGGGCGACCGGATTGATGTAATCAACGTGTCCTTGTGCATCTGTCGTGATGACCCCGTCACCGATCGACTGCAACGTAACCTGCGCTCGCTCCTTTTCTTCGAATACCCGTGTTTCTGCCCGTTTGCGCTCTGTGATGTCGGTGATGGTCCCTTCGTGCGCGACGATATTGCCATCGTCATCGTAAACGGCGCGTGCATTTTCAAGCACGACTATTACGCGGCCATCTTTGCGGCGTAAGCGGTACTCGAAATTCTTCACGACACTTTGTGCTTCGAGGCGTGCGAACACCCGTTCGCGATCGATCGGGTTCACGTAGAGCATGGTCGTATTGCCAACGCTCTTGAGATCCTCGCTACTATCGTAGCCAAGCATTTCCACCAGCGCCGGGTTGGCGGCGATCAGTTCGCCAGCGCGCGAAGCAATGTATACGCCGTCGACGACGTTCTCAAAGAGGCCACGATAGCGCATCTCAGAATTTTTCAGTTTGCTCTCGTCGAGCTGGCGCTTGATAGCGATACCCGCGAGTTTTGCCATACGACTTAGCTTGTCGATTTCATCAGTCGTCGGTGCTCGCGAATCTTTGACATAGACATCAAGAGTTCCGATGACGGGCCCGCCGGCTCCGGACAAAACGAACGACCAGGCGGCAGCTATCTCATGAACCGCCGCTTTCTTTAAGTGCCCGCCCCAAGCTGGATCGGCCGCCAGGATCTCACTGAACTGATCTTCACCGCGCGCTACTGCAACCCCGCAGGTAAGACTGTCCTCGGCGACTTTCACGAAGTCGAGAGCGAGCTTGAATGGCTCTGAAAGACTCGGGGCCTGCACGACGCCTAGTGTCGTCCCATTGTGATCAACTTGCATTACAGCCGCTAGAAAATCGTCGTTGATCTTTTCGACGCAACGACAAATCGCGCGCAGTGTGCGAGCGTACGGTGTGCTGGCCGCAATCATTTCCAGTATTTTGTTTTGCGCGAAGACGATCGACTCGTTGCGCTTGCGTTCTTCAATATTGGTGATCGATGCACGAATCAATCGCGACTCGCTCGAGGGCAGACGACTAAACCGGACTTCACACGGAAACTCTCTGCCGGCCGAGTCCTGGTGCATCCATTCAAAAGTAGGATGGCCTCCCGCCAGTGTCTCGTCTACATAGCCGCGATCCACGCCAAACGATGGCAATCCATCCGGTTGCATCTCGGGACTGATATCTTGCGGGCCAATGCTTAACAGCCTTTTGCGCGACAGGTTGAACAGACCACAGGCGTTTTCATTCGCATCAACGAGCCGGCCTTGGTCGATATCGAACACGACTATCGCCTCGGGTGCATTCTCCACCAGCGCTCTATAGCGCTCCTCATTAATCCTGAGGGCCGACTCGGCCTCCTGACGTCCGGTAACATCACGCAGGCTAATGACGAATAGTCGACTGTCTCCGGCTGCGAGCTGACTCGCGGCGACCTCGGCCACGAAACGATCTCCATTCGCACGCACCGCCTCAATCTGGCCACCTTCTATACGTGGCAATGTGTCATCCAGATTAGACAAAAATGGGGCTAAGAAACGTTCGAGTGCCTGACCTTTGGCCTGCGGAAGAATGTGTTCGAGCTTCGAGCCGATCAATTGATCTTTGGTCAGCCCGAAAAACCGCGAACAGGTCTTGTTGCAGTTACAAACAATACCGCTTTCGCTAACAGACAGCAGTGCTTCGGTAACGCTATCGAAAATGGCTTCAATCGGAGTCGTACTGGCCAGCGATTGCGTGATGGTTGCTTCCATCTTGTCGTAGTGCGAATCGATCAAACTCAGGAGCTCAACGAAGTCTGGCTTTTCATTGCCTGACACCTCGGTCGCTTGTTTGATTTTGTCGCGCAGGTCTTTGTGCATCGGTGCAGTCCGTACAGTCCATTGAAAACAATTGCAGCTTCCAACTCTAGGGACTATTCAAACAACGATCTGTGAACTAAATCTGATTCTGGGTCTTTTCTGGGAAATAATTCCCTAGATAGATCAATTGCTTATGACAAGAACCTGATGTGCTCTGCGTCTGGTCGCGGGCTACTCTTCTTTGGCGGGGAGAGTACGGATGAGTTCACCTTTGTCAGTGGTGGTGACTTCCCCGTTTTCGAGGAGTTGACGAGGTGCGGCTGGGCCAACCTGGATAGGTACGGCGATAACGCTTTGCATCGAGCCAGATTCCGTCTCGACAACCGCGACAACGTTAAGGTACAAGCGCCCTTCACGCAGCGGAACTACCGTTACTTGCCGAGCGACGGATTCGTTCCTGCTGGACGGCGATATCGATATGGATGCAGATTGTGCTTCGGGCATTTGCATGGCCGTTGGATCGTTGACACGAAATGTCACTGTGTACGGCGCGGTTCCCATCGCAGAAATAAACTGCATATCCAGAGCAACCGGTGAACCAACAATAGGCGTACCGATAACCCGATACGATATCTGAACAGGGCTTTGCAACTCTGACGTTCGCATAACGGTGGCATCGTCCTTCGCCGCAGGGGCGGCAGCCTGAGATGTCTCCACACTTTCGTCGCTGCTGCATGCAGAAAGCAGCACTAGAGTAGCCATCGAAAACAATATCGCTCGGTTCATAATATTCACCAAATCTCGTTAAGGCGTAGGGTTAAAGCTTACGTCAAAGCATACAACTG
>RCNC010003008.1_pt1 | contig 12940 bp, 12 predicted proteins | sample 2041301 | NCBI WGS metagenome assembly RCNC01 (sample SAMN09708231, study PRJNA481090) | Marine sediment metagenome, whole genome shotgun sequencing project. | biome: marine sediment; feature: ocean; material: sediment; isolation source: Sewage treatment plant 13A marine sediment (STP13A) ... | reverse complement strand
TAACCCTTAATACACAGCCTCGCATGGCGGGGCTTTTTTATGCGTGAAATTTGAGGAAGCTAATGTCCCGAAATAGGCGAAAGCGGAAGTAATCGTAACCCTGGCCAGCTCCCTGATTTAGTCCGCTTCCACCTCATAAGGGACATTAGCAAAACACTGGTTCGACTGCTTTGAGGGTCTGTTTTGCGCCATAAGCAGACGCTCAGTAGCGCTACATTTTGCGGCGAACAAAGTCAGCCAGGTGGGTGCAGTCTGCACACCACACTGCCTTGTTCAGTGAAAGGCTCACTCCCCCGGTCTCCAAGAATCGAGAAGCAGGTGAGCAAATGTTCGAAATGCCGTAACCAGGCTAACGGTGACTCCAATGACGTACGGCCACGGCGCACCGAGCACAGCCACATTCAGTAGAAGAACAAAAAGGGTGGGGAAAAATAGGAGGGCTGAAACCCACGGAGTGTAAATTTGAATATTAGCTCCAGTTTTGCCAGCTTGGTTCTTTCTTAATACGATAATTCCCAGAAACCAGACAAATATTGCTCCGGAACCAATCTTCCAGAACAAAACCGGATCAAGACCGGTATCAAGAAAGATAAAGGGTAGAAATGCGAAGACAATTGCTGCGCTACTAGAGGTGAGCAGTATTCGAAGCAAAAGCTGATCAGAGGCTGTCCAATTGCCTGCACTGCGACGCCCAATGGCAGCGATAATTCCAGAAAACCCGACGATCGAGATGCCTACAGTAATGGCGGCGCTCAGTGCTTCGCTCCAATTCATACTCTTTACCTTACAGCCAATCTATTGTTTCGATTGAAAAACCGAATTCTCTGCTTTCAGATGCGCCCGCTTTGAGTCGATAGCCGACACTCAAATTATCTTAACCTAATGTCCCGAATTAGGCGAAAGCAATGGGATGGACTCCTCCTCACCTATCGGCATCTATGTGCCAAACTGGTAATTGCACCACCAGTTAACGGTGAAACCGGAGGAGTCCACTATGAATATTAGTCGAGTAGGTGTTGATTTGGCAAAAAATGTTTTTCAACTGCACGGTGTTGACCGCCACGGCAAGACGGTATTGAAACGTCGTTTATCACGCGATAAATGGGTAAACGCCTTAATCAAGTCTGCTGAGCCGGGCTGTGAGGTTGGCATGGAGGCCTGTGGCGGCGCGCATCACTGGGCACGCCTGCTGATGGCGAAGGGTTTCAGGGTCAAGATTATTCCGCCCCAATTTGTAACCCCCTACGTCAAGAGCAACAAGAACGATGCCAAAGACGCTGAGGCGATTTGCGAAGCCATGAGTCGGCCCAACATGCGTTTTATAAAGGCAAAGACGGTGGAGCAACAGGACATTCAGGCGACACACCGGATTCGCAGTGAACTGATGCGTCACCGCACGGCGAAGGCCAACCAAATACGGGGTTTGGTGACGGAGTATGGCCTGGTAGCACCGTTGCAGATGGCGTCTCTGCGAGTAGCAATACCCCGCTGGCTTGAGGATGCCGAGAACGGATTAACTGATCGGTTCCGCGCCCTGTTACACGGACTATGGGACGACCTGCTGACACTGGACCAGCGTATTGAAACCCTCAACAGGGACATCGAGTCTATTGCAAAGAGTGATCCGGTCGCCCAGCGCCTTCAACAATTACGCGGGGTGGGTCCCCTGGTCGCGACGGCATTGATTGCGACGGTAGGAAACGGCGACCAATTCAGTAAAGGTCGTCAGATGGCCGCGTCCTTGGGCCTCACGCCGAGGCAGCACAGTTCTGGAGGAAGGGATCGATTACTGGGTATCAGCAAACGCGGTGACGCTTATTTGCGTAGCATCTTGATCCATGGTTGCCCAGGCCAAGCATAAGGAGGATCGCTTGAGTCGTTGGGTGACGGGGTTGGCAGAGCGCCGTCATCCCAATGTCGCTGCGGTAGCCCTGGCCAACAAGACCGTGCGCATGGCCTGGGCAATGATGAATCATGATGCAGACTATGACCCGGAATTTGCGGTGAGCCAATGAAGGCAAGCCACAAGTATGAGAAGCAAGTAGAAAGAGGAACCTTAACCACGATTGCGAAGTAAGCTGAATGATGGCGAACTGGTCGAACCGGCGTTGGTAAAACCCGTTTTAGTCCGTGTGCACCAAGCACGAGAAAGCGATTGGGAACTGACGCGCGAATAGCCCATTATGGCCCGGCATCAACGTATGCCAACTTTAGAGGCCGGATATACGTATGCAGTCGAGCCAACAGTCATCAAGCAGGTTACTTGCAAACGAGGAGGAGTCCATATACGGACTAAAGGACCTGGCGCTATCTACGCCTACCAAGCCCTCCCAGTGAGGGCTTTTTTTTCATTTATTTTTACCATCACTTTGCCGGTCTGCTTGACGGTAATTCTGGATTGCTTGTCAGTTGCTTGTCAGTAAAGAAAAGAGGCCGAAGCCCCTTTCTTTGAATCGCCGTAACTTATTGATACGACTAATGATTTTGGTCGGGACGGCAGGATTTGAACCTGCGACCACTTCACCCCCAGTGAAGTGCGCTACCAGGCTGCGCTACGCCCCGAGATCGCTCTGACTTTATGCAAGTGCTGCGAGGGCGGCATTATACTCAATACCGCGATCGATACAAAGGCTATTTGGTCGGTGCAAGTATCTTGAGGACGTCTTCCAGTTCCTCGATCGTTTCCTTGATCACGGCCTGCAATTCTACCGTGACGGTGCCCTCCCCACCCTCGTCAGTCATACGCTGCCTGGCACCACCGATGGTGTAGCCCTGGTCGTACAACAGGCCACGAATCTGCCTGATGGTCAGCACATCGTCACGCTGGTAATAGCGGCGATTACCGCGGCGCTTGACCGGCTTTAACTGGGGGAATTCCTGCTCCCAGTAACGCAAGACGTGCGGCTTTACCGCACAGAGCTCGCTTACTTCACCAATGGTGAAATAGCGCTTGCCTGGAATTGCGGGGAGTTCATTGTTGTGGGTCGGTTCCAACATATTCTTCTACTCGGGCTTTGAGTTTTTGACCAGGCCTGAAGGTAACTACACGACGGGCGGAGATGGGTATTTCTTCCCCCGTTTTTGGATTACGGCCGGGACGCTGACTCTTGTCGCGCAAGTCAAAGTTACCGAAACCGGACAACTTCACTTGTTCGTTATTTTCAAGGCATCCGCGGATTTCCTCGAAAAAGAGCTCAACAATCTCTTTGGCCTCCCGTTTGTTGAGCCCAAGCTCTTCAAACAGGCGTTCGGCCATTTCGGATTTCGTCAGAGCTGTCATCTTCCCTAATACCTAGTTCCTAAGCTCAGCTTTATAATTTTTTTCCAATAGATCAATGACTTGACCCACGGCCAGATTTACATCTTCATCGCCAAGAGTGCGCGATTGGTCGCGGAATGTCAAACCCAGCGCCAGACTTTTTCGTTTAGGATCAATACCTTTGCCCGTATAGACATCAAAGAGCCTTAAGTCTGTGAGGTAAGTGCCCGCCGCAGCACGAACAGTCGCCATAAGCTCTGCAGCTGGCACCGAATTGTCGACGATTACCGCCAAATCTCGCCGAACTTCAGGGAACTTGGAGAGTTCTGAAAATTCAGGCAACTGGCCACCGAGCACTGTATCCAGGTCGATTTCACAGGCATAAAGTGGTGCATTGAGGCCCAGGTCCGCAGCAACCGAGGGATGCAGGCTGCCGATATAGCCGACGCTCTGACCATTTCGGGTAATAGCCGCAGTCTGCCCAGGGTGCAGCGCGGCGCGCTTATCCGTACTGAACACAAACTCATCCGGCTGCCGTGTGAGCGCCAACAGGCTCTCCAGGTCGCCTTTGAGGTCATAGAAGTCACCGGCTTCGGAGGCTGCGGCCCAGGATTCTGTAAAACGCTGGCCAGTCGCAACTATCGCGAGAGTTGGTACCTGCTGCAGTCCCTCATCAGTTGGCACGAAGCGCAGGCCCGTTTCAAACAGGCGGACACGGGGCTGCTGACGGTTGGTATTGCGCAGCACCGCGCCCACCAGGCCGGGCATCAGGCTGGTGCGCATAACAGCCATATCCGCGGAAATGGGGTTGGCAAGCGCCACAGGGGTGAGCTGCGGATCAAATACTGCCTGCAATTTGGGATCGACAAAACTGTAGGTGACAGCCTCACGATAACCCCGGGCACTCAGGTGGCGACGCAGGAAGCGGATAGAGAGTTCCGTCTCTGGCTGTGCGGGCATCACCAGATCGGCACGTATGTGGGAGACTGGTAAATTGTTGTAGCCGTAGACCCGGGCCAGCTCTTCCAGCAGGTCTGCCTCAATGCTGATATCGAAGCGCCAACTGGGTACGGTGCAGTTCCAGCCTTCTTCTGTGGCAGTCACGCCCAGGCCGAGTCCAGACAGGATACGCTCTACTTCAGCGCCTTCCAGGTCAAAACCCAGCATCTTTTTTATACGGGCTGCACGCAGAGTTACATCCGGGCGCACGGGCATGTGCTCTGCACTGGTCACTTCAATAATGGGGCCTGCTTCACCCCCCACGGTATCCAGCAATAATTGACTGGCCCGCTCTATGGCTTCGACTTGCCCATTGAAATCCACACCGCGTTCAAAGCGGTGCGAGGAATCTGTATGCAGCCCATAGGCACGTGCTTTCCCCGCCAACAGGTCCGGCGTAAAGAACGCCGCTTCCAGGAACAGGTCGACCGTGCCCTCCCCTACCGCTGTAGGCTGGCCACCCATAATGCCGGCCATGGCCACAGGGCCGCTGGCATCGGCAATCACCAGCGTATCGGTCTTGAGTTCAACGGTTTGCCCGTCCAGCAGTTCCAGTGTTTCACCCTCTGCCGCGTTGCGCACAACGATGCCGCCCTGCAAGCGCTTATGGTCAAAGGCATGCATGGGTTGACCCAGTTCCAGCAGGATATAATTAGTGACATCCACCACCGCATCAATGGAACGCAGGCCACAACGACGCAGTTTTTCCTGCATCCACAGGGGGCTGGGGCGGGAGACGTCAACACCTTTGATCACTCGACCCACGTAACGGGGACAACGGTCAGCGGCCTGTAGTTCTACCGGGAAGGTATCCTTTATTGAGGTTTCAACCTTATCGAACTCAAGTGGCGCTACTGGCACAGCATTCAGCAGACCGACTTCCCGCGCAATGCCGGAGACCCCCAGGCAATCGGCCCGGTTAGGCGTCAGGCCAATTTCCAGCACTTTGTCATCCAGTTGCAGGTAGTCGCGAATATCAGCTCCCACCGGTGCATCCGCCGCTAATTCCATCAGGCCATCGGAGGCATCTGACAGCCCCAATTCCTGCTCAGCACAGAGCATGCCCTGTGACTCAACGCCACGCAGCTTGGCCTGCTTGATTTTCAAATCACCGGGCAGCACACCGCCGATTATCGCAAGGGGCGCCTTCAGGCCCGCGCGGGCATTGGGTGCACCACACACAATCTGTACGGTTTCAGCACCGGTATTTACCTGGCACACGCGCAGCTTGTCGGCGTCGGGATGCGGCTCGGCACTGACGATCTCGGCGACGACTACGCCGCTAAAGGCGCCCGCTACCGGCTCAATTGCCTCTATCTCCAGGCCAGCCATGGTCATCTGGTGACCCAGCTCTTCAGTCCCGAGTTCGGGACTTACCCACTCGCGCAGCCACTGTTCACTTATCTTCAATTTCTTTTCTCCGTGGTGGCTGGCTAGAACTGTTCCAGGAAGCGCAGGTCGTTATCAAAAAACAGGCGCAGGTCATTGACCCCATAGCGCAACATTGCCAGGCGCTCAACGCCCATGCCGAAAGCAAAACCGGAATACTTTTCAGTATCGATTTTCGAATACTCAAACACCCGTGGGTGCACCATGCCGCAGCCCATCACTTCCAGCCAACCGGTCTGGCTGCACACACGGCAGCCGTCACCGCCGCAATTCACGCACTGGATATCAACTTCTGCCGAGGGCTCAGTGAACGGAAAGTAAGAGGGACGAAAGCGCACCTGCAGTTCCTTTTCGAAAAACACTCGCAGGAATTCTTCTACCACACCCTTCAGGTCAGCGAAGCTGGAATGCTCGTCGATCAACAGACCCTCGACCTGGTGAAACATCGGGGTATGCGTCAGGTCCGAGTCGCAGCGATACACACGCCCGGGGCAGATAACCCGCAGCGGAGGCTTCTCTGTTTCCATCACCCGCACCTGCACCGGTGAGGTGTGCGTGCGCAGTACCGTGGTTTCGTCCACGTAAAATGTATCGTGCATCGCCCGGGCGGGGTGATGCGCTGGAATATTGAGGGCTTCGAAGTTGTGGTAGTCGTCCTCGATCTCGGGGCCTTCTACCACGTCGAAGCCGATCGAGGTAAAGAAATCCTCTATGCGCTCGATGGTGCGCGTCACCGGGTGAATACCACCGGTAGACTGACCACGGCCCGGCAGGGTCACGTCTATCGTCTCCTGCGCCAGCTGTGCTTCAACCGCAGCAGACTCCAGCGCAGCTTTGCGGGCACCGATGAGGTCCTGCAATTCCTGCTTGACCACATTGATCAGGGCGCCGGCCTTGGGGCGCTCCTGGGCAGACAACTTCCCCAGCCCTTTCAACAGGCTGGTGATCTGGCCCTTCTTACCCAGAAAATCCACACGCAACTGCTCCAGCGTGGCGCCATCTTCGGCGGCTGCGATTGCGGCCTTCGCCTCATTGGCGAGTGGTTCAAGGTTTTCCATCACACATTCTCATAGTCAAACAAAAAGAAAGGGAAAGAGCTGAGCCCTTTCCCTTCTTGTAGTACATGTAGCGAGCGAACCGCATGGCTAGCATCAGCCAAGGCGGTTGGGGTGGGCTAAGCCAAAGAGGCTTTCGCTTGCTCCACGATCGCTGCAAAAGCCGGCTTGTCGTGCACTGCCAGGTCCGCCAATACGCGACGATCCAGGCCGATGTCGGCCTTTTTCAGGCCATTGATCAAGCGGCTGTAGCTCAGGCCGTTGGCACGTGACTGGGCGTTGATGCGTGTGATCCACAGCGCGCGGAACTGACGCTTGCGCTGACGACGGTCACGGTAGGCATACTGGCCAGCCTTGGTAACGGCTTGCTTGGCAACTCGAAAAATACGGCTGCGGGCACCATAGTAACCCTTGGCCTGTTTTAATATCTTTTTGTGACGGCGATGAGCCACCACTCCACGTTTTACGCGAGGCATAGTCTTCTCCTAATCTAAAGTTTGATAACCGTTACTTGGCCCGCAACAGGCGGTCAATGAGCACCTTGTCGTTGCCGTGAACCAAAGAAGTTCCACGCAACTGGCGCTTACGCTTGGTTGTCATTTTAGTCAGGATATGACTCTTGTTAGCGCTCTTGCGCTTGTACCCGCCAGCCGTCTTTTTAAAACGCTTGGCAGCCCCACTGTGAATTTTTGCTTTAGGCATAATCAAATACTCCGCATTTGATGGTTCATTAATATGAAGAAACCAGGGCATTCACAGGCCGCTAGTTCTTCTTCTTTGGTGCGATAACCATAGTGAGTTGCCGGCCTTCCATTTTCGGGAATTGCTCGACAGCACCCAACTCGGCCAGATCAGCTTCTACTCGTTTGAGTAGCTCCATGCCAATTTGCTGGTGAGCCATTTCACGACCGCGAAACCGCAGTGTGACTTTGGCCTTATCGCCATTTTCAAGGAAACGTGTCAGGTTGCGTAGTTTTACCTGGTAGTCTCCATCCTCCGTCCCTGGACGAAACTTCATTTCTTTAACTTGCGTACGCTTTTGCTTCTTTTTCTGGGCAGACTTTTGCTTCTTGGCCTCGAACACGTGTTTGCCATAATCCATGACTTTACACACTACGGGGTCGGAATCGGCGATCAGTACCAGATCCATGCTCGCCGCCTCGGCTGCGGCCAGTGCCTCACTTAGGGGCACAACTCCTACCTGCTCACCTTCTGCTCCAACCAGACGAACCGGGTCGGCGGTGATTTGATCGTTTACAATCGCCTTTTTGCTGGCGCCTTTGCCACTTTCTCTCTTAATGCTGACTCTCCATTGCAATACGGCCGCGACATGCTACATCGTCCGTGAGGTGCGCGATAAACGCATCGAGATCCATTGATCCCAGGTCCTCACCACGACGGGCACGCACGGCCACAGTCTGTGATTCTACTTCCTTATCCCCTACCACTAACAGGTAAGGGACCTTCTGAATTGTGTGCTCGCGGATTTTAAAGCCGATTTTCTCATTTCTCAAGTCCGAAATGACCCGAAAGCCCTTGTTTTTCAAGGAATCTTCCACTTTTTGTGCATATCCGGACTGTTTATCGGTGATATTGAGCACAACGGCCTGTGTTGGGGCCAACCAGCTGGGGAAAACGCCCTCGTAGTGCTCGATCAAAATTCCGATAAAACGCTCAAAGGAACCGAGCACCGCACGGTGCAACATGACCGGCACCTGCCGGCTGCCATCCTCTGCCACATACTGGGCGTCAAGCCGCCCGGGCATGGAGAAATCCACCTGGATAGTGCCCAACTGCCACACCCGGCCGATGCAGTCTTTCAGTGAAAATTCGATCTTCGGCCCGTAAAAAGCGCCCTCGCCCGGCAGCTCTTCCCAGGGCAGCTCCTGCGCGTTCAGGGCGTCAGCCAGTGCTTTTTCGGCGCGATCCCAGTCCTCGTCGGAACCCACCCGCTGCTCAGGACGGGTCGACAGGCGGTAAATCACCTCACTGAAACCAAAATCCTCGTAGACGGCGTGCAGAAAGTCGATAAAGGTCGAGACTTCCGGCTGGATTTGCGCCTCGGTGCAAAAAATATGGGCATCGTCCTGCACAAAGCCGCGCACCCGCATAATGCCATGCAGCGAACCAGAGGGTTCGTTGCGGTGACAGGAGCCGAACTCCGCCAGACGCAGGGGCAGGTCGCGATAGGACTTCAGGCCCTGGTTAAAAACCTGCACGTGACAGGGGCAGTTCATCGGCTTAACCGCAAACTCCCGATCGTCTGCCTGCAGCAAAAACATGTCGTCGCCAAACTTGTCCGCATGGCCCGACTTCTCCCACAGGGACAAGTCTACGAGCTGCGGCGTACGAATCTCCTGGTAGCCGTTCTCATCCTGGGCCTTACGCATGTATTGTTCGATGGTCTGGTAGATGCTCCAGCCCGCAGGGTGCCAGAACACCATTCCGGGGGCCTCTTCCTGGGTGTGGAACAAGCCCAGTTTTTTAGCAATCTTGCGATGGTCCCGCTTCTCCGCCTCTGCCAGGCGATTGAGGTACTGCTTGAGCTGCTTCTTGCTGGCCCAGGCCGTGCCATAAATTCGCTGCAGCATTTCATTGCTGGAATCACCACGCCAATAGGCGCCCGCGACTTTGGTCAGCTTGAAGGCTTTCAACTTGCCAGTGCTGGGAACATGGGGACCACGACAGAGGTCACCCCAGGCACCCTGGGTATAAACCGAGATCTCTTCCCCTTCAGGCAGATCCTCAATGATCTTGACCTTGTAGTTCTCACCGAGGTTGCGGAACATGTCGATGGCTTTTTCGCGGGTGGTCACAACGCGCTGTACGGGCATGTCCTGCGCCGCCAGTTCTTCCATACGCGCTTCGATCTTCTCCAGGTCTTCGGGAGTGAATTTGTGGCCAGTGGCAAAATCGTAGAAAAAGCCGTCGTCAATCACCGGACCGATAGTAACCTGCACCCCCGGAAACAATTCCTGGGTGGCCATGGCAAGCAAATGCGCAGTGGAATGGCGAATAACTTCCAGACCGGCTTCATCCCTCTCGGTAATAATGGCGAGAGTGGCGTCCCCATCAACAATGTGCGAGGTATCCACCTCGCGGCCATCCACCACACCGGCCAGCGCGGCCTTGGCCAGGCCGGGGCCAATATCGGCGGCAATATCGTGTACGGAAACGGGGTTATCGAAAGAGCGTTGGCTGCCGTCAGGCAAAGTAATCACTGGCATGTGTGTTCCTGGCTTCAGTGGTGGCCCCTACTAAAGGCCACTTGAGAGTTGTAAAGTACTGAATTCAAAGAGATTTAAAATCTGTCGAGCGCTTTTGGCAGCAGCGACATGTCGTTCGAATTTCCAAGCCGGGCCCATGCCCAAAGCAGACCGCGCATAGTGCCTCAACAACCGTGCAAAAGAAACCCCACGCAAAGGCGTCCCGAAGGATCATGGGTTGCCAGCAACCCCCCTCTCGAAATAAGTTGAGGCGGCCCTTCAACCTCCAGGTGCCAGCATTGTATCCAGTGCCGCCTGCATGTCCCTGAGTGCATTTTTGCGCGCGAACAGCTTGTTAGCCGCATATTGCTTTTGCGGCAATTGCAGCAGCTGCTCGGCAACTGCAAGTGCCCGGGCATCGAGTGCATCTGCATCTACCACTTCGTCGAGAAACCCGGCGACAACAGCCTGCTCCGGATCAAATACCTCCGACTGGATTGCCACGCGGGTCATGTACTGAGGGGGAATTCGCGAGGCCGTAAGCGCCAGTAATACCGGCGGCAAGTCCATACCGATAGCGGTCTCCGGCAGTGTAATCTTGTAGGCACCCCGGGTTCCAATCCGCGTATCACAGGCCATGATAATAAAGGCGCCCATGGCGATACCGTGACCGGTGCAGGCCGCCACTAGCGGCAGCGGAAAGCTGTAAAGCCTGATCAGCAGTTCAAACCCTTTGGTTACCATCGCCATCCCCGCCTCGGGACCCTTCTTGAACTCCCCCAGGTCGAAGCCCGCAGAGAACATACCCTCTCGCCCGCGCACTATGACCGCGCCCGCCTGATCCTGCTCGGCGCTGTCGAGGGCCGCGTTTACGCTGTCGATGAAGGTATGGCCAACCGCATTGACCTTGCCATCATCCAGAGAAATATGGGCAATATTGTTAATCAGTTGATAACTCATGATGTCGTAGTCCTGTCTATCCTGCTTAGCGTTCAGTCTAGTGGCATATAGTGTGTCATTAAGCTGCGGCACTCGCAAGCCGGGTTAGATAGCTCAGTCATTTCTTGTATAACAGTACGCTGTACAGCAAACTGGAATCACTAGTCAGCGCCAACCTTCAACCCTCCGTTGCATAGGGATAAAACCATGCCAGAAGCAGATATCGGCCTGATTGGCCTAGCAGTTATGGGCCAGAACCTGGTACTGAACATGAGCGATCATGGTGTTCAGGTGGCCGTGTATAACCGCTCGACCGATAAGGTGGATGCATTTCTTGCGGGCAGTGCCAAGGGTAAATCGATATCCGGCCACCACACTATCGAGGCACTGGTGGCCCAGCTTAAAACACCACGGCGCGTAATGTTGATGGTGCGCGCTGGCACAGCCGTTGACCAAACCATTGAGGCACTCATCCCCCACCTGGAAGCCGGCGACATTATTATCGATGGTGGCAATTCCCACTACCCCGACTCCAACCGCCGCTACGAAAACCTGCTCGCCCAGAATATTCATTTTATCGGCGCAGGCGTCTCCGGTGGTGAAGAAGGTGCACGCTTTGGGCCGTCCATCATGCCCGGCGGTGACGAGCGCGCCTGGCCCGCAGTCCAAACTATTTTCCAGTCCATCTCTGCCAAAGTCGACGGGCAGCCCTGCTGTGACTGGATCGGCCCGGCAGGCGCCGGACACTTTGTAAAAATGGTGCATAACGGCATTGAGTACGGCGATATGCAGTTGATTGCAGAAGCCTACGACCTCCTCCATCGCGGCCTGGGACTGGATGAGGATGAACTACATACGGTTTTCAGTGAGTGGAACACAGGCGTACTGGATTCTTACCTGATAGAGATTACCGCCGAAATATTCACCGCGAAAGATGACGATGGCACACCCCTGCTGCCCAAAATTCTCGATGCGGCAGGCCAGAAAGGTACCGGCAAATGGACAGCGATCAACGCACTGGATAACGGCACGCCCTTGACCCTGATTACCGAGGCTGTGTTCTCCCGCGCGCTGTCGGCCCGCAAGCAGGAGCGTCTAAACGCGGACACGTTCTATGCCAAAGCAGTAAAGCCCATTAACCAGCAACGTGACCAGGCAATCAGTGCAATCCACGATGCGCTGTACGCGGCCAAGATCATTTCCTACGCGCAGGGCTTCATGTTACTGCGACAGGCGTCCCAGGATTTTGATTGGCCGCTGAATTATGGCGGAGTGGCTTTGATGTGGCGCGGCGGCTGCATTATCCGCAGTCGTTTTCTCAATAACATCAAAACGGCCTACGAGAACAACCCTGAGCTGGAAAACCTGTTACTGGACAAGTTCTTCAAAGAGCAGATTGAACAAGCCATGCCTGGCTGGCGGGCATGCCTGAAAATGGCCATTGATGCCGGCATACCGGTACCTGCCATGTCCTCTGCCTTGGCCTTTTTCGATGGCTACTGTTCGGGCACGCTGCCGGCCAACCTGATACAGGCCCAGCGCGACTATTTTGGTGCACATACCTATGAGCGCAACGATCGGGAGCGCGGTGAGCGCTTTCACACCGACTGGGCAGGCTTGAACGGCTCAGCTATTTCAGGATCGTATGATGCATAGACCACACACAGAACTCACAGAGGGCCTCCTATGAGCCAGGATTGTACGTTCATTATCTTTGGCGCCACCGGCAACCTTTCCCAGCTTAAACTTATGCCCGCGCTGTATCACCTGGACCAGGCGGGCAAGTTATCTGACGGCTTCAAAATTATTGCCTGTGGTCGACGCGACTTGAGTACGGAAAGTTTTTTAGAGAAAGCCCGGGACTGGGTCGCCGAAAAAGCGCACGAGACTATTGACCATTCTCTGCTGGAAAAATTCTGTAATCGTATTGAGTATTTCCGGGGTGACCTGGATGATAGCCAGATGTATGCCCGTTTAGCGTCGCTGATCGAGGGGCAAGGCCAATCCAACCTCGCCTTCTATATGGCGATCAAGCCACAGGATTTCGGCGCAGTTACCGATCAACTTAGCGCACACGCACTGCTGAATGAAAG
>RCNC010002222.1_pt1 | contig 12942 bp, 14 predicted proteins | sample 2041301 | NCBI WGS metagenome assembly RCNC01 (sample SAMN09708231, study PRJNA481090) | Marine sediment metagenome, whole genome shotgun sequencing project. | biome: marine sediment; feature: ocean; material: sediment; isolation source: Sewage treatment plant 13A marine sediment (STP13A) ... | reverse complement strand
CCCTCTTCGGTTTTGATATCCAGGCAGATCGCCTTTTTGTTGCGGTTGGAGATTTCATGCATGAGGCTCTCATTGGGCCCAATGGAGAAATCGAATCCGGCCACACTGGTCCAGTGACGTAAGGGATCACCGGCTGCGTTCTCAACTTTGATCACCTCCGCGCCCAGGTCACCCAGGATGGCCCCCCCGCCAGGTCCGGCATGAAACACACCGTATTCGACTACTTTGATTCCATCCAATGGTTTTTCTTTGTGCTGATCCATGGATTGTTTTTCCTTTCATTTGAAACAATCAGTCGCATTATAGAATTTTATACCTGTGCCAGCTCCTGGGATATAAACACGATTAAAGCTGATGCATGTTTCAAATGCATATGAGCGTGATAAGACAACTTCATTTTAGATGAATTGCGTTCATCGGATATGAAAAGCTGTCTATATCACACTTATGCATTGGTTGCCATTCGTCTGGGCAGAATTGCATTGCCTTGACCATTGGCACGCTTTATTTTAAAACACATTATGCTCCGAATCATGGAAATGACCCATACCGACCTGGAGGCCTTTTTCAAAAACAATTATGGCAAGGGGCCTTTTCTGGCGAATTCGCTTTATGGTGAGTTTTATAAGAAGCTCAACCCCAGGCCCTGGAATGCAGAGGCGATCCGTCAGTCTCCGGGTCTGGCCACACGCTTAGAACGGGATTGGGATGCTGCTCCAGGGGAGATCGTGGAAGAGGTCGAACAGGAGGGGGTGGTCAAGTTCGTCACTGAACTGGATGACGGGCATTGTATCGAAACAGTGGTCATCTCTATGGCAACCCATCTCACGGTGTGTGTTTCCTGCCAGGTCGGCTGCCGCATGGGATGTACTTTTTGCGAAACCGCAAAAATGGGGCTCATCCGGAATCTGGATGTTCAGGAGATAGTGGGCCAGGTGGTTGCGGTCCGGCGCAGGTACGGAAAACGGGTTCGCAATGTGGTCTTTATGGGCATGGGGGAACCCATGGACAACTTCGAGGCTGTATTCAAGTCAATCCTGGTAATGAACGATCAGCGCGGTCTGGACATAGCCCTGCGGCACATTACCCTGTCAACCGTGGGCGTAATCGACGGCATCGAAAAAATGATCGCCCCGGACATGCCCAATGTGAATTTGGCCGTATCCCTGAATGCAGCAGAGAATCGTTTACGCAGCCAATTGATGCCCGTTAACAGGTCAAACCCTTTACCAGCCCTGAAAAAGGCGTTGTTGAAGTACACGGCCGCGAGGAAGGCGGGCATTATGATTAATTATGTGCTCATCCCGGGTGTCAATGACACATGGGATTGTGCTGATCAACTGGCTAAATGGCTTTCACCGCTTAAAGCCAGGGTAAATCTGATTCCGTTGAATCCCGGTGGGGCCGTTGAATTTCAGGTGCCTGACCAGAATGCCATCTTCGCTTTCCGTGGGCAACTTATCCGGCATGGGGTGAATGTACAGGAACGCCATTCCCGCGGACGGGGAATGATGGCGGCCTGTGGGCAACTGGGTTCAAGAGCGGCAAGTTCGAACTAAGTCAGCGCAAGAAGCAATAATATAAATTTCATATGCGTATGAGTTATCTGGGCAGGAGGGAATCTTTCATTTCACCGCAGAGGCGCAGAGAACACAGAGGTGTTAATTCAATCGGGAGATACTGATTGAATAAACGAATCTCAGCGTCCCTTGCCCTGTTAAATTGCTCTGGACAAATTGTAGGTATGTATTTAACAGTATGATATATTTTAATTTTTATCGTGTGATATAAAAAACACAAAGCAAAGATTTGATTAAAAAAACGACAACAGATCAAATCTTATTTAACAGGGTAAACGACTCGAGCGCAGCGGGCGGTGAGATAGATCAAGCCCTTCAGGGCCAATATCATGCCCCCCTTTTTAGGGGTGGTAATTGACTATTTTTCAGGAGATAAAATGAGAAAAAAACAAAAAGGTAATGGGGGCAACCGGTATAGGTTAGATTTACTGATATGGGGATTTTTGGTCCTGTTGATGCTGAACAGCTGTGACATGGCGGTCAACAAACCATTGTTCAACGTCGAACCGTTACCCTATGCCGAAACTGCCCTGGAACCGCACATGTCCGCCGAAACCCTTCAATATCACTATGGAAAACATTATCCTCGGTATGTCGAAGAGGCCAATCGTCTCACCCGACAGTCCCGATTTAAAGGAAAGACCTTTGCGGAAGTGATAGTGCAGACCAAAGACAAATCCGAGGATGCAGAAATTTTCAACCAGGTTGGGCAAGCCTGGAACCATGGGTTCTTCTGGAAATCGCTCAAACCCCAGGGCGGAGGACTGCCCAAAGGCAGGCTTGCAGAGAAAATCGATCATGATTTCGGCAGTTTCGGCAATTTCAAATCAGAATTCGTTGTCGCCGGGAAAGAACAGTTCGGCAGTGGCTGGGTGTGGCTGGTTTTGGATGGGGAAGATTTGAAAATTTTGTGCACCGCAAATGCGGACACGCCGGCTGCGCATGGCTTAAAGCCGCTTTTTGTGGTGGACGTGTGGGAGCATGCCTACTACCTGGACTACCAGAACCAGCGGGCCGATTACGTGGGAACAATTCTCGATCATCTGGCCAACTGGGATTTTGCAGCCTCTCAGCTGGAAGGGAATCTGCCGATTGCGGAAGCTCTCCAGCATCAATGATGGGCGCACGCTTTCTGGCTCGGTTACAAGGGTAGAAGGAGCCAGATGCCAGAAGTCGAAAAACCTTGAACAATCAGCAAAGAGTTCATTGGATTGATTTATCAGACACGGATTTCACCGACTACACAGATTCATATTTATCCGTTAAATCCGTGTCAAAAAAATGATCTCTCTTTGTGTCTTTTGTGCCTTTGTGGTAAAAAAATATTTCCGCCAGGTGATAGAAAGCTATATTGCACGTGAAGTGATAACTTTTCGGCAGGTTTTGACCCGTTTCATAACATCGCGTAGTCATGCTATTCGGACAGTTCCGTAACTTCGGCCTGGGTGGCTTCGAGGAGTACATCAATCGCTATTTTCATCATGGCATTGATGTCACCGCCGCCCCCATACACGGTTTCCATGCGGGTCACAGCCGGGTCTATCAAGGTCCGCAGCTTGTTTTTGTGCCCAAAGGGCGGCATGCTGCCTACGATGAAGCCGGTTATTTCCAGCACTTGATCAGGATCGGCAAACTTGACTTTCTTGCGACCCACGCCAAGATAGGCAGCCAGTTTTTTGCGGTCCACGCGGGCCAGCCCATTGTTGATCACCAGCAAGGGGTCGCCGTTGACCTGGAAAACCAGGGATTTGATGATTTGGTCGGTTTCGACATGGAGCGCCCGGGCAGCATCTCCCACGGTCAGGGTATGTTCTTCCAAACCGATGATATCAGCCGCTATATTGTAACGATCGATAAATTGCCGCAGGTTTTCACTGTCCATCTTCATTCCTTTTGCATGGCACGTCAAAATGGGTTTACCGGGGTCGAAGAATATTATAGACTCCGGGTTAACTCAAAATCCTATTGTAGTCAAACATCATTATTTTTCATAAACATTAGAAACATGATTCAGTACGGATGGTGTGTAATATTCCAGGCAGTTCGAACAGTAAAACTGTTCTCAAATAAGATGGACTGTTTCTAATGAAAGGAGATGTACATGGATGTAGCAAATTTTAAAGACCGTGAAGATGTAAATATCGAAAAATTTCCTTTCAAAGGGAAGCAAAGAGACGTGATCGGGACCAGCATCCGTTGGTTGTCACAATGCGGGGACGATGGAACCGGATATCCGGAATACGGCCTGCGCTATTTTACCATCCAGCCGGAAGGGGAGATCCCTGTTCACAATCATTTCTATCACCAGACCATGTACATTCTAAATGGTAAATGCGAGTGTTATCAATACGACCTGGAATCGGAGGAAAAGGTCGAGACCTGTGTTACCGGCCCGGGGGATTTTATCTATATCCCCAGCATGGAGCCCCATGGAATGAAAAACATCGGCAAAGAACCGGTCAATTTTCTGTGCTGTATTGCCAATGTGTATGAGAAACAGGATGTGGATGATTAGAAGGTGAAGCAGGACCACGAGCCTCAGAAGATGGAGGCTGGAAGTAAGATATTGAACCGCCAAGGCGCAAAGATCGCAAAGATTATCTTCACATTTAGAATGAATATAGCTACCCGCAGGGTCGAAGGTTTTGTCGAATCGTAAACTGCCAGTTAGTTCTTTTAGGCTGGCAGTTACCCGATTCGACAAAAAGATCTTCTTGGTGTCCTTGGCGTCTTGAGCGAAACGGGCGGTTAGGTTAGGGACCGGATAACGGAGAACGTAACCCGCAACCTGACACCAGGTAACATAATAATTTAAGTAACAACTTTTTACCAGGAGTTGACCCAAATGCAGCGCTATTCCCACAGCAAGGTGTTGAGGGTGTTTCCGGATATTGACCCGTCCCTCCTGAAGTCATGGCTCACTCTGGGCCTCATCGCCCCTGATCTCAAAAGCAAGGGCATCGGCATCTTCAAGAAGTACTCAACCGACAATCTCATTGAAATCGGCGTGGCCCGGGAATTGTTCGCATTCGGGGTTAAACAGGCAATGGCCGAACCCATCATTCAAAGCCTGCGGGAGCACTTGAGGCAGTCACAGGATTTTGATTTGCTGATCATCTGCCGCCGCCAGTATGTCCCCATTGAGAGCAAGGATATGGGTCTGGTCACTGAAATTATAACAGGTAAAAAGTCACAGTTTAAACATGAATCCGCCTATATGCTGTTTAATCAGTCCCAGGGTAACTCAGCCGGGGGTACGCTGACGTCTTCTGCGTTGATCATCAGCGTTGCCGATATTTGGGACTACATCATGAGCCGATTATAACGGTTACTTTAGTGGGATTTCCGTACAAATCAATTGGCTATGAAAGAGATATTGCCGAGAATTAGCCTATCTGAGAATAATGGCAGCCGTTATGCATGGCTCTTGATTTGAACATTTGATGCGATTTTTATGAAAAGGGTTCAGTTGGAATTTCAGGAACCCAATACAAAGCTAAGCAAATGAAGAAACCAAAACTGACGCTGCTAAAAGAAAAATTCACTCTGCACCGCCTGGAGGCAGCGGCACCAATCCCGGATGCTGTGTTGGACAGTCCCTTCTTTTCCATCACGCGCACACCTGATGAACTCTCCATCGTGGTCTTGGAAGATCTTGTGTTGTCAGGTACACGTAAGGAACCCGGCTGGTCCAGCATCAAGGTCCTGGGGCCTCTGGATTTCGGACTGACTGGTATTCTGGCGGGTATTTCAACAATACTGGCTGAAGAAGGGATCAGCATATTTGCTGTCTCCACCTTTGACACGGATTATATTCTGATCAAACAGGAGGTCTGTGACCGTACTATACGAGCGTTGGAGGCTGTAGGGTATGAATTTGTTGAAAGCAGATAAGTGCAACCGAAACATCCTCCTGTTTGTACGTTATCCGGAAATAGGTCGAGTTAAGACACGCCTGGAGACGCATCTGGATCAGGACAAGATACTCAGTCTGTACCGATATTTTATCGAGGATATTCTGTCCACCCTCCATGGAAACGAATACCCCGTTTCAGTCTGTTACTGGCCGCCGGAAAAGGGGGAAGATATGCAGGCGTGGCTGGGGGCGTCCCTGGCTTACTGCCCGCAGAGGGGGGAGGATATTGGCAAGCGGATGCAGAATGCATTTACAGATGCCTTTGCCAATGATGTTGACCAGGCCATTCTGCTCGGTTCCGACTTTCCAGACCTCGACCCGGAAATTCTCGACCAGGCCTTTGATGCCCTATCCCGAAACGACGTGACCCTTGGGCCGGCTGTTGACGGCGGTTATTATCTCATCGGGTTCAATCGTCACACTTTTTTAAAGGATATTTTTACAGGAATTCCCTGGGGAACCGGACGGGTTTTAGGGGAGACCCTGAAAAAGATTGAACATGCTGGAATGAAGGTTCACCTGCTGCCCGAATGGCAAGATATTGACACCTTTGAAGATCTACGGCTGTTTTATAAAAGGGCCGGGCAAAAAGGTTTGGAGGATCTGAGGACAATGCAGTACCTCCACAAGATTCTGTCCTAAATGGCTATTTCGGGAGTCCTCTATGGTTTCACTTGCCGTGGAGATACGATTCCCACGGGGTTGTGAAGCCCTTGCCTATAGTGTTCGTTTTTCAGGTTTGTTGATCAAAACATAGGCGTGTATGTAGCGCAACGTTTTACAGGCTTTCCCGCAACCCGTTTTAGCAGGGATAATTCCCTGCACTACATGGCCGTGCATGTTGTAGGACGAAACAATAAACGAATAACCAGAGTGTTGCCAATGTAGGCCAGGGCTTTAGCCCTGAAAAAAATAATGTCATCGCTGCAAATCCGGTGTTATTGGATAGCCTGTTAATACTGCTGAAACACGCGGTCATTTTTTTATGAAAATAAAATATAAGTTTTTCATTCTGTGGGTGATACTGCTCCCTGCGGTTGTGTGTGTCTGGAGTCTTCCTGCCCGGGTTTCTGCCCAGGTCCCTGACCGCATAGTGGTTGGCGACTTTTCATCGGGCGTCCAGGAGGATGGCCTGCCCGCGGGTTGGCAGCCCCTTTTTTTCGATAAAATCTCGCAGCACACGCATTACAAAATGGTGAGGGATAACAGCGTCATTGTCATCAGGGCCCAAAGCAGTTCTGCGGCATCGTGCCTGATTCGAAAAATCGACATCGACCCCCGCGAATATCCCATTATTGAATGGCGCTGGAAGGTGGCCGGGGTGCTGAAAAAGGGAGACGCCCGTCAAAAAAAGGGTGACGACTACGCGGCCCGCATCTACATATCGTTTGCCTATGACCCTTCTCTGCTGACTTTTGTGGAACGGATAAAGTACAAAGTAGCAAAATTCCTGCATGGCGAATACCCCCCATCTGCCGTGTCAAACTATATCTGGGGAAATAGGGTTCCGGCTAATACCATGATCCCCAGCCCTTACACCGATAGATCCATGATGTTTGTTGTCCAATCCGGGGACCGCCGGGCCGGCCAGTGGGTCGAGGAGGAGCGCAACATTCTGTCCGATTTTAAAAAGGCCTTTCAGGCCGAGCCGCCCATGATCACGGGTGTTGCCATCATGACCGATACCGACAACACGGGGGAGTCCGCCACGGCCTGGTATGGGGATATCATCTTCAGGAAAGAATGAATCAGGATTCAAGGATTCGAGGATTCCAGGGGTCAAGTGAAATGTTTGAATGTTTAAGGCATTACGTTTGGCAATTTGGTTTTTATTGGTAGTATTTAGCGAGGCGATGCGGAGAGACCCCAAGCACATAGAGGGAGATCAGCGTCCAGTTGCGCAGGGTGCAGTAGAGGGCGCCCTCCTTTTCCCACCTACGGGCCGACGTATACACCTTTTCGGGCAATATTCGGCACCTGTCTTTTCTTTTTTTCACCCGCTGCATGATCTCCACATCTTCCATGAGCGGGATTTCGGCAAAGCCGCCCAGGCTTTCAAAATAGTCTTTTCTGAAAAACTGGGCCTGGTCGCCGTAGGGCAGTCGGGTAATCTTGGATCTTCGGTTGGCCATGAATTCGATGAGGCGATAGGCTTTGCTTGGGTGCCGAATCCCCAGGCTGAAGGCACCGCAGGCAAGGGACGGATCTTTCAGTTGCTGGCGCATGCTTCTAACAGCTTGTTTGGAAAGGATCGTGTCCGCATGCAGAAACAGCAGGACATTTCCCTTGGCAAGCCCGGCCCCGGTGTTCATTTGCACGGCACGGCCGCTCTTTTGGGAAGTCATGGTTTTCAGATTGATCTTCTCAGAATGGAATAGCGGATCAATGGATGCAATGGTATTGCCCAAAGGGTTCCCGTCCACCACAATGACCTCTATTTGGATCTCTGCAAAGGATTTGGCCAGGTGCCTCAAGGTATGGTTGATGACCACCGTTTCATTGTAAACCGGGATGATGATGGAAATTTGCGTGTTCATTGAGGATGACATTTGAATGAACTATTACCACACCTGAGTCAATTTGAACACGGTTTCGAAAGATCCGTGCGGAGAATTTGACAAACATTTGGCGTTTACGGGAATGTAGCGCAGGGATTTATCCCTGCTAAACCGGATTGCGGGACAGCCTGTTTAACCCTGCCGATTGATCCACGAGATAGGGATTATCAGTACATCAAAAATACTGGATGCCGGATCAAGTCCGGCATGACGGTTTTAGTTATTTACCTGCTAGGTTAATAAAGACTGTTATTGGCAAACAAAAAAGCGGAACAGCCACCAAGAGGCTGCCCCGCGTTTGGGTCTGTTTGTTGATATGGTTATTTTCTAAATTTTCTTCTTGCTAGTCCTGCCAAACCGATCAGCCCAGTTCCCAGGAGAAGCATGGTTGCTGGTTCAGGGATGCTAGTTCCTCCTGATGAGCGCGTAGCATGGCTAATTGTCCAGCCGTTTGGTATGTTTATACCTGGGAAATCGGATAGGTCAAGCGCGAAAACTCCCCAATCCTTTGCATCATTGTTGAGAAATAAGACCCGCCATGAAGAATTTTTGAAAAGGAAGTAATCTGATACCGGAGGATAAGGCAATTGAAATGCATACACATTAGGTTCATCGGTGGCATAAAGAGGAGGAGCAGGTACTTCTATTTTGTCACCTTCAGACCAAGTTACTGCTGTCCCCCCAATAGATGCGATCTCAGAGTCAGCCCAAGCCACCTCGTCTTCAAAGCCATTAGTACTGTATCCTGCATTTTTTAATTGGACGTCAAGAGAGGCTATGTATGTGTCGATAGCACCCAAATTAGTACCATCATAGGTGCCTCCTTTAACCGCGAGACACCAACCCGTACTGGAAAATAACAATAACATAACAGCGACTACTAATATTTTTTTTATAAAATTTCTCCTTTGGAAATTATTTTAAATTTTGACTGTATACTTTGTTATGTAAATATCTTGCCATATATGAAAAAATAATTATTATAGTAATTACAGGATCTTAAAAAAATATGAATATAGATAATTGGCATGTTATGAAACAAACTACATATTTTGGGGGAACTTTATTACAGAAAGAGGTGTGTGCTACATTGTATAGTCGATCAAGATATAACGTGGGTATGGCGCTTCTTTCTGTAAAGCAACAAACTCAGTCTGCCAATAATTCATATAGAAGTCTTATGGGTCATTGCAAACTGGTAATGTCCCTCTTGAGCCTGAATGTGATAGTATGAAAATATTTAAATTGTCACTATTTGTTACATTATTTACCTATTTTATAAGTAAGTAGCTTCACATTCCGCGCGTTCGAATGGGCCCAACAAGAAAGTAACAGATTGAAATAACTCCTAAATTGAGAAGCACCAATAATTTCGCATGATTTTTGCATACAATATATTTTCAAAATACTTCCGGACTTGAAACGGCACGCCAAATTTATTGACAATTATGCGAGATTATTGCATATATACAGCCTGTCGAGAAACCGATACATAGCGCACTTCAAGCGTTCGCGAGTAATGCAGGATTCAGCAGGAGCTTAGTACTCTATGAGAGAAAATATTTCGCTGGACAACGGCGGCAGGAGAACCGGTGGTGACAGGCGCGTATTCACTTATGCCGTGCACATCCCTGAAAGACGGGCCGGGGCCGATCGACGCGATGGAATGGATCGGCGGCACGACAAACGGGACGCATAACCACCGGGCAACACAGATTCGGTAAGTTATCCGAACCTCCTGTTTTTAATCGATTATAACGGTAAATTCGTTAAGAATTTACCGTTTTTATATGCCCTCATTAGAAACAGTCAATCATGCAATCTTCTATCGTATTACCCAACAGCATGTTCTTGAACATCACCTTGTGCAACTAAAAGTTTCTAATGATAGAAACACAGTATTCAACCGATATGGATATTTTTTATCTTCTCGCAGCAAGCTGCGGGGAATTAGACCCCGCTGAGATTAAGATATGTCTTGCAGTTGTTTCTCGCCGAACCGCATGGGCAGCAATATGGCAAGCACACAAACGATAAACACCGCTGTAAAAGACCCTGCAATCCACCCCCATTCCCACAAGGCCAGTGCACGATTTTTAAATCCGGCCATGAACAGGTTGTACACCGGCCCGGCTTCCAGGATGATGACCCCGCCCACAAAAGCCGCACTCACAACCATGAACACGAGACCGCCGAAGCTGGTGACTGTCTGGGCCGGGTTTTCCGCTTTGAAATTGGGATAGGCAGCCCCGAATCCGATGCCAATGGCGACCACACCGGGCACCATACAGAAAATGGTAATCGTGGAAAGCACCATCATGAAAGTTGTCACGTTCAGGAATATGTTGGTGGCTACAATCAAGATTTCGGTCAGGATGAGCAAAGGGATCATATAGATAAAGAATTTGATCCACAGAAAACCGCGGATGGTGAGCGGTCCTGACTTCACCAGCCAGAAAGCCTCGTTTTCGTTGCTCACCGCCGGAAAGGCAAAACGTCCGGCTATGGCGATGAGGACAAATGCGGCCAGACCGACGTTGAGGAAGGACAAGAGGTTTTGGAGGTAAATTGTGTTGATGGGCGCTTTTTCCAGGGGCAGGGCCTTGAAGTTGAAGACATAGATCAGCACCAGGGCGCCAATGAGGAACAACTGGGACCACTGGGTCTGATCCCTGAAGAACGACTTGATTTCCTTGATTGTAAAGGCCTTGATGGGGCCCGGCAAAAAGGAGAACAGTCGATCGCCGCGGTTCCTGTTTTTAAAAAAACGGGCAGCTGAGGTCTGAGCTTTGGATGTGCCCATGAGGTAAAAATAATCGGCAAAGATAAGGCTGCTGAATACAATCAAACCAACGAAACTCCAGGCCAGGGCCATGTGAAACAGGCCTTGGGCAAGCGTGCCCGTCAGGGCGGCCTGCATGGCATCAAAAGCCCAGGTGCTGGGCAAGTAGGGTATTTGAGGTGTTCGCAGGGCCGACAGGTAGAGCATGACAGATGAAAAGACCTCGGGGTTGACCATCCTTTCAGGCCTCAGCAGCCGAAAGGCCAAAAACAGGGATAGGAACAGAATAAGGCCCAGAAAAATGAAGATGTTGCGGATACGGTTGGCCGGAATGATGATGACAGCAGCCATTACTACGATGGCGCTCAAGCCTGAGGCGATGACAGCCAGCGCCACAATGGAAGAGAGCATGGCAATGTAGTAAAAGGGTCCGCCCTCAAATACGATGCCATAGGCAATGAACACGGGCAACATGTAAATCACTACCATCCAGGCACTGTCCACCATGCTTTCCATCCAGCGCGCCAGAAAAATACGGTAACTTTCAACAGGCAGCGCATGTACCAGGTTGAGGTCTTTGCTTAAAAATAGCTTGGACAGGGCGGTCAGGATGCTGCTGAAAATAAGCAGGGAAAATAGGGTGATGAGCATCATGGAGAGCAGCTTGAAGGCGATGATGGTGCCCAGTTCCTCAATGCTCTTGAAATAGACCAGGACCCTCAGCGACACGGCAAGGATGCCGCCCCAGAACGCCAGGCCGACAAGTGCCAGAATGAACAGTTTGATCCAGTTATTTTTTCGGCGATTGAAAAACGAGCTGTTTTTCAATCCCCATAGTCTGGGGCGCAGCAGCGTGATAACATCATGCATTTTGGGTCAGCCTTAAGAATACGTGTTCAAGATTGGCGTCTTTTTTCTGCAGGTCCTCTTTCAAACGGTCCGGAGATCCGGTGGTCACCAAATGGCCTTTGTTGATAATGCCGATGCGGTGGCACATGTCTTCGGCTACCTGCAGGGTGTGGGTGGACAAAAATATGGTGACGCCTTCCTGTGACAGACGTCCAAACAAGTCCTTAACCAGTTTGATGCCGATGGGGTCGAGCCCGACCATGGGTTCATCGACGATGATCACTTCGGGGTCGTGCAGCAGGGCGGCGGCCATGATCAGGCGCTGCTTCATGCCGTGGGAGTATGCTTCGATAAGTTCGTTGCCCCAGTCATCCAGGGTGAACATTTCCAGGTTTTTACGGGCCTTTTCCGGAAAAACCTGCGGGTCCACCCCGTAAAGGTCGGCGATGAACTTGAGGAACTCCATGCCGGTCAGTTTTTCGTAGAGATAGGGCCGGTCAGGTATGAAACCGATTTTCTGTTTGGCAGCCTCAGGCTGGTCCTTGATGTTCAGGCCGCAGATATGAACCGTACCGGATGTGGGGATCAGGATGCCGCCCATCATCTTTATGGTGGTGGTTTTTCCGGCGCCGTTGGGGCCGATGAAACCAAAGATTTCTCCTTTGGGTATGGTCAGGTTCAGCTGGTTGACCGCCAGGGTCTCTCCGTATTGTTTGCTGATATTATTAAGTTCAATCATTAAATCCATCTCCAAAGCTGTTTTTTTTAAGACGAACGTCCACCATCGAGTATCCAAGGTCCAATTTATAAGGCAAGGGCAAAAAGGTCATGGGTTCAATTAATCAGACACGGATTTCACGGATTGCATGGATAAATATAAATCTGTGTAATCCGTGAAATCCGTGTCAAAAAATAAGCTCTCTTTGTGCTCTTTGTGCCTTTGTGGTTTAAAAATGTTTCCGCCAGCTAACAGCCAATATAGTATCAACACGCATTCGGGATACGTTTTCCTTCTTCGACGTTGGATGTTGAATGTTCGATGTTCGATGTTTTTTTATTTTGGATTCCTATGGATAACGTAATTTAGATAACAATCACTCGACCCCTCGAACCCTTGACTCCTGGGATCCTTGAATCCTTGATTATTCCGTCCCTTCCAACAGGGTGATGCCGAGCTTACCGATGAGGCCCAGAATGTTGAGCTGGTCTTCCTGGGCGCCGCTGGTAAGACGGATGTGGGTTACATCAGCCGGAAGC
>RCNC010006547.1_pt1 | contig 12950 bp, 10 predicted proteins | sample 2041301 | NCBI WGS metagenome assembly RCNC01 (sample SAMN09708231, study PRJNA481090) | Marine sediment metagenome, whole genome shotgun sequencing project. | biome: marine sediment; feature: ocean; material: sediment; isolation source: Sewage treatment plant 13A marine sediment (STP13A) ... | reverse complement strand
GATCTGCATTTTCGCGGTGGCTGCCATGTCGACGGCACGGTCAACGGTAACGTTTCCGCCGATCCAGACACAGATTCTGCGCTGAGCATCAGCGATATCGGTAGTGTAGACGGTGGGGTGACTGTTCCGTATGTCATCCTCAATGGCATTGTGAAAGGCGATGTGTTCGCAAGCCAGCGCGTTGAACTTGGTGCGACCGCGCGCGTCATAGGCAATGTGTATTACAATCTGATCCAGATGGCAGAAGGTGCCGAAATAAACGGCAAACTGGTACATCAGCCCGAAGGGCAGGTACCGCTTCTGGAGCAGACTAACCAAATGGACGAGAAAGCAGCCGCGTCCGGCGAGTAAATAAAGACTATGGAAACAGCAGTAACAAGCGCACCCCCACCACCCAGCGTTGTCTTCACGGATGCCGCCGCGCACAAAGTGGGCGAATTGATCACTGAAGAGAGCAACCCGAATCTGAAGTTACGGGTGTTTATATCGGGCGGTGGTTGTTCGGGATTTCAATACGGTTTCACGTTCGATGAGAGTATCGAGGACGGTGACAGCCAGGTTGAAAATCAGGGCGTGACATTGTTGATCGATCCGATGAGCGTGCAGTACCTGATGGGCGCCGAGATCGATTACAAGGAAGATCTGCAGGGAGCGCAGTTCATTATTCGGAATCCGAATGCACAAACCACCTGTGGCTGTGGATCCTCTTTCACCGTCTGAGAACAGCCAGCCAGAGATAATCGCGGGCGTCGACCTTGGGTCGAACAGCTTTCATATGGTTGTCGGCGAGCTCCGTCACGGCCAGCTCGCGATCATCGACAGAATCAAAGAAACCGTTCGGCTTGCCGAAGGACTGTCATCGTCTGGCGATCTTTCGGACGCTGCGCGGCAGCGTGCACTTGATTGCCTCTCGCGGTTTGGCGAGCGCCTTCGCGAAGTTCAGGCCGGTAGTGTGCGAGCCGCCGGCACCAGCACTATTCGCCGTGCTCGTGAAGACAGCACCTTCATGGCCGAAGCAGAAGCCTTGTTGGGGCATCCGATCGAAGTTATCTCCGGTATCGAAGAGGCGCGCCTGATCTATACCGGCGTGACCCATAGTATGCCGCCGACGGATGGGCTGCGACTGGTCGTGGATATCGGTGGCGGTAGTACCGAGGTGATACTTGGCCGAGGCGCGATGCCCAAGGCACTTGAAAGCCTGCATATGGGTTGTGTTTCCATGACCGAGCGTTTTTTTCCCGCTGGCGAAATTACGCGCGCGGGCTTCAAGAAAGCACGCATGGCGGCCCGACTGGAACTTCGTCCGGTGAAAGCATTTTTTCGAGGTGCAAAGGACATTCAGGCCATCGGCACATCGGGCACTATTTTATCAACGGAGGCCGTGGCGCAATCTCTGGGCCTCATAGATACCGCGTTGACGCTGGACGCGATCGAAGCATTGATAGAAAAGGTGCTTGAGTTCGGCTCCGTTAATGACCTGAAACTCAAGGGACTGTCGGAACGGCGAGCGCAGGTGTGGCCCGGCGGCTTGTCCATTCTTGCCGAAGTAATGAATACGCTGCGCATAAAAGAACTAAGAATTTCAGACGGTGCCGTTCGCGAAGGGCTGCTCTACGATTTACTTGGCCGCTTGCAACACGAAGATGCCCGTGAGCGAACCGTGCAGGCAATGCTCGCGCGCTTTCAGGTTGACGAAGACCAGGCGAATCGCGTGGCGGAGACCGCGGCCGCTGTTCTTTCGCAGTGTGCTGCCAAGTGGAGTCTTGATAATGAGCTCGCAGAGAAAATCCTCGACTGGGCGGCGCGCCTGCATGAAATAGGCCTCGATATCTCTCACGACGGCTACCAGCGTCACGGTGCCTACATCGCAGAGAATGCCGATATGCCGGGATTTCCTCGAGCGGAACAGCGATACCTCGCGGCCTTGATCGGTAGCCAGCGGCATGCGATAGATCCCTCGCGTCTGGAAGCGTTGCCTGGGCCCTGGCGGGAATCCGGGCTTCGCCTGCTGATGATCTTGCGTCTGGCCGTTCTTCTGAATCGCAGTCGAAACGCCGTCGAGTTACCGAAAATACGATTCTCGACGAGGCAAGATGGTTTCTCAGTCGGTTTCGACGCCGACTGGCTTGCGGAGAATCCGTTGACGATCGCCGATCTGGAAAGAGAACGGAGCTATGTGGAAGAGGTCGGATACACGTTGGATCTCGAATAGCGGCGGTTGTTAGTGGCCCAATAAAAAGGCCCCCGTCAGGGGGCCAGGTCTCTAGCTTGTGGTTTGTTTTCGCCGTCTAAACATCAGCAGCCCCAACAGGGTCAGGATCATCGGCAGACCCGCTGCACCGCCACCAGACCCACCGCCGCCGGTTGACGGCCGCTTCTTCTGATACATCGGTTGTGCCTGATCGACACGGCGATTCTGCGGAGCCTTCTGGGCGCGACTCTGTTGTGCAGCTCGCTCGGTCGCGACGCGGTCACGATTGTTTCGCTTGATGCCTTGCGCGGCAAATACTTCGTCACGAACAACGATCATCGACGTGTAATCCGTAACCAGTCCGTATTCAACGGCGAGGTCCGAGATGGCATCTTCCGTATCGGCGTCAGCACCGAAGTAGTCCATTTTCGACTGCAGATTCTCGATCGTTGCGTATGCCCAGATGCGTTCCAGCTCAGGATTGAGATCGGACTGTACTGGCATCGCAAATGAGGTTTTGTACTCGACCTCTTTGCCGGCGACCTTTCCACTCAAGCGGACTTTCGCTTCCCGGCTACCCCAATAATGTCCCAACACCTGCAATTGCTCACCGTGGTAGAGACTGCCGATTTTCTCCGGCGTCAGATCAGCAACCTTGGCTCCGTCAATGGTCAGCTTCACGTCATGCAGTGCCGCGTGCCGGATTTTGGCCGTCGCTTGAATCAACTGCCCGGAGATATCGTCGCTGTTGGAGGTTTCCAGCGCGAAACCATTTGAGACTTCCGTCATTGCTTCGAGCAGAGGCCGGTTCGCACTGTTGCCCATGATGAACGTAAACAGACGTACGTCATATTTGGACATCATATTCAGAAACTCCTTCTTTTCGGTAACGCCCACATTGGCAACGCCGTCTGTTACCAATGCGATACCGGACGTTCTGTCGCTGTCCAATGCATCGAGCCCAGCGCGCAATCCGGCATAGAGATTCGTTCCTCCATTGGCGGCCAAACGTCCGACCAAATCGGTGTAGTGCGTAACATTTTCCGGACTGGCGATTACGAAATCGCCGGTTAACTCGCTGGCGGAGTTACTAAACGTAAAGATGCGGAAACGATCGTTCGGATTCAGCTTCCCCAGTGCCTGTTGTACGCCATTGGCCAAGGTCGCGAATTTTCCCTGCATGGAGCCGGACGTATCCAGAACGAATACCCAGTCACGACCGTTCTCGATTATTGGCAGGTCGTCTCCGGGCGTGAAGGTCAGCATGAAAGTTCCACGACCGGTGACGTCGGGTTTGTGCGTTACAAGATCGACCGTGCCAGGCAAATCCGGCGCATGCCGCCAATAGACAACGATATCTTTATTCAGGTTGGCAACGCCGGATGACGAAGTAGCCAGAGCCGGTGTCTCACCCGCTTCGAGCGCAGAAATTTGGCCCGCGAACTCCTCGTCAACAGGTGATGATCCCAGTGCATGCAGACCTACCGTCCAATGCCCTGAATCGATCTGGGTCAAAGCGGCGTTCGGTTGCTCTGGCAATCGAAGTGCGTCAACAGGGTAGGACGATTTCAGTTCGAGATCGAAGCTGAAGTCGCCCGTAACCGTACTCTGTACATCCCAGAAGGAATTGCGCACTTCATCCACACCGCCTTCTTCGAGGGGATAGACGTAGCGCCCGATCCCAGTGTCGGTATTCGCACTTTGCACATACACAAGGCGCACACGAACATCGCTATTCGCTTTCACGGGGTAAACCGATATATCGAATGTTAGGTACTCGTCTTTCTCCGCTAGAGCCGTTTCACGGCCCGCCGCTTTTTCCTGTTCATAGAGATCGCGAGCTTCCTGTTGCTTCAGGACTTCACCGGTTACCGGACTGCCGTCTATCCAGTAGGTGAACTCCGCCACAGCTGCGTGGGAGGGGACAGGAAAACTGTAGATCGCTTCAACATCCGCTGGAGCGACATTAACGAATACCTGGTCGACTTCCGTGATCACATAGCCATCTTCAACGACCACCTTCACTTTGTGATCGCGAATATCCAGTGAGCCAGACTGTCCTTTCGGTGTCAGCAGGCCAGCAGCGTCCGCTGTGCCCACACCAAACAGGGCCAGAACGACGACGATCAGACTTAGGTAGCTCTTGGTTTTCATGATTGACTCCCAATTAAACAATGTTCAATTAATAGCTTAAGAAAAACCGCTTTATTAAACGGTGTTTAATTTATACAGAGTTATTGAACGTTGTTCAAATAATGTTATTGTTTGGCTTAGGTAAGCGCTTCCTCAATTGGACATAACGCATGGGCAGACGCAGCGATCATAGTCGTGACGAGATTCGTGAGATGGCGATCTCGGCGGCGGCGAAACACGTGGAAACCGAAGGGTATCAATCGCTTACCGCTAGGAAAGTGGCTGGAGAAATCGGTTATACCGTGGGTACCTTGTATCATGTGTTCCGGAATTTTGATGACCTGATCATTCATCTCAATGCACAAACTCTCGATGAAATGGCGGGCCGTATTCAGCAGCAGACCCGCAAGAAGCGAAATCCGGAGGTCCGCATCAAGACAATGGCAGAGGTCTACGTGAAGTACGCGACCGACCATCCGGATCGCTGGCGGCTGGTTTTCGAGCACCAGGCTCCGCGCGGTTTACCAACGCCGGTGCAAATGAAAGAGCGCCGGGATGTGATGTTCGAGATGGTGGCCGATAACCTCAGCGAAATTTCGCCCGGTCGTCCGACACAGGAGATTGATCACACGGCAACCGCTCTGTGGAGCGGTATCCACGGCGTCTGCATTCTCGCATTGACCGGCAAACTCTACCTGGGCGGGGCGTTCTCGATGGTTAAGTTGATCGACACCCTGATCGACTCTGTTTTAAACGAGTTTCGGGCCGGCTAGTTTTTTCAGAAACGTTTCCTGCGCGGAAATACGTTTCTCATCGCCCGGCGTTAGCCGTTCATAGTTGCCATCGCCGTTGAGGACCCATGACTGGCAGTTGTCCGCGAGAAACAATTCAAGGTCGGTTCGAATTTGCTCTTTCATTGCCTTTTGGCGTATCTCGAAGCAGGACTCGTTGCGACGGAACATATTGCGGTCCATCAAGTCTGCGCTCGAGCAATAAAACTCTTCCTTGCCATCATTAAGAAAATAATAGACTCGTGAGTGCTCGAGGAAGCGTCCGACGATTGAACGGACGTGTATGTTCTCCGACAGTCCTTTGACGCCTGGCCGCAAGGAACAGATCCCACGCAGAATAAGATCAATCTTTACGCCAGCTTGTGATGCTTCGTACATTGCCTCGATCAATTGCGGCTCGTTCAGGGAGTTGACCTTCGCGATTACGCGAGCAACTTTGCCTTCCTTCGCATTTTCCGTTTCACGCCGGATCTTGTCGAGCAGTGCATCGAAAAGGCTGAATGGGGACGCGAGCATGCGAGTCATGTCATCCGCGCGCGTCAAACTCGTCAATTGCAAAAACAACTTGTGCACGTCTGCACGTCTTCGCCGAGGCGTTTGCTACTGCTGAGATAACCATAGTCGGTATAGACCGATGCCGTCGCGTGGTGGTAGTTGCCCGTGCCCAGGTGCATATAGCGAACAAGCTTGTCTTCCTTGCGCCGAACGACCAACGTCATTTTCGCATGAGTCTTGAATCCGACAAGTCCGTAGACAACGTGTGCACCCGCTTCTTGCAAGCGATTAGCCAACGCAATGTTCGCCGCTTCGTCAAATCGGGCCATCAGCTCGATGACGACCGTCACCTCTTTTCCCGAACGTGCGGCGGAGACAAGATGATCGACGACCGGCGAGCCAGCGCCTGTGCGGTAAAGCGTCTGTTTGATCGCAAGCACATCGGGATCTGACGCCGCCGTACCGATGAAATCGATAACTGGCGCAAAGGATTGATACGGGTGATGCAGCAGCACGTTTTTCTCATCCAGAATGGAGAAGATATTTTCGTCACTAAGCAGTTCTGTGGGCAGCCCCTGTGTAAAGGGCGTGTACAGCAGTTCAGGCCGATCATCCAGAGCGCACACCATGACCAGACGGTTGAGATTTACAGGGCCGTCGACCATGTACGTGTCTTCTTCATTAAGCTCGAAGTGACTGAGTAGAAAATCGCGAAGATCATCAGGGCATTCGTGGCCGATTTCGATCCGAACGGCAGCACCGTATCGACTGGCCGCAAGCTGACCCTCCAAAGCGCGGACCAGATCGCTGACTTCCTCGTCATCAACATACAAGTTGCTGTTTCGAGTGACGCGGAACTGATAACAACCATCAACGTCGAGTCCCGGGAAAAGGCTGTCCACATGGACGCGAATTATGGACGAGAGGAACACAAAGCTGTGTTCGCCAGGCTTGCTGATGTTTTCGGGAAGCGGGATGACTCGAGGCAGAGAACGCGGTGCCTGAACCATGCCGCGGTGCCGACGACGACCAAAAGCGTCTTTACCGTGTAACCGGACGATGAAGTTCAGGCTCTTGTTCAGAACCTTCGGAAATGGTCGTGAAGGGTCGAAGGTCAGCGGCGTCAAAACGGGTACGACCTGCTCTTCGAAGTACTGCTTTAGCCAGGCATGTTGCTCTTCGGTCCAATCGTCGCTATGGACAAAACGGACTCCGGCACCCGCGAGCTGGGGAAACAGCTCATCGTTGAGTAATCGGTACTGCTGCTGCACCAGCCCCGATATTCCCCCGCACAACTCATCGAAGACTTCTTGAGCGGGTGTATTGTCCGGGCCGGGAGAAGACGCGCCGATCTCCATGCGCTGCTTCAGTCCGGCGACGCGAATTTCGAAAAACTCGTCGAGGTTTGTGCAGCTGATGCACAGGAATCGCAGTCGCTCGAGCAGCGGCACATCCGGATCCGTCGCCTGCGCGAGCACACGTTTGTTGAACTCAAGCAGGCTGAGCTCGCGATTAATGTATTTGTTATGCATGGTCAGGGGGAGTGTATATCGCCCAGTACCACTTTGCGGCTTGCTCCCGTCACACTTGGGAGATTGCCGGACTCGTTATTCATTGTCCGCATTGCCAGCCAAGCGAATGCGACGGCCTCGATCCAGTCAGGATCAAGTCCCGCTGATTCGGTACTTGAAACGGTGAAGGCTGACAGGTTCCGCTGTAAGCGGCGCATGAGTTCGCCGTTGTGCACTCCGCCGCCACAAACAAAAACTTCTCGCGCCTCGGCGGCATGAGCTTTGATCGCACTAGCAATTGTCAGTGCGCTGAGCTCACACAAGCTTGCCTGAACGTCGCCTGCGTCGTAGCGATCAACGTCGAAGCGCCGCAGCCACTCCCTGTTGAAGTATTCGAAGCCGGTACTTTTCGGCGGTGGCCTCGAGAAGTATGAGTCATCGACAAACTGCTGAAGAAGGCCTTCAACAATGGAACCGCGGGCAGCCCATTCGCCATCACTATCAAATGCTTGACCCAGGCAGTCGCCTATCCATGCGTCCATCAACCCATTTCCGGGACCAGTGTCGAAACCGATAACATCAGACCCGTCAGCTGCCAGTATCGTGATGTTGGCGATGCCACCAATATTAACGACGACACGGTCATCGGCCGTTGACCCGAAAAACCATTGGTGAAACGGCGGTACGAGAGGAGCACCTTGACCGCCTGCGGCGATATCAGCCTGACGAAAATTCGCAACGGTCTTTATGCCGGTGCCGGCAGCGATGATGTCCGCGTTGCCGATTTGCATGGAATACGGCGCGTCGGCGTCCGGCTGATGACGCAGGGTTTGTCCATGACTGCCGATGGCGACGATGTCTTGTTGCTCGATACCGCTCGCAGCGATTGCTGATCGAGCAGCGTTGCGAAAACACTCACCGACACGGCGATCCAAATCACCGGATTCATCTAGAGATACGTCAAGAGGTTCGCGTATCGCGAACAGCAACGCGTCTTTTAAATCGGCAGGATAGGGTTCGGTATGCGTCGAGTGAATCGCAACATCACCGCCGCTGAAGCTAACGACAACGGCATCGATTCCGTCCATGCTGGTGCCGGACATCAAACCGACATAATGACTGGACACCTGCGTTACTGGTCGTTGTACGCGACGGAGGGTGTCTGCGTACTCTTGAACTGTTCAAGCTCCTTCAGGATGGGTGCTGCTGACGCCATGAATTTATCGCGATATTGAGCGTCGATCGGCTCCGCATCGGGAAGAGCGACCGTTCGCGGATTTCGGTGTACACCGTTCAGACGATACTCGTAGTGCAGGTGGTTAGCTGTCGCTAGTCCGGTTCTACCGACAAAGCCGATAGTCTGGCCTTGCTTGACGCGAGTGCCCACACGCACCTTAAGGACGTAACTGTTCATATGCGCATACAGCGTCGTGATATTGCCGCCGTGCTGCAATATGACTGTCTTGCCGTAGCCCGACTTGGTGCCTCTGAAAATAACCTTGCCATCACCCGATGCCTTGATCGGTGTGCCACGCGGGGCGGCATAATCAACGCCGCGGTGTGCTCGAATTCGATTCAAAATAGGGTGCTTGCGATTCGGATTGAAATTCGAGCTGATACGGGTGAAATCGACCGGCGCGCGTATGAATGCTTTACGAACACTGTCGCCGGCCGGCGTGAAGTAGTCGGTATGCTCATTGTCATCGATAAAACGAATGGCCTGAATCGTGCGACCGTTGTTATTGAATTCCGCAGCAATGATCTCGCCGTCCGCAACGTATTCGCCGTCTTGCCAGATTTCTTCGAATTGCACGTAGTAGTTATCGCCTTGCCGAATGTCGAGTACGAAGTCGACATCCCAGGCGAATATCCCGGCAATATTCATGATGACTTTGTCTGACAGGCCCGCTTCCGCGCCGCTTTCAAACAAAGACGAATTGATCACGCCATACGCCATTCGTTTTCGAATCTCGATAGGTCGATCGATGATTTCAGCGGCAAAACCCGATTCCTGACGCTCGATCTGCAGCGCGCTCGTCAAGCCAAGTTCCGAATACAGGCTAACGACATCGCCGCCGTCATGAGTCACTTCGAATACATCCCCGGGCTTGATGCGGCGAAAACGCGTCTTGGCTTCATCGAGCTCGGCGATCGACATCAGCTGCCCCAGATCGAGATTGTTCTTTCGAAACAGTCTCTCCATCGTGTCGCCGGAACGGATGGTCAAAACCAGTTTGTCGAACTCGGGAACAGGCTCGGGCATCAGGGCGGCGGCTTCTTCAAGTAATACCGCCTGATCGACGGGCGGCACGATCGGTGGCTCATCTAAACTGGCGCTCATCACTGGCGCGCTCGAAATGACTTCCTGAGGCGGTGTACTGTCGAGCGTGCTGACCAATGCCACAGCGATCAGCGGAATTCCCAGACCCACCGCAAACCATTGAAGGGCCTTGGATTTCTTGGGCTGGTCTGAAGCAGACTGCTTGTAATCGTGTAGTAGTGGACTGACCGGACGATTCAAGGCTTAAGTCCCTCCGTGGCTGGAAGTCGCTACTCTACCGCGCCCCTTTTTTGAGGTCAAAGAAAAAGTGTTATAACTCATGGTGTTAACCAGCCCGGGAATGCTACAGTTTCGCTCCCGCTTTTCACAAAAAAAACGAATATGACACCCATGGCAGGCATTAACGATCAAATCGCAGAACTCACCCGGGGTACGGAAGACGTGCTGCCGGAGGATGGACTGCATGCCAAGCTGAAAGAGGGACGACCTCTGATCGTCAAGGCGGGTTTCGATCCAACGGCGCCGGATCTGCATATCGGTCACACTGTGTTGATCAACAAAATGCGCCAGTTCCAGCAATTGGGCCACGACGTGGTTTTTCTGATCGGCGATTTCACCGGCATGATCGGCGACCCGTCAGGCAAGAACGCGACTCGTCCGCCACTGACGCCCGAGGAAATCAAAGCCAACGCCGAAACCTACGAAAAGCAGATTTTCAAAATTCTTGACGAAGAGAAGACCCGCGTAGAGTTCAATTCGACCTGGATGGGCGAGATGGACGCCGCTGGCTTGATTAAGCTTGCGGCGCGGCACACGGTCGCCCGGATGCTCGAGCGGGATGATTTCAACAAGCGTTACACGAGCGGCAAGCCCATTTCGATTCACGAGTTCCTGTATCCATTGGTGCAGGGCTACGACTCGGTTGCGCTCAAGGCGGACGTTGAGCTCGGCGGCACGGATCAAAAATTCAACCTGCTTGTCGGACGCCAGTTGCAGCAGGATTTCGGCCAGAAACCTCAGATCGTAATAACTACGCCGCTTCTCGAGGGTCTCGACGGCGCGCAGAAGATGTCAAAGTCACTGGGAAATTACATTGGTATCAACGACGCGCCGGGCGAAATGTTCGGCAAGATCATGTCGATTTCGGACGAACTGATGTGGCGATATTTCGAGGTACTTAGCTTCCGTTCTCTCGACGACATCAAGGCTTTGAAGCAGTCTGTCGCTGACGGAATGAACCCCCGCGACGCAAAATTTGAACTTGGCGTGGAAATAGTTGCCAGATTCCATAGTGAGGCTGATGCAGAGGCGGCCAAGCAAGAGTTCGTATCGCGGTTTCAGCAAGGCGCGATGCCCGACGAGATTCCGGACCTCAGTCTGGAAAGTCAGGACGGCACGTTGGGAATTGCACATTTACTAAAGAGCGCCGGCCTTGTGAGCAGCACGTCCGATGCTTTTCGGATGATCAAGCAGGGAGCGGTCAGGATCGATGGCCAAAAGGTCGAGGATCGGTCATTGCAAATAGAGGCCGGATCAACTCACATCTACCAGGTCGGCAAGCGAAAGTTCGCTCGAGTCAACCTGACCTGAAACAGTTCGTGTCTGAGTGATCGCGCGAACATGGATACACATGATTCGGGGTGCAGCAATGAACACCGCAAGGCAAATCACGGCATTCGTCGTCCTGGCAATATTGGCTGCGCCGTCTCTGGCGGCGGACAATGACGCCAAGGCATTCGGGCAATTCCAGGAAATACTGGCCGATATCAACGGTCGCTCTTTCGGGTCGCTGCAAAAGGCGATCGATAAGACCGACCTTAGTAGCCGCATCTACAAGTCGCGGATTGTTGAAGACGAGGTCAAACAGGTCTTTAGCGTTAACTTCTGGCAATTCATTGAATCCGACTTCATGCGAAAACTGCCAGCCGAGGGTTCGAGTGTAGAGGCCAAGTTGGTCGAGTTCGCTTTCGAGAACGGAAAGGGGAGGGCTGCAATTCGCTACGCCTTGCCCAAGTACGAGTATGAGTTTCAGGTTTTCGAGCTTCGGCACGACAGTCGGGGACGCCTCAAGGTCATCGACTGGTTCGATACCCGGGCCGGGCAAATGTTCTCCGCTGAAATCGGTGAAAGCCTGACGATATTGATGCCGACCAAGGACGCGACGCGAAAGCTGATTTTGCTCAAGGAGCCCAGTGATCTGCAGCTGTTCCAGGTTACCGAGATATACAAAGCGTCGCGAGACATGCAGCCGCCCCGGTTCTTCGAGATCTACGATGAGTTCAATGACGAGCTGAAACGCGAGCCCTTTATCGCAAAGTACGCAGCATTCATGGCATTGATGATGAAGGATATGGATCGCTTCTTACAGACGCTCGAAATCTTTGTCGATGTCTTTTCGAATGATCCCAACTTCGCGTTGGTCATGTCCGATTATTATGCGGCCATAGATGACTATGCTCAGTCATACGCGTTATTGAGCCGATTCCACAGGAATTTCTCGATCACAGAGGGTGCGCTTCCGGCGAAGCTTTCGGCACTCGCGCTGGCTCTTGGCAAGCTGGAGGAAGCCGAGAAGTTTGCGGTCGAGGCAACGGTCGACGAACCGTCTCTTGAGTTGGGTTGGTGGTCTTTGCTACGGGCAAGGTCTCGTTCTCAATATCATTCGGGTGCCATAGAAGCCTTGACCCAACTTGAGGACAATTTCGGGCATCGCCTGGACGAAGCCAAGCTCAGACGCGACAAGTTTCGTGGCTTTGCAGGCTTGGTCGAGAGCGAGGAGTACAAGGAATGGCGTGCAGGGCGCGACTGATCTCGAGATCGTCGATTACACCGAAAGCCATGGCCGCCAATTATTGAACGCGGCGATCGATCGTTTTCGCGATCTGGAGGGAGTTCGTCTGTATCTCGAACCTCACAGCAGCCTGACTGCGGCATTGGCTCTGTACGAATCTGCGGGATTCCATCATGAACCTCGTCCGACCCCATCGGATTACGAGCGAGCCGACGTCTATAGGGTGTATCGGCCCGAGTAGGCCGAAACCACCATAAACGGCGTTTCTATAGGGGAAAAGGTGTCCTTTTGTGCTTCGGGCGGCCCCGCTCGAGCCCCCGTCAAACGGGCTTTTGAGCTAATTAAAAAAAAACCCGAAAAAGATGTTGACGGATTCGGATTGCGCCGTATAATGCGCGCTCGCTGAGGGACACGGTGTCTTTCAGTGGGCTCCCAAAAGATACACGCAGGCGCTAGAGGATTGTTGCTTAGACCTCCTTCGCCTGTATAATGGTGGGTCCGCCTGACAGAAGTGTCGGGCTCGTTCTTTAACAATTCAATCAGATAATTTGTGTGGGTGCTTGCGTCGGACTTTGCGAAGGCAAAAAAAGACGTAAGAACCTAGAAAACAGTCAGTTTTTAGTAATTGATGAGTTCTGGTGATTACGCACTTTAGGAAAAAGCTACACGCTTTAAACTGAAGAGTTTGATCCTGGCTCAGATTGAACGCTGGCGGCATGCCTAACACATGCAAGTCGAACGGAAACGATGGAAGCTT
>RCNC010002220.1_pt1 | contig 12956 bp, 9 predicted proteins | sample 2041301 | NCBI WGS metagenome assembly RCNC01 (sample SAMN09708231, study PRJNA481090) | Marine sediment metagenome, whole genome shotgun sequencing project. | biome: marine sediment; feature: ocean; material: sediment; isolation source: Sewage treatment plant 13A marine sediment (STP13A) ... | reverse complement strand
CTGTGCCTGCTGATCTGACGTCAGATGACAGGTGGCGATGATTCTTTTGCTTTTGTGGCCATGTAAAAAATGACTTTAGTTTGCTTGGTTTGTCTTCCATGACAAAAGCTCCGTAAATTCTTCTGGTCTGTTTCCTCCGGGATTGAAGGAGGGAGTGCCGAGGCCCTGATTGGGCAAAGAGGGGCAGGGCCCCGGTTACTCCCGCTAACTGCTACCAGTCAGTTAGTTACTACAACCCTATTAATACAAGAATCGAGCCAAGGTGGGCTCAATTATATTTATTCTATTAATCAATAAGTTAAAGGTTTGCTACCCCGAGGGCCGGGGTAGCTTTAGCGGGAACGTGTCACTCTGCGTCAGGTAGACTGACGTTTTTTGTCACCCGGGTGGACTAAATCGGCTCCAGCCAGTTCCATTTATCTTCGGTTTGACCATTGAACAGGCCGAAGAACGCATCCTGCAGTTGTTTCGTGACCGGGCCGCAGCCACCGTTGCCGATGGTCATGTGGTCAACTTGCCGCACCGGGGTCACCTCAGCAGCGGTTCCTGTCATGAAGATTTCGTCCGCACCGTAGAGTTGTTCGCGCGAGATGGATTGTTCGGTTGTATCCATTCCCATCTCAGCCGCCATGATAATGATGCTATCCCGGGTGATGCCGCTGAGGATCGAGGCAGAAGCGGGCGGGGTCAGCAACCTGCCGTCTCTGATCATGAAAATGTTTTCGCCGGCGCCTTCACTCAACAAACCGTCCGTTCCCAGCCCGATGCCTTCCTCAAAACCACGCTCACGGGCTTCCATGCCGATCAGTTGACTGGACAGATAGTTGCCGCCCGCTTTCACACCCGGGGGCATGGTGTTGGGCGCGAGCCGGTTCCACGAGGTGATACAGGCCTTGATGCCGTTTTTCAGTCCCTCTTCGCCCAGGTAGGCGCCCCAGGGGCTGACGATGATGGCGGTATCGACCATGTCCATGTCTTTTGGGATCACGCCGAGTCCACAGTTTCCACGCGAAATCAGCGGACGGATGTAGGCGCTGGCCAGGCCGCTGTCACGTATGGTCTCGCGACAGGCGTCATGCAGTTGTTTGACGCTGTAGTGCATCGGCATACGATAAACTTCGGCCGAGTATTTCAGGCGCTTCAGGTGGTCCATTCCGCGCAGGATACAGGTGCCATTGGGGGTCTCGTAGGCACGAATGCCTTCAAACACCGAAGAGCCATAATGCAGCGCATGGCTTGCCACGTGAACCATGCAGTCTGAGGAGTCGCGCAGCTCGCCGTTGAACCAGATTCGTCTTGTGTCATACATTGCAGGCACCTGTTTATTGTTCGGTCAAACTCTGATTTTAAAGAAGATCAGGCCGTACTGATACAATCCATATCATTAAATTGAAGACGGGTAAGTTATTGAACCGACACGACAGCCATCACCACCATCACGTGCCGGCGGACTACAACCGGGCGTTCGCCGCTGGTGTGATTCTGAATCTTGGGTTCGTTATCGTGGAAGCGACTTATGGCGTGATGTCGGACTCGCTGGCCTTGCTGACCGACGCTGGCCATAATCTCAGTGATGTCGCAGGTCTGTTACTCGCTTGGGGCGCCGCCGCACTGGCCCGGACCAGGCCCTCTGCGCGCCGCACCTACGGGTACTCGCGTGCAACCATCATTGCCTCGGTGGTCAGCGGCCTGTTGTTGATGGGGGCCGTTGGTGCGATTGGCTGGGAGGCGGTCAACCGCCTGATGGATCCGCCACAGCCTGCAGGCAAAACCATTATGATCGTGGCGGCTATCGGCGTGGTCATCAATACGGTCACAGCCCTGTTTTTCATCTCAGGTAAGGACCATGACCTGAACATTCGCGGCGCATTCCTGCACATGGCGGCTGACGCGGTCGTGTCGCTGGGTGTCGTGGCCTCAGGCGCCCTGATCCTGTTTTACGGCCTGAACTGGATGGATCCGGTGATCAGCCTGGTCATTGCCGCTGTTATCTTTCTTTCGACCTGGGGCCTGCTGCGGGATTCGCTGAACCTGGCGGTGGATGCCGTCCCCCGCAACGTCGATCCACGTGCGGTGCGTGAATACCTTTCCAGCCTGCCGGGCGTGGCGGCCTTACATGACCTGCATATCTGGCCCATGAGCACGACCGATACGGCTTTGACAGCCCACCTGGTGATGGATGTGTTTCCCGACAGCGATCATTTCCTGAACGATGCTGCCGAGGTGTTGGAAACCCGCTTCTCGATCAATCACTCCACCATTCAGATGGAGCGTCATGACACAGACGTGATCTGTCACCAGGCAACACATTGTGCTGATTAAGCGCATTAACCAAGGATTATCCACCGATGTTCAGTAGCGTATTTTCACAGGCGTTTGTTTATCTGCTGGCCGCTGTAGTGGCCGTTCCGCTGGCCAAGCGCCTGGGCCTGGGTTCCGCGTTGGGTTACCTGCTGGCGGGCGTGGCCATCGGGCCCTTCGTTTTTGGCTTCATCGGGTCGGAAGGCCAGGACGTTATGCACTTCGCCGAGTTTGGCGTGGTTCTGATGCTGTTCCTGGTGGGCCTGGAACTGGAACCGCGCGTCTTGTGGCGCATGCGTGTGCCGATTCTCGGACTGGGCGGAACGCAGGTCGTTGTGACAGCCTCCGTGGTGGGCGTAGCGGCCTGGTACTTTGGTTTGCCCTGGCAGACCGCGCTGGCGGTTGGCCTGATCCTGTCCCTGTCCTCGACCGCCATGGTGCTGCAAACACTGAAGGAGCGATCCTGGATGAGCACCGCGGCCGGCCGTGCGGGATTCTCGGTGCTGCTGTTCCAGGACATTGCAGTAATTCCCATGCTTGCACTGCTGCCCTTCCTTGCTCTGGAAGGGGTAGGAGCAGAACTTTCTGAGGCTGCAGAGCACGGCGTCCAGGCTGGCCTGGCTGGTTGGGTAAGAGGGCTGCTGGTGCTTGGTGTGATGGCGGGTATCGTTGTGGGTGGTCGTTTTCTGATGCGCCCGGTTTTTCATTGGATCGCTTCAACCCACAGCCTGGAGCTTTTCATTGCCACCGCATTAACCCTGGTCGTGGGCATCACGCTGGCGATGGAATACGTGGGCCTGAGTCCGGCGCTGGGTACCTTTCTGGCCGGTGTGGTATTGGCAGAAAGTGAATTCCGCCATGAGCTCGAATCCAATATAGAGCCATTCAAGGGCTTGTTGCTGGGGCTGTTCTTCATCTCGGTTGGCGCCAGTATCGATTTTGCCATCGTTGCCGGTCAGCCACTGCTGGTGATGGGATTGGTTGGTGCGTTGATCGCCAGTAAATTTGCCGTCCTGCTCATCCTGGGTAAGCTGTTCCGCCTGAACCTGGCGGATAACCTGATGTTTGCCTTCCTGCTGGCACAGGGCGGTGAATTCGCTTTCCTGATGTTCTCCTTCGGTATCCAGAATGGGGTTATCAGCACTGAGCTGACCAATCTGCTCATCGTGGTTGTTGTGTTGACCATGATGTTGACCCCGATGCTGATCATCGTCTATGACAGGTGGGTAAGACCCCGTTTTGTCGATTGCGTATCAGCGCGTGAAGATGAAGAAATCGATGCGGACCTCAACCCGGTCATCGTGGCCGGTTACGGCCGTTTCGGTCAGATTGTTTCCCGACTGCTGACCGCCGATGGGATTGGCACCACGCTGCTGGATCACGACTCCAGCCAGATCGAACTGACCGGCCGTTTTGGTTACAAGGTGTTTTACGGGGACGCCAGCCGCCTGCAGTTGCTGCAGGCAGCGGGAGCTGATGAGGCGAAGCTGTTGGTGATCGCAATCGACGAGCGCGACAAAGCCGTGCAGATGGTGACCGCGGCCAAACAGTTTTTTCCGAACCTGCGTATTTTGGCCAGGGCCTATGACCGTTCACACGCCTACCGCCTGATGGGCGCGGGCGCCGACGTGATCACCCGGGAAACGTTCGGTTCCGCACTGATCATGGGTGAAGAGGCCCTGAAGCTTCTGGGTTACGACGATGCACGCGCCTACCGTCTGATGCGCACGTTCAAAAAGCACGACGAAGAGGGGCTGCAGAAGCTCTTTGAAGTCTGGGGGGACGAGCAGGAATACGGCTTGCAGGTGCGGCAAAGCATCGAAGAACTGGAAAAGGTGCTGCGTGATGACGACGGTGAATCTGAGGAGGATTTCCGTGACGCCTGGCAGCGGATGCAAAGCGCTGATTTCAGCCGGAGAGCTGAGGACTGAGATGACTTTGCCATTCCTGGCGTTAATGAATGCGATTAGCAGCCCTGCCTGCCCCAGTGCTCCAGCCGGCCTCCCGGCCGGCCTCTTAATTATTCAGGCTCATGCCGTTGGTGGTGGTCCGCGATCACCCGGGTGACGCAGGAGGTCAGTTTCTGTGCGAACGGGATGTGGATAAACTCATTCGGCCCGTGGGCGTTTGAGTTTGGCCCCAGCACCCCGGTGATCATGAACTGGGCCTGCGGGAAAAAATCGCCCAGCATGGCCATAAACGGGATGGTGCCGCCTTCGCCCATGTACATCACGCCCTGGCCATAGGCCGCCTGAGAGGCTAGTTCCAGCGAGTTGTGCAGCCAGGGTGCAACGTCCGGAGCGTTCCAGCCGGATGCGGCGTGGTCTGCCTCGAATGAAACCCGTGCGTTGTTAGGTGGGTCGGCCTCCAGCGTTTTCTTGATTTTCTTGCTGGCCTGGTCTCCATCGACCGTCGGTGGCAGGCGCATCGAGAGTTTCAATGCGGTGTGCGGCCGCAATACATTACCGGCGGACTCCAACGATGGCAGTCCGTCCGCGCCGGTGACCGACAGTGCCGGCCGCCAGGTGCGGTTAAGCAGGCGTTGGAGGTTGTCATCGGCCTGGGGCTGAACCCCGTCGCAGAAAGGGTAAGCCTGGTAAACGCTGTCACCCAGCGCATCAGCCATGCGCTGGCTCTGGCGCATACGCTGCTCCGGGATCTCGGCATGCAGGTAGTCCGGCAGGACAGTTCCATTGTCCTCGTCCTCGAGCCGGCTGATTAGTTGCCGAAGTACCCTGAAGCTGGAAGGCACAACGCCCGAGGCGTAGCCCGAATGCACACCCTCTTCGAGCACATCCGCGCTGAGCGTGCCGGCTGCCATGCCGCGCAGGGAAACGGTTAACCAAAGTTGATCATAGTTACCGGCGCCGGAGTCGAGGCAGACGACCAGCGAAGGCGTGCCAATCTGTTCCCTGAGATGATCAATATAAAAAGGCAGGTCATAGCTGCCGGATTCTTCACAGGCCTCGATGATGACCACGCAACGGGCGTGTGGCATGCCTTCTCTTTGCAGAGCCATCAGGGCGGTTAACGAAGCGTAAGCGGCATAGCCATCGTCGGCACCACCGCGGCCGTACAATTTTCCGTCCTTCATGACCGGAATCCATGGGCCCAGGCCATCGGCCCAGCCGGTCATTTCCGGCTGCTTGTCGAGGTGTCCGTACATCAGGATGGTGTCGTCGCTGTCACCGGCGATGTCCATAAAGATCAGCGGTGTTCTGCCGGGCAATCGTACGATCTCGCACTCCATTCCTTTAACGTCCTGGTTTTTGCACCAGTCAAAAATCTGTTGCACGGCTGCCTCGATGTAGCCGTTCTTTTCCCAGTCGGGATCAAAATGCGGCGACTTGGCCGGAATCTTGATGTATTCAACGAGCTCGGGGACGATCGAGTCCGTCCAGACTTCGTCGACAAATTTTTGTACTGATTGCTGGTCCATGGATTTACCTTTGCTGTTCATTGTTCCGGGGAGACACCGATTATTGCACGCGCCGCATACGCCCGTCATGCTGCCGGGTGCCGTTCCCAATGCGGCATGCGGTCTGTTATGCTTGCCGCACTTCTAACAAGACTCGGAGGGCACGAGTGAAATCCCAAACCGAAGCAGTAAACAGCCCGGCGATTCCGCCCGGCGAATTCATGGGTCATCCCAAGGCACTTTGGCAGCTTTCCAACATCGAGATGTGGGAGCGCTTTTCCTATTACGGCATGCGCGCGTTGCTCGCCGTTTATGTCGCAAACATGTTCTTCAGCCACATGGGCGACCAGGCCAATGCGCAGGCCAGCCTGGTTTACGGTGGTTATACGGCCCTGGTTTATGCAACCGGCATTATCGGTGGCTATGTGGCCGATCACGTATTGGGCTACCAACGATCCATTTTGCTGGGTGCCCTGATTATGGCCGCCGGCCTTTTCGTCCTGCTGATCGAGGACCTGACCTGGTTTTTGGTTGGCCTGGCGCTGATTGTTGCGGGTAACGGCCTGTTCAAACCGAATATCTCGACCATGATCGGCAAGCTGTATGCGCCGGGGGACGTGCGTCGTGATTCAGGTTTCACCATTTTCTATATGGGTATCAACCTCGGTGCCTTGATCGCTCCGTTGATTACGGCAACCTGGATTGGAGCGACGTGGGGCCTGAAATGGGGCTTTTTCGCGGCTGCGATCGGAATGATTTTGTCCACTTTATTTCTGGAGGTGGCCAAACGGTCGCTGGGTCATATAGGGCTTCCGCCGAAAGACAAGGAAGGCTGGGGGAGGTTCTTCCTGGTCGGCATTGGCGCACTGGTCATGGCCGTCGGTGTGTTCTTCCTGCTCTCAGAAAGCGAAATCCTGGGCTGGCTGCTGGGCGCCATCATGTTGGGGCTGATCGCATACTTCGTCATTTCAGGCGTCAAGAGTGGAGACAAAGTCCAGCTCCAGCGCTACATCGCGATGATCATCCTGTTTGTTGCCAACGCTTGCTTTTGGGCATTGTTTGAGCAGGCCGGCAGCTCGATGAATTTCTTTGCGCGTGAATTCGTGACACCGATGTATGGCAGCACTGAAACCTGGCAGGCGGGTGGATTCGCCATCTTCCAGTCGCTCAACCCGCTCTACATTTTATTGTTTGCACCGGTGTTTGCTGCGATCTGGCCGTGGCTGGATAAGCGCAATATGAATCCATCGATTCCGCGTAAATTCGCCTTTGGCCTGATCCAGGTTTCTATTGGTTTCTACATTCTGGTTTTTGCCATCGCCAACTTCCAGAACGCGGCAGGCATGGTCCCATGGATTTTCCTGGCGCTGTGCTACCTGCTGCATACATCCGGTGAGTTATGCCTGTCACCCATTGGATTGTCGATGGTGACCAAGCTTGCGGCAGAAAAAGAGACCGGTATGGCCATGGGCGGCTGGTTCCTGTCGATCGCCATGGCGCAGTACGTGGCCGGCCTGATTGCCGCTGTCGCTTCCGGCGGTGGTCACGGACCTGAAGCAGGTGCCGCGATAACCCAGTATTCCGATACCTACATGATGTTGTTCATGATCGGACTCGGTTTTGGCGTCTTCTACCTGCTGGTTGCTCCGCTGATCAATAAACTCATGCATGGTGTGAAGTAAAACAAACAATGACAATTTTGAAATCAACCGCGAGACTCATGGGTCTCGCGGTATTTTTATGTCTTGCCGTTGCGTGCAAGCCTGCCACTCCACCCGCGCCCGCCCCGGCTGAAGAAGGTGCCGAAACCCTGGTTTCTATGACGCCTTCCCCGGCATGGAAAGGCTTCGTTGATCAATACATCGAGGACTACCTGGCTGCGCACCCGGCATGGGCGGTGTTCCAGGGTCGTCATGAATATGATGGGATGCTGCAGGACTGGAGTGCTGAAAGCATCGCCGCTGAAATTGAGCGCTTGAAAGTGGCGCGCGATGAAGCTCTGGCGTTTGAAGACGAAGCACTGGGCGATGAGGGTCAATACCAGCGCGATTACCTGGTGTCTTCGGTAGACCGGCAGCTGTTCTGGCTCGACAAGGCCGAGTGGCCATTCGTTAATCCGGCGTTCTATTTCGACTGGATGTCGGACTCACTCGACCCCAGCCCATACATCGCGCTTGATTATGCGCCGCTGGAAGAACGTATGGCGGCCTTCACCCGCTTTGCCGGCAATATCCCGCGTGCAGCCGGACAGATTCGGGCGAATCTACGTATGCCGATGTCGCGCACGCGCCTGCAATACGGTATCGATTCATTTGGTGGCATGGCCGACTATTTCAAAAACGATGTGCCGGAGGTTTTTGCCGCGGTTGAGGACGCAGAATTACAGGCCGGGCTCGCAGCGTCGATCACGGCAGCTTCGGACGCCCTGCGTGAGCTCGCGGACTGGTTGGATTTCAACATGGCCACGGCCACCGAAGACTACGCCCTGGGCGCAGAGTTGTTTCAGCAGATGATTTACGACACCGAGCGTGTCGACACGTCGCTGGAGGAGCTGGAAGCGCTGGGCGAGGCTGATATGCAGCGCAACCAGATCGCACTGGGTGAGGCCTGCGCAGAGTTTGCGCCGGGCGAGAGCGTGCGCAGTTGTTTTGCAAAAATGGCCAACCGAAAACCGGCCGGCGGCCCGGTCGAAACGGCCCGTTTGCAGATGGCTGAAACCAAGGCATTCCTGATCGAGAAAGACCTGGTGACCATCCCGGGCAATGAAGAGGCACTGGTAGCCGAGTCGCCCCCATACGCCCGCTCCAACTCCGCCTACATCAACATCCCTGGGCCTTATGAGAAAAACCAGCCTTCGGTGTACTACATTTCACCACCTAATCCGGCCTGGTCGGAGGAAGTCCAGCGGGCCTATATTCCCGGCGAGTCCGACCTGCTGTTTACTTCGGTCCACGAGGTCTGGCCCGGACATTTCCTGAATTTCGTCCACGCCAACCGCGCCGAGTGGAATTTCGGCCGGGTATTTGTAACTTATGCCTTTGGCGAAGGCTGGGCACATTACACGGAAGAGATGATGCTGGAAGCCGGCTTGCGCGATGAGTCTGCTGAAACACGCATTGGTCAGCTAGCCAACGCACTTTTACGCAATGCCCGTTTTCTGTCCGCCATCGGCCTGCATACCAAGGGCATGACGGTTGAGGAATCCGAGCAGTTATTCATGGAAGAGGCCTACCAGGATGAGGGAACCGCCCGGCAACAGGCCGCTCGCGGAACCTACGACCCGGCCTATCTGAATTACACGCTGGGTAAATTGATGATTAGGGATTTACGCGATGACTGGACCGGTTTACGCGACGGTCGTGAGTCCTGGCGTGATTTCCACGATACCTTCCTTTCCTTCGGTGGCCCGCCCATTCCGCTGGTGCGTGCCAGGATGATGAAGGAACAGCCCGCCGAGTGAGGTTACGATGAAACTGGAGTTTTTTGGTGCTGCCGCCGAAGTAACGGGTTCCTGCCACATCCTGCATGTGGGGAAATACAAAGTGCTGCTGGACTGTGGCCTGATCCAGGGCAGCCGCAAAGACGAAGCGCGCAACCGTGACCCGTTTCCTTTCGAGGCATCAAAAATCGATGCCGTTGTTTTGAGCCACGCCCACCTGGATCACTGCGGCCGGTTACCGCTGCTGGTCAAAAGAGGTTTCCGGGGCCCGATTTTCGCGCAGGAAGCAGGTTGCGAGCTGGTGGCGATTTTGCTGGCCGACGCCGCGCACCTGGCGCAACGGGATGCCGAATACAAAAGCCGCAAAACCGGAAAGAAAGTAAAGCCTTTATACACCCTGGCCGAGGGTGAGCAGGTCATGCGCCAGCTACAGGGTAGAAAGTACCGCGAACAGTTTGAAGTCGTTAAAGGCGTAAAGGTTCGCTTCAGGGATGCAGGGCATATTCTGGGTTCCTGCGCAGTAGAGGTCTGGGCAGAAGAAGCCGGTACCGAGCGGAAAATTGTATTTTCAGGTGACCTGGGCCAGTACGACACGCCGATTCTGAAAGACCCGGAGCCCATCGACCGCGCCGATGTCGTGTTGATGGAAAGTACCTATGGCGGTCGGCGCCACCGCGACCGTGAACAGACCATCGCGGAACTGGGTGAAATCCTGACTTCTGAGCGCAGCCGCAAGGGAAATATCCTGGTCCCGGCCTTTTCGATCGGGCGCAGCCAGGAGATCATGTATCAGCTGGGCAAGCACTACGAAGAGTGGGGCCTGGAGCGCTTCCAGATTTTTCTTGATAGTCCAATGGCCATCGAGACGTCAAAGGTCTACTGGGAAAATACGCAACTCTACGATGAAGAGGCAACGCGCCTGCGAATCGAGAACGGCGGCATGCCCTTGTTGCCAAACCTGACGCTGAGCCGTCGCCCGGAAGAATCCATGGCGATCAACCGCATCCGTTCCGGGGCCATCGTCATTGCCGGCAGCGGCATGTGTAATGGCGGCCGCATCATTCACCACCTCAAGCACAACCTGGATCGTGAAGAAACACAGGTGCTGATTACCGGTTACATGGCCAACGGGTCACTGGGCCGCAGGTTAGTGAACAGGGAAGAGACGGTTCGCATCCATGGTCAGACCATTCCGGTTCGGGCGGCCATCCACACGGTTGGTGGACTTTCCGCCCACGGTGACCAGGACGACCTGGCGCATTGGTACGAGAACATGGAAAACCGCCCGCCTGTGTATCTGGTTCATGGCGAAGTAGATGCGCAGGAAGATTTCAAGCGCTACCTGCATGAGCGGAATGGGGCTGAAGTTCACCTGCCCAAGCCGGGAGATTTCCTCGAGTTTTAGAAGCGGTAGTCCAGGTATAGACGGGCATCCCAGAAGTCTTTAGTGGCTGTCTCGAAATCGTAACCGTGGATCGCTTTATACGCCTCGAAATTATAATCAGTCCGGTAGTTGTTGTAAGCGAGCCGGAACTGGAAGCTCAGGCCCTGTGTTTCAGAAAAAATCCCCAGGCCTGATTTTCCTGTGAAGTAATAACGAAGATCGAAGGTCGCTTCCGCCCGGTCCTGGCGCGCGTCGGTCATGGTCAGTTGATCAGGCAGGTTGTAGTCTCCGTAACGCCAGCGCATCACGAGTCCGGGAACCACACCATTCACCCCAAAATCGTATTGCAGTCCCGCACCAATGGATTTGGTGCCGGCCAGTTCTGAATCCTGTACCTGGAATGAATTGAACATCTGGGGCGTACCCCAGCGGACGAAGATCGTACCGCCATCATATGAACCCTCGTTGTAGTCAACTTTGTTGTAGCCTACAAACCCGCTGAATGCCTCGAAGTTGGCTCCGATACGGACTCCCCAGTGGTAAGTGTCGATATTCCCGGCGATATGGCCACCGACATCCTGCTGGTTCGTATACTGCGCAGCGAGGGTCCAGGCCAATCCACTGTCGGCAGGTGTGAAACGGTAATCACCATACAGGTAGACCGTATTAACGAAATCATTGATGTAATAATTCCAGCCCTCCAGTGTGAAGCTTTCACCACGCCAGACCAGGCCGGCCATGCTCATCTGTTTGTTATCGCCGATATAACCCGTGTCATCGTAATCATCCGGATTGTAGTCTCCACGGACAAGCTGCTTTCCGTTCTGGGATTCCTCTAGCCGTGCACCTCTGGCCATGTCAATGAATCTCCAGTTATTACGTTCCTTCATCTTGGCGATATAACCCAGGTTTAACTGCAGAGCATCGTTGACACTGTTTTCGTACACAGCGCCGGCGTGGGTAATAGGGGACATTCGAATGTTGGAGAGGGATACAAACCGGTATCCGGGCATTTCCTGGCGCCCGGCCTTCAGCAGGTGTCCGCCTTTTTGATATCTGATAAACGCTTCGCCCAGGGCTGCATAGGGATCCTGGCCGCCGTTACCTTCATACAGACCGCCCAGGCCCCTTTTGTCTGAAGGGTTACTGAAAACCGGAACCGCCGCATAGACGGTTGCACCGACGCTGGTGTTGTACCAGGGTCGGGTCTCGTATCCAACGAAGCCGCCAGCGGCTGAATAGTGTTGGGTTTTTTCGTTCGAAATGTCGGGAGTGGAGCTGTCCTGCAGAACGTGCAGATTACTGTTGCGGGATTGGCCGCTGTAGCGCAACAGGGCTTTGACCGTACCTTGCTTCAAGGCATCCAGCAGGCTTCCTTGAGGCTCCGGTTCAGCGTGCGTGCTGGTCACTGTTGCACCCAGGCAAAATGCCAAAAAGTAAGGTGCGCAAGCGGGAAGCCTCATTATGCTTTTTCATTTTCCAGTGCCTTTGCGATGATTTCTGAGAAAAGATCGAGAGCGCGAACCCTGAGTTCATCATATTCCGGGTGGCGTTCGAACAGTGCTGCGCTGTCTCTGCTTTGGTCATAAACACGTTTGAGATACTCGATGTCAACATCGCTTAGCTTTTCTCCGGCATTAACCCTTTCCTGCATGCGTTTGGCCCGTGGTATGCGGTATTCTTTCATGCGGATCATCAGGGCTTCGATAGTTCCTGCGTCCTTGGTTTTTTGATCCATAATATAAAATCCTGAAAAAAATCTTTGCGGCTGATGTACAGCAATAGTCGACTTGAAAGCGAGAGTCAATAGAATGTCATTTACAGTTAAAGTCCTTTCTGGCTTGTTCCTGGGAATTTTGACCGGCCTTTTCCTCGGTGAAATGGCTGCTCCGTTTTCCATTGGGGGCGACATCTTTATCGGCTTGCTGCAGATGACGGTTTTGCCCTATATCGTTGTATCCCTGGTGGGTAATCTGGGTGGGATTTCATGGTCTGAACGACGCAGCCTGCTGGTTTCAGGCATTTCTGTGTTGCTGGTGCTGCTGGCGATTGGCGTTGTTGTGCTGGTGGTCATCCCGCTGGCTTTCCCGGCTGTCCAGTCGGCTTCATTTTTCAGCAGCAGCCTGATTGATCCACCCAAAATATTCGACCTGGTTGACCTGTATATCCCCTCAAACCCATTCGCTTCACTGGCTAATAATGTAGTGCCTGCCGCTGTGTTGTTCAGCATTCTTCTGGGCATCGGAATCAGCAAAATCCCTGGCAGGGAAGGGCTTTTGCGTGCGCTGGATGTGTTGGCGGACGGCCTGAACGTGATCAACAAGATGGTCATTAAGCTTACGCCGATCGGCGTGTTTGCGATTGCTGCGGGCACCGCGGGAACCATTTCTCTGGGTGAAGTCGACAAACTGCAA
>RCNC010002943.1_pt1 | contig 12963 bp, 7 predicted proteins | sample 2041301 | NCBI WGS metagenome assembly RCNC01 (sample SAMN09708231, study PRJNA481090) | Marine sediment metagenome, whole genome shotgun sequencing project. | biome: marine sediment; feature: ocean; material: sediment; isolation source: Sewage treatment plant 13A marine sediment (STP13A) ... | reverse complement strand
ACGCCCACAACCGTCACAGGCATATCGGTCCATCACCTGTGGAAAATAGCTGAATTTTTTATCAAAGCGGTTTCTTAAACGATCCGCACGCAATGGCCGGGGATTACCGCCACCGGCAGTGGCTGCGAAGCCTGAATACAGGCAGGCGTCCCAGAGCTTGGTGCGTGCCGGTGTTCCATCCTTATCCAGTCCATCAGCAAGCAGGAAACAATGGCAAGTGCAGCAGATGAAATTGCAGGCACCGCACTCGACGCAATCCTCGGCAAAATCCTTCCAAAGTTCAGAATCGAATGAAGTTTCAATGGCGGTGCGAAAATCAGTGCCGGCTGTCAAACCGTGCGCTTTGCTCTGTTCGACGAGTTCCTGGTAGCGACTGCTTCTTTGTTTTTCCAGGACCTTCAGCAATTCGGGCTTTGCCGGTTCCAGGTGTTGTTCTGCTGATTGCAGAAGTTTTTCACCCCGGTCTGTACCGCTTTCTAAAATATAACCGGCAGGCGTTGATGCAATATTGATATCAAAACCATCTTTGGCATAGGGTTGCTCGCCCACGACCGGGCAGAAACAGACATCAAGCTGGGCACTGCAATCGGTGGAAACCAAAATGGTCTTTGCCCGGGACTCCGAATAATACGGGTCCGGGGCCACGCCATGCAGGAAAACCTGGTCGAAGATTCCGAGTGACGATAGATCACAATTTTTTACACCGAAAACGATACGCTCAGGCAGAGGTTTCCGGACATATTGGTCTTTCCATTTACCAATAAATTCGCGGGCCGGGAAGAACAGTGCTTTCAGGGGTTCGATTTGGCGGTAATCCCCGAGCGTATGTTGACCGGGTTGCCATTCTGGTGTTTTTGAGAATTTGTAGTGACCGTTTCCAGCGTCTTCCAGCGCATATATTTCCCTGTCTCTTGCCAATAATGCCAAGACTTCATCGAGACTGCTGGAAACCCTAATCGTCCGTTTCACGCCCGTTGGTTCCGAAGTGACTGCTCCATCAGATTATCTTCCTGAAAAGATCGTTTTTAACTGATCTAGATCAACTAAAAATCTGCTTTTTGTGCTAAGAAAAATAAATACTTATAGTCCTTTACAAGGAGAGGAGTATCATCAAAACTGGGTTCATAGGGCGTCGGATTCAGCCGCCGGAAATACACCGCTCATAAAAAAGGCTCCGGTAAGGGAGCCCGTTTGCTTATGCGTTTTTATTCCGAGCCCTTTACCTATCCAGCAGGCTTAAATACACCTGTGTCAGCAACCACCGCTGCATGGTGGTTGCCCGAACCCTTGCCGTCGTAATTGTCCGCTTCTATCGCCGTAATACGGCTTTCAACTGCTTGACAACGGGACGTGGAAGATCTGATTCCTTGATACGCGGCATAGTCGCTACATCGCGTAATTCATGCTGAAACTGCTGCCGCAACGGCACCGTACTAACAATATCCTTTCGAACCGCTTCTTTCACACGCATCAGGGATACATCGAGTTGCTTTACCCTGGCTGTTGAAAACTCACTCGCCGGAATACGTGCGGTGAACCGGATCTCCGGCAGCTCTGATATCGCATGCCCCTCCTGACCCGGTTTCGGGTCGGGGTGAGGGAAGCTGCGTTTCTGACCCGAATCAGGAATTTGCCCCATTGCAACCCGTTTGCCACGCCGAACGACTTCGTAAACCAGCCCGGATTTGACCTTTTTTGCCTGGGTCAAGGCACCGTCGACATGTTTGATACCCACAACCCGGATGACGCCATCAAGGGCTTCAAGCCGCAGCCGCACATAACCATCCTTCGCAGCGGCTGTTGGCTCCTGTTTTATCGGTACCTGATCTTCGAGCTTACGCCGACTCGCGCTTACTCTGCGAATCGCTGGCATTGTTTTCAGGCCCGTTACGGTTCGTCTATTGATCTCTTCACGTGTCATGCTGCCGACCTCCCGGGGCATCAATAGCCTTGCACGGGTTAACGTGGGCCGTATACGTGGGCTGCCCGTCGTGGTCACCACATGTGATAACGGGTTTGAGATCGGGCGCAGCCCCGTGATCGCATCGATTGAAACCCTGCGTGCTATCGGGGTATCTGTACCCATAGTGCGCTTACGTTCATCTTCGATAATAATTGCACCTTTCTTGATCATTCTGTCCTTGTTCGCCATGTCAGCTCCTCACCAGTTCCGCCCGTAGCGGTAGTTGTGAATCCATTGCTTGTAAATCTTCCTGAGGAACAACGATGGCGTTGCCCGCATCATTCCAAACCAGTTTCTGTTGTGAACAAACAGGTCACGTTTGCCACCGGTACCTTCAAAATTGCAAGCCACAAAACGGTCACTGGAACCCAGGTTCCACTCACCGACCCAGTCCTCACGCCACGAACAGCTCAAGCTTGTTCCACTTGAGCGCATCGTGCCCAGGTATTCACGTGACCAGTCTGTCATGTTTGAAACAAACAGGTCAGCCTTTCCGTTCCTGGTGACGTCACCGACAAGGTGGCGGTCATTTTTACGCATCTGCCAGCCTGGCGCATTACCATCATAACGTTTGACCATGGCAAGGGCATTACCGGTAGATTTGAGCATACCCAGGTAGGCCATTGACCAGTTGCTGCCATTAAATACGAAGAGGTCTTGCTTCCCGTTTCCATTGAAGTCGCCAATATAATGGCGATCACCGCTACGCATCTGCCAGCCCGGCAGGTTTCCATCGTAACGTTTTGACATGCTAAGTGAAGCCCCATTGGACTTCAGCATGCCAAGATAGGCCATCGACCAGTCGCGGCCATTGAAAACCCACAGGTCTTCTTTTCCATCGCCGCTGAAATCTCCGACAAAATGACGGTCTCCCTTACGCATCTGCCAACCGGGCATATTGCCGTCATAGCGTTTGGAAAGGCTGAATCCCGCACCGGTGGATCGCAGCATTCCGACATAAGGAATAGACCAGTTGCTACCATTAAAGACAAACAAATCCTTCTTGCCGTTGCCATTGAAATCAGCAACATAGAAACGGTCATACCGTTGGAACTGCCAGCCTGGCATGCGGTCGTCATAACGGGCCCTCAGCCTCAAGCCGTTGTTGCCATCGTCTATGAGCAAGCCGAGGTATTCTTTGGACCAGTTTGTACTGTTATAGACCACGACCTCGTCCTTGCCGTCGCCATTAAAGTCACCAATATAAAACTTGTCACCCGGCTTGAACTGCCAGGAACCAGGAACACGCTCGACCGCGCTGAAGACCACATCCAGTTGTGAGCCATTGGAACGGTAGATCATGATGGAATTGCCATTATGGACCAGCAGGTCGTCTTTGCCGTCGCCGTTAAAGTCACCCGCATAACATTTGTGAAATGTCCGGCCCGTGTAGGGATGTGCGCGTTCTTTGAGTTCTGTGTAGCAGACCGGGCAAAACAAAAGTGAGTTGCCACGCATGCGACAGTTTTCCACCGGCCGATATATGCCGGAATCGTTATACATGGCACCTTCGAACAAACCCGCGTCGCTGTCCCTGGACCAGGAGGCTGGTTTCGTACCCTGATTGTGATTGGTACAACCGCCATTACCGGGGTTCGCATTAATTCCAGTCGGAAGCGGTGTTGCCGGGTTCACATACTGGCGCCACTTCAATGTCGCACGGTTCGTGTTTGAAGTTACATTCGGAGATGATGGTTCGCCTCCACTATAGGTACCTTTTTTACAATACTCATCAGCCAGGCCACCAGTGCCATGCCCGAACTCGTGTGCCATGACGGCCCAGGACGCGCCCGATGTGACGATTTGAAAACCACCACCACCGCAGCCACCGAAACCGGATTCATTCAGTATGACAACGACCAGGTCATAATCCGGCACCCAGGTGTCGAGTGCATCCTGAACCAGATCAGCCGTATTGGCACCTGATTCAAGCCAGCAATGCGCCCACGAGCCACTGAAAATATATCCAAGCGCTGTATCTTTTAAGGTCGTGCTGGTGATGGTGTCATCTGAAGCATCGTCAGGTGTTCCCTGTTCATTGTAGACACGCTGACTGACGCCGGATGCATTTGATTCGAGATTCACCCGGTAGATATTGTAGGCCTGTGCATCTTCATAAAAGTAATCATGGCCAAACACCCCATCAACAAGAAGCTCTTTAACTTTATCGTTGTAGGCTGTTTGGTCCGAGGCTGCGAAACCATCTCCGAGAATCGCGATGTTTAACTTGGTTCCGGGTGATCCTGCATCGAGGACCTTTGTCACACTATTTGCCATTTTCAATCACTCCCTCTCATTCCATGAGAAGATTATTAACAGTCTGAGCGGACCGTAATAATCACTGGTACTGCAAAATAACTATAGCAGACGGTTTTCATTTTTCCACCTGGCTAGTCCATTGAATTAGTTAGATTATCATCCAAGAACCAAGGGCAAGTTCGCGTTATTTATAGCTTTCAGGGCTGAATTCATGCACTAAATATGCTGTTTTATTAGATGCTTTAACTATTGAAAAACCCGGGTCAAGTGCGGGACTCCATACTTGATTCCTGCCTTGAAACTTTCAACAAGTTTCCAGGATAAAATCGACTGAAAGTGATTGGGAAATAAAGGGCACTCTCAGGTGGCTAATCGACGCACTTTGCTCCTGCATTTATAAGCGCATCACGATTTGCCAAGCCGGTTTCGGCATCAAAATAGTTAACCATTTCACCGACGACCATAACCGCCAGATTCTTCAGCATGATTTTTTCCTCATCGCTAAGTTGGCGCGGTACTTTGTCGATGATGCACAAGGTACCGAGCTTGTGGCCATTAGGGGCCTCAAGCGGCGCTCCAGCGTAAAAACGTATATTGGGTCGGTTGACCACCAGGGGGTTATCTCGAAACCGGGGGTCACGGAGCGCATTCCGGACCTCGAAAACTTCGTCACCCAAAATCGCATGACCGCAAAAAGAGATGCTGCGAGATGATTCTTTGCCATCAAAGCCTTCGGTAGATTTAAACCACTGCCGGGATTTATCCACCAGGCTGATTACAGCGATAGGCATGTCAAAGATACGTGCGCTTATACGTGTATAACGGTCAAAACGATCATCGTGGGGCGTATCAAGAATATTGAGGCTATACAGCGTTGCGAGTCTGTCATTCTCGTTATGAGGAATATCGGGTTCTTGCATAACAACCGTCCTTCTATATTCAATCCTTATTATTAAGTGTAGACCCTTCCGGAGAATACGTCAGAGATCCATGGCCGAAAGGCCCAGCCATTCAATGATTGTTGGTGCTTTAACTTCTGCGGGCGAGCTTGGTGGCGAGTATGGTTATCAAGCCACCCAGCATGAAGTATCCCATCACTACTTCTGCCATGACCCACCATGCAGCTTCCTGTGACCTTGGAACAATGTCTCCAAACCCCAGTGTCGTAAATGTGACTACGCTGTAGTAGAGCATCGGAGCCCAGTCCCGCGGGTCGTACCCGGGTTCCTTGGCAAGTTCAGTGAGCACGAATGATTGGCTGCCACCCAGATGAAATTGAAATACCAGGCTGAAGGCCAGCGCGATGATTACGCACCAAAAGACCCATAAAGACAGTGACCTGCCACAATTAGATGAGTACTTCCATAAAAAATAATGAAATGGGCTGTTGATTTTGTACTCTTCAACATAGGCCATGTCCTGCGCATATCGCTTAAACAGTGCATTGCCGTGGGCGGCGCTGATCTGTATGTCCTTGCAGGTCTCTGTCTCATCAAACTGCACGCCATTAATATTCGCGCCGGAAAAATCTGCAGATAACAGCGTGGCGCCTTTCAGATTTGCACCGGTCAGATCGGCCCCTTTTAGAATTGCATTACTCAAATCACTTTTTTCAAGATTCGCGCCTCTGAGATCAGCGTCAGTCAGGTTGGTGTCACTGAGATCAGCGCCCACGAGTCGGGTATTATTCAAACGAGCGCTTGTGAGGTTGGCGCCATTCATATGGGCATCCGTCAAATTGGCACCATTAAGGTATGCCAGTGACAGGTTTGCTTCTATCAGGAATGCTCGCTCGAGATTCACCCGGCTCATGACCGCGCCGGTAAAATCTGCATAAAACAGTTCTGCCGAGGTAAGGTCAGCGCCACAGATGTCAACAGCGGCGCAATCTGCACCACTCAGGTTGCTGGCATGCATGCTTGTATGTCGCAGGTCGGCTGCCTGCAGAACACGGTTACTCAAGTCCACACCGTCAAGGTTATAACCACGCAGGTCGACACAACTCAGGTTTTCCTGGCTGAGATCTATTGTTGGGATTTCACTGTTGCCAGATAATGAGCCAATGGGTCGCGGCGACTCTGATCCGGGCCCGGGTGAGAGTTTCGGATAAGGGTCATGTGTCGTTCCAGTGCCGCCAGGTGATGCCTTTTTGCGCAGGTACACGCTGGGGATATCTTTATAGTCAGCCGGTATGTAAGCGCCGAAAAGCTCGGTCACAAAATTGCTTTTACGTTCACAATTTATGTCGAGATCACGCAGGAGTTCATCGTGGTAGTGCAGTGCGTGCACCTGTAAATGTGAACCGCGCGCTTTTTGCTCTGGCATAAAACCTCTTTTCCAGGCCTTCATCTGCTCGATTTCATGTAGCATTTGTGCAGAGTCGGGAAGCCTGATATCACCTTTGAGCAACGCAACCAACCAGCGCGCCTGGAGGTAATCACTCAGTGAGTTGTTGAAGGTTGAGGCCAGACCTATAAATGCGATCTGCGGGGCATTCGGATGCAATATATGTCTGTATAGATAGAGGCCATCTTCTTCAAATGTCGATTGCAACTGAGCCGGCAGGATAGAATTGTCATATTCCCACCCGGTTCCCAGGACAACCACGTCGGCTTTCAAATATTTCCCGTTACTCAGTTCAATACCATCGGGTGTGAACACCCTGATTGATGCCTGCTCGGTAACAATCCTGTCTTTGTGAATTAGTGAATAAATACTGGGAGATGCCACAAAATCCCCGGTGAAAATATCCCTTTCTATCTTACGTTTTGGTAAAGCACCGGCAGACTTCAGGCGAAACTGGGTTCGTAGCAGCAACTCCAGGATTCGCCAGAAAGCCCAGACCAGCCAGCTGCCATGATTGTGAAGGCGCTTCTCCCACTTTCCGGGATGTTGATAGGGGGGTAGAAATGCAGACATGAATCGACTGAGCATGTACTTGCTATCCAGCAAGCCAAGAAATTTACGTGGTATTGGCCAATGTGCCTGGCGAAATAGAAGTGTGACGTTACCAGTCAGCTTTGCAGCGTCCTCGGCTCTGTCCAGTGCGCTTTTTCCAAAGCCTACGACAACGACCTTTGTAGACGGGGCTAGTTCGGGTTCCCGAAACAACGAGGAATGAACGATGCGGCCTTTGAATTGTTCCTGGTTGATAAAGCTCGGAATGCGGGGGGTGGAATACAAACCGTTGCAAACCACAATCAGATCAAAGCTTTTTTCAATTTCTTCATCGATTTTTGTATCATGGTAACGGACTATCCAGCCCTTTTGGTCCGGCTGACGTACCAGCTTTTTGACCCGGCAATTGAATTGAATTTTCTTGAAAATGCGGAAGTGCCGCGCGTAAGAGTTCAGGTAGGAGACAATTTGATCGCAGGATGGAAAGGTCGGATAAGATGCGGGCATCGGCCAGTCCAAAAACTCGTAAGATTCTTTCGGAAGTTGCAGGCGCAGGGAATGGTATCCGTTTTCCCAGACTCCACCGAGCGAACCTTTTCTCTCAAATACTTCACAATCGAAGCCCTCTTCCAAAAAGGTTTTCGCGGCTATCAACCCACCAACCCCTGCTCCGATGATGCCGATTTTTTTAACGTCGCTTCTCATCTTACTTAAGTGTAGGTGAAATCGCGGTAAATGCTGGCAGGCGCCATTTAGGGATATCCGGTGTCAGGGTAAAGGCTCGTTGAGTCTTGTAGGACATTTGACGAGATGTGGGTGTCTCGACTTCCGCTCGACTTCCGGCCCTCGGTTCAGCTAAGGACGAGAGCGTCCATATCTTCTATACTCTGACACCGAATAATCGGAATAAAAACCCATTGCTAATGCGCAATAACTGGAATTAATTAACCAATGTCGTCAGAAAAACAAATTTTTCGAAATGACCCTTGCCCTTGTGGAAGTGGTAATAAGTACAAAAAATGTTGTGGGAACTTAGCACATCATTCTGGATTCCGGGGTGTTTCAAAGAATGCTACAACCACACCATCTCAGGTAGGGCAACTTCTTGTAGATGCGGAAAGGTTGAGAACTGCCGGGAACTACGAGGTGGCGAAACAAAAATATGAGGAGATTCTAAGAATCTCCACCAAGGAGGCCCGCGCTGTAACCGGATTAGGGCTTTGTCTGACACAACTTGGTCAAGGTGATCGAGGATTGGAAGAACTAAGGCGAGCTATAGATTTGGCGCCTGATGAACTGGCTTGTCTTAACCATCTTATCGTTGCTCTCTTTAATCGCGGAAAGGTGGAAGAATCGCTCAAGTGGTCAAAGCGGGCGGTGAGATTGGGTCCCGAGGGCGCCAAAACAAATGTCTTGCTCGCAAACTGTTATGAGAAACTGCATCGAATAGAAGAGGCGCTTGAGGCAAACAGACTGGCACAAATTGCTAACCCCCAAATTAAATATCTCAAACTCCAGGAAGCCAAACTTAATGCCCGGAATGGTGATTATGATCGAGCAAAGAATATTCTGCGAGAAACTATCCAGGTGCCTGGTTTAGATCCTGAGGTGAGAACTCAGATGTTGAGTGAATTGGGGCGGGTTCTTGATAAGCTCAACAACTATGGAGAGGCTTACGACGTATTTGCACAAGGTGGTCTTGAATCTTCTCGTAATCCAAAAGTGCAAAAATTCAAACTGGAAACCAGACCGAATTTAATTAAGGCATATATCAAAGGCTTGACAGAGGAAAGGCTTAAAAAGTGGAAGCCTGAAGACCTGAAGGACGACTCCTGGACGCCAACATTTCTTGTGGGGTTCCCCCGTTCAGGAACCACAATGACTGAGCAGATATTGGCTACTCACAGCGGCATAATAACAACAGATGAGCAACCCTATTTGGAGCATGTACGTTACGAATGGGCGCGAATAGTCGGGGCGAATCCAGACATTGGTTGGATGGCAGACCAACTTGATGTCGAAACCATCCTGCAATTGAGAAGTTTTTATCGTAAAAAAGTCGAGGCAGATCAGGAAACACCTATAGGATCAAAAATAATCATTGATAAATTACCGCTCAATATCATGCATATTGGCTTAATCAACCTGGTATTTCCGGATGCGAAAATTATTGTGGCGCTCAGGGACCCAAGAGATTCCTGTCTCAGCTGTTTCATGCAGGAATTTAAACTCAATAGTGCAATGATTCATTTCCTGACACTTGACCGAGCAGCGCATTTTTATACTCAAGTAATGGGCGCATGGTTACATTTTCGTGACATTATTACATTATCTCATCTCGCTATTCGCTATGAAGATACCGTTCATAATCTTGAATTCGAGGCAAAACGACTTTTCGATTATTTGGGTCTTGATTGGGAACCAGAAGTTCTACAGTTCCATCAACATGCAGCAAATCGTGTGATTTCAACACCAAGTTATGTCGCGGTGACTGAGCCCATATACACTCATGCGGCCGGAAGGTGGAAAAACTATCAGGAACAGTTCGCCCCGTTACTGTCCGGGCTGGAGCCATTTCTTAATGAGTTCGGCTATGAGGTTGATTTTAGCTGATAGAACCAGTGACGAAACATGCGAAAGAACACGGACAGCCAAGACTCTCTTCAAAAAAACCAATCAATGTAAAAGAACACGGACAGCCAAGACTCTCTTCAAAAAAACCAATCAATGTACGGTCAGATGAATTCACCATCGCTGCAATCACGTTGTTTTTTGCTGGTCTTTTAGGGAATTGAAATTAATTGAGAGTGGTTAACTGAAAACTGGCTGGTTATTGCAAACCCTGGACAGTCTGAGATTCAGACGGGCACTAATATTATGGTTGTTAAATTCTTTCCGGACAGAGCCGCTTACCAAACGACTGGCCCTTTATAAAACTTCGTCCAACCGATTGTGCAAAAGCCCTGAGCTTACTTACCGGCCCCAATGCACCCAGCATCAGCTGATCTGAACGACCAAGATAATCTAGCACCGGAGCCGCATTCATGTTTAACCGTGTCAGTATGGGTGGTATATGGGCGGGGACATAACCGCGTTTATTCTGCTTGATTTCCCGGCCACCCCAGTCCACCAGTTCAACGTAATCTTTCAGCCCAAACGGGATACCGTTTGTGTCATCGTCCTGTTCAGTAAAGGGTCTCAGAAAGGAATTCTCTGGATGAAAAATGCGCTCCTGAATAGAAGTGTAATCTGACTGTTCAGGCGTCTTTGCCATGGCTGCACGTATAGGGTTTAAATCCACATACGCCATACAGGCCAATACGGCTCGTGCATCCAGTAAGGCCTGGGATTTGAAACGACCCTCCCAGAATCTGCCGCTACAGTGGTCTTCGGCATTGGCCATGCGGGCAATAGGTTCATTCAAACAACGCATCAACCAGGATAGATCAGACAATCGTCTGCGCCAGCTTGAAAACAGGTCAGCAACGCGTTCCAGTTCAATCGCCGTTAAACTTGCATTGCTCAGGTATTGATGCATCAGCAAGGGTCCGGAAAAGATCTGCATCCAGCGATGGGCCACTTCGGTATCAGACCACTGTTTTACTTCATCAACGTCAATCCTGACCACAATGTGATAGTGGTTGCTCATGATCGCATAGGCGCACAGATCAACAGCAAACACGGAACAAAGAAGTTTGATGCGGTCCACGATCCATTGGCGGCGGTGTTCAAAGTTGAATCCCGTGTGGGCATCTGTGCCACACAGGTAGGCACGTCGGACACAGCGGGAGATGCAGTGGTAGTAAGGTGTGTCTTCGAGAGAGACCTGGCGATTTCTGGGTTGAGGCATGGGGTTAGTGTAGAGCGCTCCCGGCATGGCCAATAGGGTAAAGTTGCGCTGAGTCTTGTAGGATAATTGATGAGATGTGGGTGTCTCGAATTCCTCTATTGATGAGATGTGGGTGTCTCGAATTCCTCTGTTGTGGGGTTGTCCAGGAACGCCATGTTGACTCAGATTTGGATCGCCATGATCACCTATTTACTGGTGGCTTTTGCTCGACACAGTGCTAAGGCAGGCTGGACAGTACAGCGAATATTACGGGTGATTCAGCTCAATTTATTTGAGCGGAGAAGCTTGCTGGATATACTCAAACCAGATCCGCCAAGGCACAAAAAAAGCGAACCTCAGATGAGGTTCGCTTTATGACTGTCAAACTGTGGGACAGCAGTGGGCCAAGCGGCCCCTTTCCCTTAGACTTGATCAGATCTTATCCCAGCAAAATTCCACCGTACTCAACAAAAAACGGTGCAAACACCAGGCTCAGGATGGCTGACAGCTTGATCAGGATATTCAGTGAAGGACCGGAAGTGTCTTTCAAAGGATCACCCACTGTGTCGCCAACCACTGCTGCAGTGTGTACATCCGAACCCTTGCCGCCAAGATTACCCGCTTCGATATATTTTTTGGCGTTATCCCAGGCACCACCACTATTGGAGGAGGCAATGGCGAGAACACCACCGCAAACCAGTGATCCAACCAGGATACCGGCTACGGCTTGAACACCAAACAGGAGGCCAGCTAACAGTGGCGTACCCATGATCAGCACACCGGGCGCGATCATTTCACGTAAGGCTGCCTGGGTTGAGATCGCAACACACCGTGCATAGTCGGGTTTGCCGGTGCCTTCCATGATACCCGGGATGGTCTTGAACTGATGACGTACCTCTTCGATCATGGCAAATGCGGCTTTACCAACCGACTTCATGGTCATGGCAGTAAACAGGAATGGCATCACCGCACCGATAAACACACTGGTGAAGATCATCGGGTCAAGCAGGCTCATGTTGATGGGCCCACCCTGCAGTTTCTCAGAAGCCGTAATGAACGCTGCAAACAGCGCCAGAGAGGTCAGGATGGCTGCGCCAATGGCAAAACCCTTACCAATCGCAGCCGTTGTGTTGCCCGCCGAATCCAGGATGTCCGTACGACGACGGACTTCCTTATCAAGACCGACCATTTCAGCAATACCACCAGCGTTGTCTGCAACCGGCCCATAAGCATCAATCGTCAATGCAATCACCAGTGTGCCGAGCATACCGAGTGACGCAATGGCCACACCGTACATACCCGCCAGGTTCCATGAAACGAAGATACTGACCGCAATACACAAATAGGGCAGAACCGTGCTCTTGTAACCCAGCGCCAGGCCATAAATGATGTTGGTCGCGACACCTGTTTCACAGGATTTGGCAAGTTCTTTTACCGGACCATATTTTTCCGAGGTGTAATAACCGGTTAACAAACCAACGGCTAAGCCAGCTACAAGACCCGACAGGAAGCACCAGTAAACACCCATGGAAGAATAGATTTTACCACCCAGTTCAAACGAACCCGGGATCAGCGCCATGGTGACGAAATACATCACTACCGCCATGAGTGCGCTGGAGATGATCAACAGTTTCATCAATGCCGGTGCAACATCATGCTCGGTCTTCACACCAACCACCATAGGAATACCTATGGCGCTAATCAGAATGGGATACAGCAGGGCATTGGGATCGGCTGCAAAAACGACTGCAGATATCACCATGGCGGCGCAGGTGCTCTCTGCACACGAACCAAAAAGGTCAGCGCCCATACCTGCAACATCACCCACGTTGTCACCGACGTTATCGGCGATTACGGCGGGGTTTCTCGGATCATCTTCCGGTATACCCTGCTCGACTTTACCCACAAGATCAGCACCAACATCGGCTGCCTTGGTGAAAATGCCACCACCCACACGGGCAAACAACGCGATGGTCGATCCGCCCAGACCAAAGCCTGCGATCACTTCCATCAG
>RCNC010002217.1_pt1 | contig 12970 bp, 10 predicted proteins | sample 2041301 | NCBI WGS metagenome assembly RCNC01 (sample SAMN09708231, study PRJNA481090) | Marine sediment metagenome, whole genome shotgun sequencing project. | biome: marine sediment; feature: ocean; material: sediment; isolation source: Sewage treatment plant 13A marine sediment (STP13A) ... | reverse complement strand
TATGCTGGCAGGATTTGTCTTTTGGGTGGTTGCGTCGGCAATGCGTTGGGGACTGGGTGCAGCGGCACATCAGCTCGGGTCCGCCCCTATCGCCACCCCATTATCATACCTGGCGATTGCGCTGTCGCTTGCAACCGGTGGTGGTGCTGCATTTGCATTGCTCCGGTGGTTCAGGGCGAAGGACAACAAGCTTTTTGCCTACTATCTGATGCATGACTACGCCTATTCAGCGCAGTTCAACGGTGCCAACCCGAAACAGCTGGAACAGCGATTGGCTGAATTTGAAGCACATATTGCGCAGGCGTTGCAAACTAACATCGATGAGGTGCTGGTAGTGGGCCATTCCTCGGGGGCACATCTTGCGGTCTCTATTCTGGCTGATCTGATCCGCGCCGGTAAGGTGCCCAGCGATGGGCCGGCACTTGCATTCCTGTCGCTGGGTCAGGTCATGCCGATGGTATCGTTTCTGCCGCAGGCGCATCGGCTGCGGGGCGACCTGCAATACCTTTCGACCCGCGACGAACTGGTGTGGGTTGATGTGACGGCCCCGGGTGACGGTTGCGCATTTGCGCTGTGCGATCCTGTTGCCGTGTCAGGTGTCGCGCCAGAAGGAAAACGCTGGCCGTTGGTGTTTTCAGCGGCGTTCACTCAGACGCTGAGCCCTGAGCGGTGGAAAAAGTTGCGCTGGCGGTTCTTTCGGTTGCATTTCCAATATCTCTGCGCCTTTGACAGACCAAAGGACTATGATTACTTCCGGATCACAGCAGGGCCCCTGACGCTGGCGCAACGGTATGGCGATCGGCCTCCGTCGAGGTCGCGTATTGATCGTGCTGCGTCGAAATATACGTCGGTGGTCGCATGACCCCACCCAAACCTGATGCGCGGCCTGACAAGGTTTCACTTTGGCGTTATATGCAATTGTTTCGGCAGGATATTCTGTCGGCTCAGCCCGAGCGTCTGTACCGCGCATGGATGGCTGAGTTTCGCACACCTTTTTTCCGTTCTTACCTGATCAACCAACCCGATCTGATGAAGATGGTGCTCAAAGAGCGCCCCGATGATTTTCCAAAGTCGGGTCGGATCAGCGAAGGGTTGCGCCCGCTATTGGGCAACTCGGTTTTTCTGACCAACGGCGAAACATGGAAACGACAGCGCCGCATTATCGATCCGGCCTTTGAGGGCGGGCGGCTGAAAGACACATTTCCTGCTATGTGGGAGGCAGCAGACGCCGCCGTGGCCCGAATTGGTGAACAGGCCGGTGAAGTGATCGAGATTGAACGAGAAACCAGCCATGTCGCCGCGGACGTGATTTTTCGCACCTTGTTTTCGATCCCGATCGGACATCAGGTCGCTGCACAGGTGTTCGCCCAGTTTCGTGACTATCAACGGACTCAGCCGATTTTGAATCTCGCGGCTCTTGTGCCATTGCCGCGCTGGATGCCGCGACTTTTCAGCCGCAAAACAAAACAAACGGCGGCCTCTATTCGCAGCTTGATCACGCAATTGACCACTGAGCGGGCGGCCCTGATCAATGAGGGTGCTGCGCCAGATGATCTCGCGACCAAGATCATGACAACGCCCGATCCTGAAACAGGAGACACATTCTCGACCGAAGAGATGGTCGATCAGGTGGCGATTTTCTTTCTCGCCGGCCACGAAACCAGTGCGTCAGCCTTGGCGTGGACACTTTACTTGATGGCGCTTTATCCCGAATGGCAGGACCGGTTGGCAAAAGAAGCATCCACGTTGGATGAATGCGATTTTGCAGCGATGTCAAAACTCAGGCTCAGCCGGGATGTTTTTCGCGAGGCCCTGCGGCTCTATCCGCCGGTTCCAATGATGGTGCGCGAGAATACCAACCCTGAGCGGTTCAGGGACCGCGATATTAAGGCGGGGGCGCAACTGGTTCTGAGTCCATGGCATTTGCATCGCCATGAAAGGCTGTGGGACAATCCAGATGGGTTTGATCCGACGCGCTGGCAGACCGAGAACGGTAAGAAATGCCAACGGGACGCCTACATCCCGTTCTCAAGCGGTGCGCGCGTGTGTCCCGGTTCCGGATTTGCAATGGTTGAAGGAGTGCTGATCCTGTCAAGGCTGGTGCAGGCGTTCCGGTTCGAGCTGGTGGAGGGGCATGATCCGGTGCCGGTTGCGCATCTCACGGTGCGCGCCAAGGATGGCATCTGGTTGAAAGTCACACCGCGGTGACCCGCAAGTATCCGGCGTTATTTGGACGTCGCGGCCAGAACCTCTGACAAGATAAACACCCGAATGGCAGATGCCAGTCCGGTCTCCAGATCCCGGGTCGCATCTATCTCAGCAGCGAGGGCATTGATTGGCGTGTTTCTGTCGCCAGCAATGCGCCGAAACTCGACCCAGAACTCATCCTCCAGCGTGACGCTGGTGCGGTGCCCTTTAAGCGTCAGTGAGCGTTTGACCGGGCCACCGCTCATGTTTCGCGTTTGTGCGAGTCCAGATTTCGCGCAATCTGTTCGGCGCGCGCCTTGATCAACTCTTTGGACGATTTGGTTTGGCCAAAACGAACAGAATTCTCATCTGCGCGGGCTTTTCTGGATGACCGGTTGCGTTCTTTTTTGACCTTGTTCAGATTCACTGACGTGTTCATTTTGGTCCAATCATGTTTTCGGGACGTACTACGCGATCAAAGGTTTCCTCGTCGACGAACCCCAGAGCAATTGCTTCTTCTTTAAGAGTTGTGCCGTTCTTATGCGCCGTTTTTGCCACCTTGGTCGCATTGTCATAACCGATCTCCGGTGCCAGCGCCGTCACCAGCATCAGCGATTCTCGCATCAGTTTTTCGATCCGGACCGGGTCAGCTTTCAGACCAACGACCAGATTGTCTGTAAACGCGGAACAGGCATCACCGATGAGCTGCATGCTCTGTAGCACATTATAGGCCATCATGGGTTTGTAGACGTTAAGCTCAAAATGGCCTTGTGATCCGGCAAAGCCGACTGCGGCATCATTGCCCATGACTTGGACACACACTTGGGTAAGGGCCTCGCACTGCGTCGGGTTCACCTTCCCCGGCATGATCGAACTGCCGGGCTCGTTTTCAGGCAATATCAATTCGCCCAGTCCGCAGCGCGGGCCAGAGCCCAACAGGCGAATGTCATTTGCGATTTTGAACAGGGACGCGGCAACGGTTTTCAGGGCGCCGGAAATCTCGACCATCGCATCATGGGCTGCCAGCGCTTCGAATTTGTTGGGGGCAGTGATGAAAGGCAGGCCAGTGATTTCGGCCATGTTTGCTGCAACCATCACGTCCCAGCCCGCTTGCGTGTTGAGCCCTGTTCCAACCGCTGTACCACCCTGCGCCAGTTCATAAATGCGGCCCAGAGCGTCCTTGATCCGCTGAATGCCCATCGCCACCTGATGGGTGTAGCCAGAGAATTCCTGGCTTAGCGTAATAGGCGTTGCATCTTGTGTGTGGGTACGCCCGATCTTGATGATGCCGTCGAATTCTTTCACTTTGGCATCAAGGGCAAAGTGCAACTTGGCAAGGCCGGGCAGGGTAACATTATGTGCTGTTGTGGCGGCCGCGATATGCATCGCTGTGGGAAAGGTGTCATTGGATGACTGACCCATGTTGCAATGATCGTTCGGATGGACCGGGTCTTTAGATCCGAGCACGCCACCAAAGATCTCAATGGCCCGGTTCGCAATTACCTCGTTTGCGTTCATGTTGGATTGGGTGCCAGACCCGGTTTGCCAGACAACAAGCGGGAAGTTGTCATCCAGAGTTCCGTCAATCACCTCATCTGCAGCCTGAATGATTACATCGCCGAGGCTGGCGTCCAAATTGCCAAGAGTGATATTTGCCTGCGCGCATGCTTTTTTGATGACACCCAGAGCACGGACAATGGCAATCGGCTGCTTTTCCCACCCAATCGGGAAATTCTGAATGGAGCGCTGAGTTTGCGCGCCCCAGTATTTGTCTGCAGGAACCTCAAGGGGGCCAAAGCTGTCAGTTTCAGTGCGAGTCTGGGCCATCTTTATCTCCATAATCCAAGGTCTAGGGCGGTTTACCTACCGATGCGGCCCAACGCAATCGGCCATACGTCGTGGGCATCGCGAGACACAAGGTCATGACAGCATCGGATCGGCGAGATAACCTTGCTTTGAAACCGATTACGGCCCACATATTAACCCAGACGCACCACTTGTGGTACACTGCAACGAAGGGAGTCCCTGCTATGCGCTTAAATCCGAGATTCGCGACCAGCTATCAGGGACTGCGCCTCATGATCGCCGCCTTTGCTATGATGCTGGCTTGGTCCGTGCAGGCCAGCGCCCAGTCGATCGATCCATTTGTCGGCACGTACTCTGGAACGGTCGAGGTGGAGATCGATGGCGCGGTCACACAACGGGATGCGAGCGTCGAAATCGAAGCGAACGCGCCGGGTTTTGTTGTGAACTGGATGACCGCAACACGCCGCAGCGACGGTAGCGTCAAGACAAAGTCCTATTCAGTGAATTTTCAGCCAACTGAGCGGGATGGTGTGTTTGGTGCCGCAATGCGCAGAAATGTGTTCGGCAAAGAAGTACCGCTCGATCCGATGAAGGGGGAACCTTATGTATGGAGTCGGATCGTAGGGGATACGCTCACCGTCTTCTCGATCTATGTCTATGACGACGGAAGCTACGAGATTCAGCAATTTGATCGCACCTTAGTAGACGGCGGGCTCAAGCTGGACTTCAGCAGCGCCAAAAATGGTGAGATACGTCGAAAGTTATCCGCGTTTCTGAAGCGCGATTCATAAGCGATATGGCGCACCCTTAACGGGCTACGGTTTGCGGAAGCTGTCCAGTGATACAATGTCTGCCTCTTTGGCGCTGTCATCAGCATCCGTTGCAGGCTTGACGAGATCAATATTGTGCGGAACCAGTTCCACAGGCTTGTCATCTTCGTCTTCGTCACTTTGGTTTTCAAACCGTAGTCCAAATTCAACAGACGGATCCACAAACGTCTTGATGGCGTCGTAGGGTATATACAGCGGTTCGGGTGAGTCACCGAAGTTGAGCGACACCGAAAATCCGTCATCGGTGACATTCAGATTGTCATACCAGTGCTGCATCACCACAGTCATTTCCCCCGGGTAGCGGTCTGACAGCCAATCGGCCAGCTCAACATCCGGGTGACCTGTATCAAAGGTGATGAAAAAATGATGATCCCCTGGCAGGCCATATTCGACCACGTCGTTCAGGACGTTCTGGATCAGTCCACGCATGGCGCGGTGCATCAAATTTCCGTAGTCGATGACGCGGGTCATGGCGTGTCCCTATGGGTGCATACCGGTCCAGCATAAGGGATTCGATATGAAACAAAAGGGTGCTTGATGCGATGATCGTGTCAGACAAATGAAATTGCGCCCGCCAGCAATCCCATGAGCGCCAAAACCAGTCCAAGTCCCCATTTAATCCGCAGCAAAAGCAATGCTGCGAGCGCCATCATTCCCGCCGCGATGGGCTGAATTGTCGCGGGGTCCGGCACCGGCATTGAAAAAGGACCAAACTGGCTTTGCTGCACCGTGTTGAACAGCACATGCAACGCAAACCACAAAGACAGGTTCAGAATAACCCCGACCACGGCAGCTGTTATCGAGTGCAGGGCAGCAGATAGCCGTGGACGAGACGCAATCTGATCAAGGTACGGACCCGCCAGAAAAATCCACAAAAAACACGGCATAAACGTGGCCCACAAAGCAACAGCACCTGCGGCCAACGCCAGGCCGACCCCACCCTGACTGAAACCTGCCAGCAAAGCGACAAACTCGGTGACCAAAATGAGCGGACCGGGGGTGGTTTCAGCCAATCCCAGCGCGTCAATCATCTGTGGTGTGGTGATCCAGCCAAAGTCCGCAACAACGGTCTGGGTCATATAAGCCAATACCGCGTACGCCCCGCCAAAGGTGACAACTGCAAGCTTGGCAAAGAACAGTCCGATCTGGGTCAGAAAGGTCTGATCAAAGGCTGCGAGCAGCGCCAGCGGAGTGAGCCACAGGGTGCCCCAGATGGCGAGGGTCCGCAGGCTCTTCGGTGCAGCGGTTGGCGTGAAAGGCAGGGCCTCTGAAACTGGCTTTGCGGCGAAAAAGCCCCAAAGCGCCGCAGCGGCAATGATCATGGGAAAGGGGAGGGAAAACGCAAAAATGCCCACAAAAGCCAGCCCCGCAGTCACCCAGGCAGCGCGAGACGTCAGCGCCTTGCGCGAGACCTTCAATAGTGCCTGCAGCACGATCACGATGACCGTGGCTTTGATGCCGACAAATACACCCTGCACCAGAGGCAATTGTCCGTAGGTCGCATAGCCTGTCGCCAGCGCTAGAATGATTAAGGCGCCCGGCAGTACAAACAGCAACCCGGCAATCAACCCGCCAACGACTCCGTGCAGCCGCCATCCTGCATAGGTGGCCAGTTGCATCGCCTCTGGCCCCGGCAGCAGCATGCACAAAGACAAAGCGCGCAAAAAGCTTTGTTCGTCCAGCCAGTCGCGTTCTTCGACCAGTTCCTTGTGCATCAGGGCGATCTGGGCAGCCGGTCCTCCAAAGGACAAAACTCCGATGCGTGCCGAAACTCGGGTAAGCTCTCCCAGAGAAGGGACGCTCACGACTTGCGGTCCGCTGGCCAGTCATGACCTTCGTTCGCGCCATCGCGGGCCCAGCGGTAAAGGGCGTCATACAGCAACAAGCCGATCTCAAGCTGGGTCTGATCATCGCGGAATTGCCGCGACAGCCCAACCGAAATGGCCAAAAGCCCGGCGGATTCGGGGGCAAGGCCATGGGCATTTGTGTCAGCGCCGCGCACAACCTTGGACAGGCGGTCAAGAGCGTCTGTGCGCAGGCCAAACTCGTCCAGCATGGTGTCAAAGGTGCACAACGGGCCGCGATGGCTCCAGAACACATCTTCAACGTCGAACGGCGTCGCGCTGTATCGTTCCGCGACCCCCAAAACTTCAGCCGGTGAAACAAACAGAAACCGTGCATCAGGGTCGACGAACCGGCGGATCATCCACGGGCAGGCTATCCGGTCAATTTTGGGCCGGTGACGGGTCACCCAAAGAGTGCCTTTGCCGACCGGAGCAGGGATCGCCGAAGCCGGAATACGCGGGGCATCTTTTGCATCGCGCCAGGCATACATTCCACCCTGCAGGTATTCGGCGTCATATCCATCACTGCGCAACAACGCCACAAGGCCCTGACTGAGTTTGATGCCCTTTTGACAGGTCACCACGCAGGCTCGGCCCTGCAATCGCGTCATCAGCCCGGGCAGGTCAGTATGAGGATGACGAAAGGATCCGGGGATCAGATAAGGATCATCGGCAAAATCCGGATCAATTGATATATCAACAATAACAGGCGCTTCGGGGGTTCCGATCAAGCGTAAAAGTTGGGAAACGGTTATTTCATTTGGGGCAGCCATAGCATGCATCCTTATCTGGCGGAAACATGCGAACCTCTGGCTGTCGCCTCACGGGGCGTTCGCGTTCATCCCCATGAGGACAGCGAAGCGCAAACCGGTAGCTGTTGTCAAGATGCAGGGAATCGGTTTCCGGATAGAACCAGAGATTGTCTTTGATCTGTAAAGCAGCACAAGCAGGCGGCTGCATCTTTTTGGAGGTGAACATGCAATCTCGAGCCCGGATTTGCCGTTTGCCCAGTTGGGACTGGAAACCAATGATTTAGTGCACTCTGGTTTCTGTGGTGACGCAGATCGCTACGCCTTCCGCATCGATATCCTTATCAGTGCCAAGAAATTGGTCCAGCCTCTGGATAGCGGCTCTGACAAGCTACTCCCATCTGTCTATCACACCTGCACCGGCGATGTGGTTCCTGACTTTTTGACGATCGGGCAAATATTCGCTATTTGCTTTTCCTTTCGATCCGGTGCAAATCCGGTGCGAAACCGGTGCACCTAACTATCATCTTGGACTGCACCGGTGCTGTATTTGAACTGTACTGTGACCGCACCGGATCGTCGATGATTACTGAAGAAAACATAGCTAAACCCCTTATTTCAAACGCTGCGCGTTTAAGTGTGACCCCGATAATGGATTGGACGCCCATCGTCTGATTTAGTGAATGAATTCAAAGAATTTTTTGCCTTTATGAGGCTACGTTTGCAGAACCGTTTGCCGCGGGCAGGGTTATCCTGTCGTCAGTCCGTCCAATCATCGATCGGAACGATGCAGGCCGGGTTCGCGCCGCCGCCACGCGCGCTGGGCAAGGCCATGGCGACGTGGATGGCGGGCAGGGTGTCAGCGACCAGCTTATCGGGCTGTGCCTGTCTCACACGCCTCACGGTGTTACGGCTGTGTACCAGAAGAACGACCGGCTTGACGAACGCCGCGCGGCGCTGGCGAGTTGATGTGCATTCTTTCTTTTAAAAGCTTTGAGACATTGCACGCTTATCCGTATTAAGAGGTATCACGCCCTAAGTAATTTATTTTAATGGGAAAATCAGCATTCTCGCGCCAGTTTTTCAGGCGCTTCTCCAAAAGATCTCCAAGCTGGGGCGGTTTGAGATGCGTCTGATACGGTACCAGCACGGAATAGGCGCATATCCTGCTTGGTCGAGCACAGGATTATTTTCCCGGAAAACAGGGCCGATTTCGCGGCACCTCCAACATTGATGTTGGAGGTGCCGCGCTTCAATCGCGCAGCCACCTGCTGACGGTCGACTTGCCCACACCCAGCGCATCAGCAATATCCCGCACCGACATCCCGCCGGATCCGAGCCGCCGAGCTTCGCGGACGTTTGATGCACCGGGGGCTGGGCGGCCTTTGCCTCTCGCAGTGAACTTGGTGGCCTGACGCTGCATGATGGCTATATCGGCCACTCATGATCGTTGACCGACTGCACCAGATCGGTTTCAAACCGGCTGGGCATCCGCATGCAACTGCTCAACCAGTTTGTCTTGATGGAAGGACGCGAAAGTTGTGTTGCTCTCGCTGATCAGTTCTTCCAAATCGTGTTGCGGCGCTGGTTGGCCTTTAACCCTGTACCTGCCGCTGACGATGCAGATCGCTCTCCCTGCCAGTGCATCGGCCATAACAAAGCTTTCGCCGTTCGCCCCCCTGAACTCGTAGCCAATCAGGATCGACGGGGTTGGTTGGAACTTCTCCGCCAACTTGTCCACTCTGTGGGCAAGCGGAACGAGGTCAGCTTGGATAATGTCGCCCACCTTGATGTTGGAAGGCGGCTTGTTGGCCGATTGTGCATCCCAAGGGATTCATGGGCCAAACCCGGTTTCATTGTTTGAATTTGTCATTGTCTTGTCCTTTGGTTTTGATTTCCTCCTATCGGGGCTCCAATCGTAAGGCTTTCCCTTGTCGTCGATACGTTTTGAAATCGGCCGGTCGGTTCAGTTCTCTATTTGAAAGCGTCAGCAGGACAAAGCCGATACATACAAACGAAGACAGCGCCCCTAGTGATGGGAAGAGGGCTATTCGTTACGCCTTTGGCGGCGCAAGGAAGCAAACCAAACTTAGCCGAAATCGATGCGGACCTACTAGTGGCTATTTCAAGCCAATGCCCCACGGACAACTTCAGCGTTATTGGTTTTCCGGGTAGGCGTCTGGTCTCGGCCCCCTGACGGCTCGCGCAAGAGTGCCCTATGGATCTGGTTTTTTGCAATTCGCCTTTTGCCGCTTTGATCAGTGCAAAATTGGTGACGCCACCTTTGTCAAATTGCGTTGAGTTGCATCAACACGCGCGCTTTCAGAGGGAGGTCTCATTCGATCCATTGCAAGCTCGTCAAGACCGTTTCTTTACGGTGCGGGCTCTTGGGTTGCTTTGCGCTTAAACCTTGCATTTGGCAGGTCTGAAAACACAACGCTGACACGCAGGCCCGGGGCATTGTCGCTCAGCTCCAACTGGGCGCCATGCAGCTTCGCAACCACGGACACAAAACTAAGGCCAAGGCCGCTGCCCGGGGTCGTCCGGCTTTGATCCAGCCGGTACAGCCTTTGCAGGACGTTTTCGACCTCGCTTTGCGGAATGCCTGGGCCTGTGTCGGCGACGCATAAAGTAACTGTGGTCCCCTCGGCCCTCAAGCTGACAGCAATCCGGGTCTGCGCAGGCGTATGGCGCAGTGCGTTTTCGATCAGGTTGGCCAGCATCTGCAGCAGCAGATTACGCTCACCTTTGACCAGGGGAATGACCCCGGGTGAAATATCCGCCACAAGAGCATGGCAGGTCTCGCTGGCGGTTGGTTCGTATAATTCGACACAGGTCTTGACCACATCGGACAAATCGACCGGTGCAAAATGCGATCCCGGTGTTCCAGCTTCGATCTGGGCGATCTGCAACAGTGAGTGAAAAACGGAAACAATCCCGTCCAGTTCACCCCGTGCGCTGTCCACCAGATCGCGCGAAGGGCCTTTCAGATCGCGGCACTGGGACAGCTCATCGAGGTGCACCGCTACCCGCTGGATCGGTGTCTTAAGATCATGCGCTATGTCCGAAGAAACCTGTCTGAGAGCCGCGACCGATGCCTCTTGCGCCCGGGCCATCTGGTCGATCTTTGTGCCAATTTGTGCAAGGTCGTCAGACCAGTTTTTTGTTAAGCCAACACGGGCCTCCAACTCACCGGACGTCAATCGGTCAAGCGTTCTCCCAACAATCGTCACGTGCCGGGCACTGCGTCGGGCAAGGTAAAGGCCGCCAGACAAGGCGATCAAGATCGTCGGCAACAGGCTAAGGCCAAGAATGTTCAGAAAGACACCGCGCAAGGCGTCAATTTCGGCCCGGCTGCGGGCGATCGTCAATTGCCCACCGTGCAGCGATGCGGTCAGGGCCAAAAACCGCCCCTCAACCTGCGGGCCGTCCTGCTCAACAGAGACAATATGATAGCCATCGGCATCGCGTCCGACCACCGCGTTTCCAAAATGGCGTCGGTTTGGCGCCAGATAGCTAAGCACCACACGTTCGGGATCTGTTTCGCGGGCCTCAGCCTCGACAAGAGCTGCTAGGGCGGTGGCACTGGGTGCGGCACGGAACCCTGCCATATCTTGCTTCAGGTCGTCACGCATCGCCTGATCAAAAGACCGCTGGGTTACAAAATAATTGGCAGCAAGGCTGAAAAGGCTGACCACCGAAAACAACATAACCAGCCCCAGTGCCAGCCTCAGAGGCATAGACCGTAGCAGGGACGAAAGCCGGTTTGTCATAAGTCGATCCGGTATCCGGCCCCGCGGACAGTCTTGATCGTGTCCGTTGAAAAAGGTTTATCCACCTTCGCGCGCAGACGGCTGATATGGGTTTCAACCACGTTGGTCATTGGGTCAAAACTGATATCCCAAATTGCTTCAAGCAACATGGTCCGGGTCTGAACCCGCCCCTTGCGCCTGAGCAGATGTTCAAGAATGGCAAACTCACGCGGCAGCAGGTCGATCGTGACGCCATCGCGCGATACCTGGCGCGAGATCAGATCCATTTTCAGCGTATCAGCGTGCAACGTGACGTCCCGTTCCAAGGCCTGCGGTCTGCGCGCCAGCGCCGCGACACGGGCGGACAGTTCTCCAAAGACGAAGGGTTTCACCAGATAATCATCTCCACCAGCGTTCAGCCCGGTGATCCGGTCTTCAACGCTGCCAAGCGAAGTCAGAAACAGCACTGGTGTCCGATTGCCCGCGCCGCGCAGTGTTTTAACGAGCGTCATTCCGTCGATTTCGGGTAGCATTCGATCGACGATCAGGACATCGTAGCTGCCCGATGTCGCCTGAATCAACGCCTCGCGCCCATTGGTGATCAGATCAACAGACTGCCCTTCTTCACGCAATCCGCGCGTAATATAACTGCCTGTTGTTTCGTCGTCCTCAATAACCAGTATCTTCATGACACCCTCTGATCATTCCACAAAAACGACCACGTGAGTGATCCTGCCTATACTGGTCCACAGACCACACCCAGATTGCTACAGCCCTATCAAAGTGATTACAAATCTGTAAGGGATTACAGCAGGGCCGTCCGGCAAAATCACATTAAAGATTTGTATAGTTCGCAATATCTGAATGTCAGGATCGCACCCTAAATGTTCCAGCATCAACCCCATGTATGGAGCTTACCAATGAACATCACCCTTCCCAAACGCACTCATTTTGCGGGCCTTACCCTTGCCGCCGCGCTGGCATCGACCAGCGTCTTGGCGCTTGCCCCCTCAGCGGCGCACGCGGTCCCAGTTGGAGGTTACGGCGATCTGGTTGAAGCCATTTCACCGAGTGTCGTCTTTATCGAAGTCACCTCCACATTGACGCAGGCGGATGTCGCCGGGTCATTGCCAGAAGGAATGCCCAAAGAGCTGGAACGCCGGTTTGGTCAAATGATGCCCGATGGTCAGAAACAAGCCCCGCGTCAGGGTTTGGGATCAGGTTTCATCATCTCGGCCGATGGACAGATTGTGACCAATCATCACGTTGTAGAAGGCGCCGACAGCGTCACGGTCAAACTGGCCGACGGTCGTAGTTTTGACGCGACCGTGATTGGCAGCGATCCGATGACCGACATCGCACTGCTGCAAGTCAAGGTGGACGAAGCCCTGCCGGTTGTTGAATTCGGCACCTCCTCGGACATGAGGGTGGGCGACGAAGTTGTCGCAGTCGGCAATCCCTTTGGTCTGGGTGGCACCGTGACATCGGGTATTGTCTCGGCCTTGTCGCGTAATATCAACTCCGGTCCGTTCGATGACTTCATCCAGACCGATGCCGCTATAAACAAGGGTAATTCCGGCGGCCCGCTGTTCAACAATGATGGCGAAGTGATTGGGGTCAATACGGCAATCTATTCGCCCGGTGGCGGGTCTGTTGGGGTTGGCTTTGCAGTGCCGTCCGATCTGGTGAAAACAGTTATTGCTGATCTGGCTGATGACGGCACGATCACCCGCGGCTGGCTGGGTGTGCAGATCAGACCAATGACTGAAGAGGTTGCATCCGTACTTGGTTATGACACCCCC
>RCNC010002215.1_pt1 | contig 12976 bp, 10 predicted proteins | sample 2041301 | NCBI WGS metagenome assembly RCNC01 (sample SAMN09708231, study PRJNA481090) | Marine sediment metagenome, whole genome shotgun sequencing project. | biome: marine sediment; feature: ocean; material: sediment; isolation source: Sewage treatment plant 13A marine sediment (STP13A) ... | reverse complement strand
GGAAACAGCCGGTTTAGCACAATTCAAGAAGATACCGGTTTGCCTTTAAATTGAACTGTGCAAACCACCGGAGCCACCCTACAATACGCTTTGCATTTGTATGACTCCAAAGACAACGAGCCAAGGACTATGACACTATGAAAATCGTCGCGGACATGAGTCTCTACCCGCTGAAAGACGGGCCGATACCCGACATCATTGAGTTTATCGAAGATTTACGTGAGCAGGCGGATATCGAGATCGTCAGCAACCAGCTGAGTTCACAGGTACGTGGTGAGTTCGAGGCAGTAACCAGGGCTATCAATCATTGCATGCGTAAGGCGATGGCGGCATCGAATACGGTTATCCTGGTGGTCAAGTATCTGAATATTGACGTCGAAATCGGACAGGCACCAAGCCTGACACCGCCATCATGAGTAACAAGTCCCGGTTTCGCAAAACCAAGATCATCGCCACCATTGGCCCGGCTTGTGATGATGTGTCGATATTGACGCAGATGATTCAGAGCGGGATGAATGTTGCAAGACTGAACCTCTCCCACGGCAATTTTGAGGAACACACCGAACGTGTGGAGCGGATTCGCGAGGCGGCCAGCAACGCGGGTCGCAGGGTGGCCATCATGATTGACACCCGTGGTATTGAAATTCGTACCGGTTTGCTTAAAAGCAGCTATGTGGATCTCAATCGAGGTATGAATTTCAGCCTGTGGACCGATGGTCGTCCAGGTGATGAGAGTGGGGTTTCGGTTTCCTATCCAAAACTGCCGTCGGAGGTCTCAGTCGGTGATGTCATTCTGCTTGATGATGGTGCCATCGAACTGAAGGCGGTGACTACAACTGATAGTGAAATACACTGTCGAGTCGTTCACGGTGGAATCCTGGGCAAAACCAAGGGTGTGAATCTGCCTGATACCGATCTCTCAATGACTGCCGTCGGTCCTGAAAATCGTTCTGATTTTGTTCGGGAAGTTGAATTCGCAGCACTCAACGATGTTGATTATATTGCCGCTTCCTTTATTCAAAGCGGTGACGACATCAAGCGGATGCGGGAAATTCTCGCCGAACAGGATATTGACACACCGATCATCGCCAAGATCGAAAACAAGGCCGGTGTTGATAATATGGAAGACATCATTGCCGAAGCCGACGGAATGATGGTTGCACGTGGTGATCTCGGTGTTGAACTACCGTTTGGTGAGGTGCCGGGCACCCAGAAGAAAATGATTCGGAATACGGTAATGGCAGGTAAACCGGTCATTACAGCCACACAGATGCTGGCATCGATGGAACGTAATCCCCGGCCAACCCGCGCTGAGGCCAGTGATGTCGCCAACGCGATCCTGGATGGATCATCGGCCATTATGCTTTCAGGTGAAACTGCTGCTGGCAAGTACCCGGTTGAGGCCGTTAAAACCATGCATTCTTTGGCGCTGACCACCGAATCCTGTTTGAATGAGTTCGGTTATCTGCAAAAAATTCCGTTCCATTCTGCCAATGTCGTTACAGAAGCCATCTCCGGTGCGGTGACAACCATGGCGAAAGACCTTGGTGCGGCCGCAATAATCAGCTTGAGTGAGACGGGTTTTACCTCACGTCTGATTTCAAAACACCGGCCAGAGTGCCCGATTCTGACTATATCCGGCTCGGAACGGGTGGCGCGGCGACTCTCCATGAACTGGGGTGTAGATGCGGTTACCTATACCGGGGAACCAGGAGATCGGGCAAAAATCGAGTTTGCCGAAAAATGTGTCCAGGAAATGGGATATGCGCAAGCCGGAGACTCGGTTATCGTGACTGCGGGACATACCCAGTTAAGTGGCGGAACCGATATGATCCGGATAATCAAGCTTTAGCTCTGTATCGTCGCATCAAGCCGACGATGACTTTTGCAAGAAAGGGAAAGCTTGCCAGCAAAACGAGTGCAATGATCAGATCCGGGGTTAGAACGGTCGCCATACTGAAGGATTCTATTTCACCCAACTCATTTCCTGTATAAACGAGAATCAGCAATATCGGCACCATTCCGAACAGCGTTGCCAACATGAACACGGGCACTTTCATCGAGGTCAAACCCATCACCAGGTTTAATAACCAGAACGGGATGACGGGTATCATCCTCAGACCAAACAGGTAAAAGGCACCTTCTTTGTCTATACCTTTGTTAACCATCTCAATTTGACCACTGAACCGTCTTTTCACCAGGTCACGGAAAAGAAATCTCGTGGCGTAAAGTGCAACTGTTCCACCCAGGCAAGTTGCCGCCGAAGAGATAAGAAAACCGATCAGGGTTCCAAATACAACACCGCTGGCCACTGACATAACACCGGTGACGGGCAATGAACAACTGGCGCCAACCAGGAAAACAATAAAAAACACCGCCGCTGTTGCCAGCGGCGAAGTCTCAAACAGATTCTGATACAGGTCAATGCTGAGGTACTTCTCACCACCACCGACAAAGTAGAGCAGCAGCATGATGACCAGGAAAGCGGCCAATGCGAGTTTCTTTACTGGCACCTACAGTCTCCATTGATGAGATTCTCCCTCGTCACTCCTGATCCCATGTCGGCAAACAGGATCATGATGAGTTTTATGCTTTTTCCTCGTTATATAAATGAACGTCGCGCTGTGGGAAAGGTATGGAAATACCTTCGCGGTCAAAGCGCACTTTCACTTCACGCATGATATCCCAGTAGACATCCCAGTAATCATCAGTCTCTGTCCATGGACGGACAATGAAATTGACAGAAGAGTCACCGAGCGTATGTAGCTTGATGTTGGGTTCGGGATCCTTGAGCACTTTCTTATGGGCTGACACGATATCTGTCAGTATCCGTTCAGCGTGCTCAATATCGTCGTCATAACCGATACCAAACTCCAGATCCACACGGCGTATGTTCTGGGCTGTGACATTTTTGATCACATCACCCCATATTTTACTGTTTGGGACCACCAGGGTCTGGTTGTCGAGTGTCGTGATCGTGGTGGATACCAGGTTCATTTTTTTGACCGTCCCGAATGCACCGGTTACTTCAACAATATCGTCAACATCGAAGGGTCGGTAAATGAGAATCATGGCTCCAGCGGCGAAATTACCCAGGGTATCCTGCAGGGCAAAACCGACGATAAAGCCTGCGACCCCCAGGCCTGCGAGCATTGGTGCCAGGGATATGCCTATCTGTGACAGGGCCATTAATATACCGGTGATCATGACGATCCCGCCAGAGGTTGAGATAAGTATCCTCTTTAGCAGGGCTGACATATCTAAGGATGAACGGTCGCTGGCGGCCTTAACCACGCGCTTTGTGATCCTAGAAAGAATTCTGAAAACAAACAATATTGCGATGAACATCAAGAGGCGGAACAGAATGTCGGGAGAGTTTGCCTTTAAGGCTTCTTTTATGCTTGACCAACCATCCTTAATTACCGTCGACAAGGCCTTAATGGAAAAGAAACTGACCGATAAGCTACCGGTCTGCTGAAGCATGACGGCTTTATAGTCGGAACTATCAAGACGCAGGCTATCGAGCACCAATATGATCGTTTCCAACCTGTTGATATCTACATTGTGGCGTGCATTGAGTTGCATCAGCGTTGCTTTGATATCAGTATTACCCGGTTCCTGACCAGCCCGGAACTGAACTTCCTTGTGCGCGGCACTGTTCAACTCGATACGTCCTGTCAGGGTTTCTGCGTACAAATAAAGAACGGGATCAAGCCGGTCGTGCAGGCTTTGGGTTGGCATCTCAAGTGTATTGAGACTCACCATGTGACTGACCAATGCCTGGTAATACTTGATACGGATGGATTCCATGCTGTCGATGTGCGCCTGTGCCGCAATTAACGCACCACCGCTGAGAGATTCAATTGCTGTGTTGGACTGAGCGATGCGTTGATTGATTTCGTTGACGCGATTGAAAATTGCGTCCCCGACGCCTGCAGCAAGTCCGGATAATTGCGCTTTCAGCTCTTCTTTTTGTGCCGTTTCACCGGTCAGGTCATTCAGACTACCAACCAGTTTGTCAAAATCGGCCAGTACGCGAAAACTGCGCTCATCCCGGCGGTAGAGCAGTATGTCTACTTCTCTCTTTTCTGCATTGCCAATGTGCTCGCTCAGAAAATCGAGCTCTTTGATGTCGGCATTCAGCACGTCAATCAGGGCCTGAACCCGCTGGGATTCATCGCTGCCGTCACTTTGTGCCAAAGTGTCGGTGGTCAGAAGGACCAGAAAAAGAATGCCAAGTAAAGTTTTTCGAAAAATTTTCAAAGTATGTCTCCAGAATTTTTAGCGCACAGGTCGAGCGTGCGCAGATCCTCTCAGTATAGCGTTCATGAAAATGACATTCAGCCCGTCAAGATAAGCACGTACATTTGGATCCTGTGTGAATCCAATAACGTAACCCCTACCAATGCGCTCAGCCACCACGAACGGTTTGTAGGCGAGTTGTTTCCGGTTTTGCTCCCAGATATAGCCACTGGCAAGCAGTTCATCAGCATTGCTGAATGTCGCGACATTGACGCCTTTATCCATTTTCACGGGTGTGTAAATGTCCGAACCCCTGACAAGTACATTAAGCGTTGATGCAACACCGGCACCGAGCCAGTGATCCGGGTCGACTTCGGCTTTGACCAGTACTCCTGCAACCGAATCCGGTCGATCTTTCTCGGGTGTAATCGACTCCTTGAGGTCAGATTTACTGGTCAGATACTGACCATCGACAGTGGCCTCTTTGGGTTTACTGTCACTCTTGTTGTTACCTCCGCCGTTTTTGTCTTTTCCGGCCTCCACGACAGCATTTTCCCTGCGAATCGATAATAAATTGACTTCCGGGTTCGCCAGGTAGCGATTGGCGTTGCCCAGTCCAATAAGCACACCACCCTTGGTGACCCAGTCTCTCAGGTTATCTGTACCTGCTTTGCCCATGAAATCGCTGTAACCAGGCCCCCATCCACTTTCCGGCAGGATCAGTACCTGGTAACGACTAAGATCTGCAGACCTGAGTTGGGCCGCACGAATGGCCGTTACCGGGTAGTCAAACTGACGCTCAATAATAAAGCGTGTGTTACCGGCGCTGTAAGAGGAGGTTGGCCAGTCCCAGACAATGGCAACCTTCGGCTGATTAAAGCGGACCACATTTTCACTGCCGAAATTAGGCCCATCGCTGACCCAACTATCATCTACAGATACCACATCGGCCCCCGTTGAGTGTGCGAGTTCAGTGATGGTCTCCGTGATATTTTGCGGGTTGTCCTCAATATCGAGAATCAGGCTACCTGCAGGGTAACGTCTGCCGGAATGCGTGAAGGCTTTGTCGGTACTCTTAACAGAAAGACCTTGCCGCAAAGCGTTGCTTAAAAATCGCACGGCAGGGGCAGTACCCCAGGGCACCAGGTAAGCGACAGAGGCGGCCTTGCCAGTGACGGTGCCGGCCTGCACAAGTTCAGGGCCCACACTCGTGAGTGATCCACTGATGGTCCGGTTGCAGGTGTCGGTACGCACATTCATCATCAGTGGCAACGACCAGCCTGTGACATCGTAGATTTCATCACGCAGATTCTTGGCACGTCTGCGCTCTTGCTCTGCAAGGAAATCGTCATCCATCGGAACGTTGACATCCATCAAGGTACGGATAAATCGTTTCGCTGGTTGAGCGGTGTTAATGACCAGGGTGCCTGTCTGATAGGACTTCCCGCAGGCATCGAATGACGAACTCGCGCGTCCCACCTCGACACCCTGGCGGACCAGCAAAGCGGCCAATTTGTTAGCGGCAGCCTGATCAGCCTGGCTTGGCAGGATATAGGAACGAATACTGCCACTTTTGCCTTCTTCAATTGCACTTAAACGGTAATCGTAGAATTCGGTCAGGAATTTCTGACGGTTTGCTGCCGTTGTTTCAGCCGTGGCCAGTGAGCTTACAAAGTGATTACGTATTGTGTAGGCGAATGTCAGGTCATTGCCATCGTATTGTCTGACTACCAGGCCGCGTGCAGATGCCTGTTCATAGGTCATTGCAATGCTGCCGAAATACGATGGCCAGCTTGCACCATAACCAGGATAAAAAGCGTCAAAAACCTCGCGTGTATAATAGTCGAGGCCAAAAATATCAAACCAGCGGGCATTATTTTTACCGAATAACGCCAGGCTTGCGCGTTGGTCGGCAGCCAGGTGTGGATTATAGGGAATCGCTTCCGGTGCAAAATAATAGGTGCTGTCAGATCCCATCTCGTGTGCATCGACAAAAGCTACCGGATACCACTCCTGGAGGATTTTGACCCTTCCCTGTGTTTCCGGTTGGGTCATAATGAACCAGTCGCGGTTCATATCGAAAAAGTAGTGATTGGTTCGTCCACCCGGCCAGGGTTCATTGTGCTCTGCCGATATTTTGTCTGAATCAGGTACCAGTCCTTCTGCCGTCTCAAAGTGATGTATAAACCGGTCACGACCATCCGGATTTTGCATTGGATCAATAGCTACAACAGTGTCACGCATGATGTTAGCCACCCGCGCGTCACCACGTGATGCCAGCAGGTGATAGGCCGTGAGCATTGCCGCTTCGGTGGACGAGATTTCATTTCCGTGTATGCCATAGGACAGCCAAGTCACTGCCGGTTGATTCTTGATGATTTCCTGCGCCTGGGCTTCGGTGGTTTGACCGGGATTGGCGAGTCGCTGCATGCCCGACTTTATCTCATCGATACGGGCCATGTTATCTTTGGAAGTAACCACCACGTAGATGAGGTCTCGGCCTTCCCAGCTTTTTGCATAGGGTGTTACCGAGATTCTGTCCGGTGCTGCCTTGGCGAGGGCTTCAAAATACCGTACGGAGTCAGCATGCCAAGTGATTCTCTCTCCAGGCGCATAGCCTAGAACGTCCAGAAAAGTTGGAACTGCGGGGTCGTAATCTGCGTCTGGCCAGAAAACAAAACTGTCCTGTGCATGAGCATAAGGCGTTATCAGGGTGACAGTAAGAATGACCATGGCAATTGCAGTGCGACGCAGGATAGATTTCATGTTCTCTCCATGTGTTTGAGCAGTCCCTGGACAATCAGGTACTGGGCTATGATGTAAGTTGACATAATCAGGATATGTTGGCCCGGCATTTCAAAGGCAAACTTATTAACAGCAATCATGCCATCTGAAAGAGCAAACAGAATTGCGCCTGTGGAAACCATTATAAAGCTGGTTGTGTTGGTGGCTCCTCTGCGTTTATGGGCCCATATGCCCATGACAAGAAGCACCAGTGCGTAGACCAGAACCGGAACCAGCATGTCACCCAGCCCCGGGTAAATTATCCAGAACAATATGCTTCCGTAAAGTGCAAATTTCAGAATATCCAGAGGTTTCAGTTCTCCGTTGGAAGCACCGGTCTTGTGGTAGGCGATAATGTTGAAAACGTGAGCAAACAAAAATGCTACCAGGCCAGCAATGAAGCCGTTGCCTGTCATCAGAAATACGTCTCCGGCCCAGGAGAATACCAGTGCTATCACGACGTATATGCGCCAGGCAGGGTAAGCCTTTGATGCCGAGATGAAATATAAGAGCAGGGTGGGCATCAGCAAGGGCTTGGTCGCAAGGTACAATGGCTGCAGATCGAATAAAAGAGCGATAAACACCGCTGATGCAGAGATTGCATAAAGAATCCGCCAGTCCGGTTTCACGCGCAGCAGCGTTTATATGGTGAAGGGGAGCTATGCATGTTGAATTTATATTCTCTTTAGCTGCAAATTTGCGGTATCAGACGTAAAATTACACCGCCCGGAAGCATTCAATAATGAGGAACGAATTATGCCACGTATTACCGTAATTGGCGCTGGTTTTGGCGCTTTGACAGCCATTCGCAAGCTGCGTGCGGGTGACACCAATGTCGAGATTGATGTTGTTGCTCCCAAACCGGAATTTGTCTATTTTCCTGGCACGATCTGGATTCCGACGGGCTTACGAAAACCCGAAGACCTGGTAGTGCCATTGCATAATTTTTTCCGGCGTATGAATGTGACCTATCACAAGGCCGAAGCCACCGGATTGCGCGATGGTGGGCGTACGCTTGAAACCAGTAATGGTGATATCAGCAATGATGCTTTGGTTATTGCCTCGGGTGGACGGTTTATACGGAAGTTACCTGGGATAGAGCATTCGATTACACCCTGTGGTGGGACCGCGGCAACAGTCGAGATACGTGATCGTTTTGCTGCAATGGATGGGGGTACCATCGCATTCGGTTTTGCGGGAAACCCGAAAGAGCCGTCAGCCATGCGTGGTGGTCCCGTGTTTGAGTTTATGTTCGGTATCGATAGTTGGTTGCGCAAGCAAGGCCGTCGGGACAGGTTTAAACTGGTGTTTTTCACACCTGCCCCCAGACCCGGCGTTCGGCTTGGCCCCAAAGCCGTAGAAGGTATGTTGGCCGAAATGGCAAAACGCGATATCACCACCCATCTCGGCCACAAGATGAAAGCGTTCGAATCTAACAAGGTCATTACTGAAGGTGGAGAGTTCGAGGCTGACCTGATTCTGTTCATGCCGGGTATGACGGGTAACCAGTGGTTTGACAATACGGAATTACCACGCTCATCAGGTGGTCTGATACCGGCCAATAACCATTGCCAGGTTGAGGGAATGGACAAGGTCTACGTGGCCGGTGATTCCGGCAGCTTCCCCGGTCCTGACTGGATGCCCAAACAGGCACATATGGCTGATTTGCAGGCTGCAACCGCCGCCGCCAACCTGCTGGCTGAACTATCAGGCAAACCCGTCAGCGAAACCTTCAAGGTAGAGTTGCTGTGTATTATCGACAGTTACAACAAGGGCATGCTGGTGGGACGTACTGAAAAACGTAGTTTTATTCTGCCGCAAATGCTGCCATTGCATTGGGTCAAACGCTATTTTGAATGGAGGTATTTGCGTAAATACCGCTGAATCTGATTCATCCCGTGGACGTAGGGTGGGTAACTTGTTACCCACGGTTTACAGGCCGGATTGAGCTTAGCCCGTGGGTAACAAGTTACCCACCCTACGGGTAAAGTTGCGGTTTTACTCCAAGGGCTTACCACGTAGCTTTTTAGTCAGGCCTCGTTTTTTCTTTGATTCGATGCGCCGCTCTTTGGCCGCGCGTCCGGGTTTTGTCGGAATCCTTTTACGGGGCACCCGCAGCGCTGCTTTGATCAGCTCGGTCAGTCTCGCCAGGGCTTCACTACGGTTCTTATCCTGGCTGCGATGGTTCTGGGCCTTGATGACGACTACCCCATCACTGGTAATGCGCTGATCAGCTTTCAGCAACAGACGGCGTTTGACAACATCGGGTAGCGAGGATGCCTGCACGTCAAAGCGCAGATGAATCGCAGAGGAAACTTTGTTGACGTTTTGCCCGCCAGCACCTTGCGCCCGGATGGCGTTTATTTCGATCTCATCGTCTGCAAGGCTAACCTGATCAGTGATTTTTAACATGGGTCATTGTAGCGGGATTGTATTGATTGGGGTGAACCATTGGGGTCAGAATCACGTGACTCTGACCCCACCTTTCCTGTCGTTTTAGGTCAATCCTTAAGTCGATTAAGCCCCATTACTTTCAAAGCGAGTTTCTGGAACAGGGGGTCGGTCGAGCCACGTTTCATATTGAATATGAAATACTTCTCGAATGCGACCTTGGACCAGTGTACCCATTTACCCTTCTTGGCCCAGGTGATATTGCGCGGGGGTATCTGCGGCGCTGCAATGAACGCGGCACCGGTATCACCCATATCTGCCAGGCAGAATGCGTTCCATGTCGCCACTTTCTCAGGGGCATTACCCTTGATGTCATTGGAGATGTTGTGTGCTGTAGCCGCCACCATAGATTCGATCATGTAACCAGTCTTTGGTGTGCCCGTTGGTACCGGGGTAGCTTCAACAGGTGGAATCGCAATACATACACCCACGGAATAAATATTGTTCCATTTGGGATTGCGTTGATAGTCATCAACTTTGACAAAACCACGCGGATTGACCAGGTCCTCACCAACATTATTGACCGCGTCGATGCCGAGGAAAGCCGGTAGCATCATAGAGTAGTTGAACTCCAACTCATGCTCTTTGAACAACTCACCTTCGTTGTTGTACTCGTGCACAAACATTTTGCCTTCTTCTACACGGTCTACTTTTGCATTGGTGATCCAGTTGATATGACGTTGACGGAATTCGGACTCCAGTAAGCCCTTGGAATTACCGACGCCACCCAGGCCAAGGTGACCAATATAGGGCTCTGAGGTGACATAGGTCATCGGCACACGGTCGCGGATTTTCCGCTTGCGAAGATCGGTTTCCATGATCATTGCAAATTCGTATGCAGGGCCAAAGCAGGACGCGCCCTGAACAGCACCAACGACTATCGGTCCGGGATTTTGTACGAATTCCTGCCATTGTTCCCAGGCTTTTTCGGCATGGCCTATGGTGCACACGGATTGTGTATGGCCCTCAGGACCAAGACCTTCAACTTCATGAAATGCGAGTGATGGTCCAGTTGCGATCACCAGGTAGTCATAGTCAACGGTGTTGCCATTTTCCAGGAGAAGCTGGTTGTCATCTGGCTTGATTTCTGTAACCGCGCTGTGGATGAAATCTATGCCCTTGTTCTGCAAAGGTCCCTTCAGTGAGAAGCTGGTATCAGCGCGTTTACGCCAACCCACTGCGACCCATGGATTGGAGGGTACAAAACTGAAATCAGCCACATTCGATACCACGGTGACCTTGTGGTCACCCGGTGTATCCTTTTGCAGAATTTCCTGTATTTCGTAAGCGGCTGGTAAGCCACCGATGTTGGCGCCGACAATTGCAATATTAGCCATGTGATCTCCACTCCTCATTCGGGTAAGAAGAGGGCGGACAGAGCAGCTCTTCCCACGGTTTATCGATGTGGTAACAATAATATAATATCTATTGGACCAACAATTTGCTCTGGATCAATTGTATTCGGCTATTTTCAAAGCACCGTCACGCAGAAACAGAACTTGCCCAGGGTGGGTTTTCCTTCAGGTAGTCGTAGGTTTTGGCCAGATTCTCCCTGGCGGCATCGCTCATATCCTTTCCAAGACCAAACTCATAGGCCCTGATGGTGAGCAGGTAGGAAGGTGGCGGGTCCCGCTGGTAGATCTGTTGATATACCGAAAGAACAGATGCCGGGCTCATGGCGTGAGTCGTAAAGCTGTCATCCTTTATTGCCGTTAGCCGGCTCAATTCAAAGGGTTCCGCGCAGGAAACACCGGCATCAATGAACAAAATATATTCACGGTTTTCGAGGTCCGTCGCATGTTCAATTTGCAGCTGAAAATCGGTCAGTAAATCAACGTTATCCGGTGGGTTCTCCTCCAGCAAATCAAATATTGCCGTACCAAGAGCGTCGTCGCCCCGTGACGGATTACCATAGGTCAAAACCAGAACGGGGGCGAGTGTTGCCTTACCGTTCATGTGGTTTCCTAGAGGGTCCTCTGGATCTGGCCCGTAACTCTTTTCTCGAGCCGGTCAATTAATTCACCATCTTCACCCATCAGGTTCAGTTCCAAAGGCATCTTTCCAATCGCGTGAGTCGCGCAGGACAGACACGGGTCGTAGGCCCGAATGGCAACTTCAACCTGGTTGAGTAATGCTTCGTTCAGCCGGTGGCCATCCAGGTACTGGTTGGCTACTTTGCGGATCGATTCATTCATTGCCTGGTTGTTATTGGTGGTTGATACGATCAGGCTGGCCTTTTGAACAATACCGTCATCATCAATTTCGTAATGGTGGAACAGTGTGCCTCGAGGCGCTTCAATCACACCTATGCCAATGTGTTGCATTTCACCCTTGGTACGCAGGTCACTACCCATCAGATCAGGATCATCTAACAATTCAGCAATTGCTTCTGTGCAATGAAGAACCTCTATCAGCCTCGCCCAGTGATATCCCATGGTGGATTGAACAGGCAGGCCATTACCGATGCTCATGAATTCTTGTCTTTCTGCTTCGGCCAATGGGGTAGAAAAGAAATCACAGTTGTTTACACGTGCCAGCGGACCGACACGGTACCAGCCTTCCTCTTCGCCCAGGGACTTGATAAAGGGGAACTTCATGTAGCTCCAGTCCTTGACACTCTCACGCAGATAGTCGGTGTAATTTCGGTAGTCGACATGATCGAATATGGCCTTGCCCATATTGTCCCTTGCGCGCAGACCGCCATGGTAAAGCTCAAATGATCCATCGGCATTAACCATGCTCATCATGCTGGTATCGATACCTGCAAATGCCATGTGATAGTCGAGCTCCTCGAAGAAGACCTTCTTGATCAACTCAACAGCACCCTGTGCCCAGGCAAGGTTCTGGTCAATATCCTCTTTCAGGTAAGCGACATCTGCCTTGGTCAGGGCCTTGTTGACACCACCGGGTATAGCACCGGTTCCGTGAACACGTTTGCCCGAAGTGACGCGGATGATTTCCTGTCCATACTTACGCATCATAACGCCTTGAACGGCGATTTCAGGGCAGTCTTCTATGACACCTACGATGTTGCGGTGACGTACTTCATCATCGAAACCGAACAATAGATCGGGCGAGCAAAGGTGGAAGAAATGCAGGGCATGAGATTGCAGTGTTTGGCCGAAATGCATCAACCTTCGAATTTTATCGGCTGTCGGTGTGAGTTCTCTCGCCCCGACGATCATGTCCGTTGCTTTTGCAGCGGCAAGATGATGACTGACAGGGCAAATGCCACACAATCTTTGTACCAGTACAGGCAGTTCCCAGTACGGTCTTCCCTGAATAAATTTTTCGAACCCACGAAATTCCGTAATATGCAGACGTGCCTGTCTGATGTTACGGTTTTTGCCTTGCAGTAGTGTTACTTTTCCATGGCCTTCAACACGTGTCACGGGTTCAATGACAATGCGTTTCAGGTTTTCAGGATTTTGAGCTGTTTCCAGTGCTGATGACATTTTATTTCTCTCTGTCAGTCGTTGCAGACTAGTCGTAGTGAATC
>RCNC010006299.1_pt1 | contig 12977 bp, 6 predicted proteins | sample 2041301 | NCBI WGS metagenome assembly RCNC01 (sample SAMN09708231, study PRJNA481090) | Marine sediment metagenome, whole genome shotgun sequencing project. | biome: marine sediment; feature: ocean; material: sediment; isolation source: Sewage treatment plant 13A marine sediment (STP13A) ... | reverse complement strand
GTGTTCTGTATATACATAGAAGGATTCCGCGCCTGGGAAGGCGAGCGGTTCATCGAGCTGGCGAGCAGGATAACATCCTCGGGCCGCAGCATCATCCTCTACAAGGCGGGACGGACAGCCGAGGGCGCCGCCGCGGTCGCCTCACACACTGCCGCGATGGCAGGCGACTACGACGTACTAGAACGGCTGATGCGTGACGCCGGTGTCCATGTAGCGGACTCTCTCGAGGAGATGGAGGACGCGATGAAGGTCCTGACACTGCTCGAAGGACGCCGGGCACCGGGAAATCGTGTCGCTATTGCAAGCGACGCGGGGTACGAGTGCTCCGTGGCCGCCGACAGGCTCGGATCGATGGAGCTGGCGCTCTTCTCGGAAAAGACGGTCGAGCGCCTCGGGGAGCTCCTCCCCACCGGTTTCATCGACGTCCATAACCCGATCGATGCCACCCCGGCGATAACGACGGAAAAGTTCGGACAGTGCATAGAGGCCGTCCTGGCCGACGAAAACGTCGACTGTGTCATAGCCTCGAATGTAGCTTCCACACCCGCCCAGGAGAACCTCCCCCCCGGCCCGGGCCACAGGGAGGATATAAACCGGGAATCGTCCCATCCGAACACGATGATAAGGATCTTCCGCTCGACTGATAAACCGATGGTCGTATGCTTCAACGAGGGCGCGATCTACGACCCGGCGGTCGAGATGATGGAACGGGCCGGTATACCGGTATTCAGGAAGATCGACCGGGCAGCCCGCGCGATGGACATCTTTCTAAGGATAACCCTCGCGAAAGAGGCATAACGGCCCCTTTTGTGTTGAGCGAACCCCACCGATGTAATAAACTGCTCATCCGGCACATTTTGCCGATTTATTCTGTAACCGATTCATTGATACGAATGACTGAAACTATATAGGGGCCATAGGCGTACGAAATGTATTGAGTATGCCGGGAGGGCGAGCATGAAAATATCGGTCGAAGGATTGAACATGACCTACAAGGGCGGGACGACTGCCCTGTCAGAGGTGGACCTTGAGATAGGAAGCGGGATGTTCGGGCTGCTTGGCCCGAACGGCGCGGGCAAGACGACCCTGATGCGTATCCTCGTCACGCTGATGAAGCCTACAGGCGGCAATGTCAGGGTGAACGAGTTCGACCTGCAGAAAAACAGGCGCGAGATAAGGTCGATGCTCGGCTACCTCCCCCAGGAATTCAGGTTCTTCTCGAAACTCACCACGTGGGAGTTCCTCGATTACGTAGCGCGCCTTGCCGGAGTGAAGGACAACAAGAAGCGGACGAAGGAAGTCGGTGAGATGCTCGAGCAGGTCGGCCTCTACGATGTGCGCGACAGGCTGGCCAACAAACTCTCCGGCGGAATGAAGCGCAGGCTGGGGATCGCACAGGCGCTGATCGGCGACCCGAAGATCATAGTCGTTGACGAACCGACGACCGGCCTCGACCCCGAGGAGCGGATCAGGTTCAGGAACCTGCTGGCCGACATGGGCCAGAAGGACGTCGCGATAATACTCTCTACACATATAGTGGGCGACATATCGAGCTCATGCCACAACATGGCTCTGCTCGACAAGGGGCGCGTAGTATTCCGCGGATCTCCCGACGGGCTCGTCGACAAGGCCCGCGGGAAGGCATGGAAGATCCGCGCTCTCGACACCGAGCTCGAGGAGATCAAGACGACCTTCCCCGTGATTTCGACCGTTCCGGCCGATGACGGCTGGGAGGTCCATGTCGTCGCCGACAACACGGGCAGATGGCCCGGCGAAGAGGTCGAGCCGAACCTCGAGCACGCATACGTATATTTCATGGAGAGCCAGTCCGAGAACTAAGTGGCCAGCGGCCCGAGTCCCGATCCCCACCGACCGATGAAAGGCTGATGAGATGATATCTGTCTACAACATCCTTACAGTGGCGAAATTCGAGGCAAAGACACTGTGGAGGAGCTGGTTCTTCCGGATCTTCTCCATACTCTCGGTCGCTGTCATCGGATTCTTCGACTTCGGAGCCCTCTCCAACGTTACTCATGCGCCATGGGCCTTTCAGGGCGTACCGACAACGATCCCTTACATGAACATCCTCTTTCTCAATGTGGCGCAGGCGATCATCGCAGTCTTCCTCGCCTCAGATTTCCTCAAGAGGGATAAGAAGCTCGATACGACCGAGGTCGTATACATGCGTTCGATGACGAACACCGATTACGTCCTCGGCAAGACGGTCGGGATCATGATGATGTTCCTGCTGCTCAATATAGTGATCCTGCTCATCGGCCTCGTATTCAACGTCTTCTTTGCCGATACGACATTCGCCGGGATAGCCTACCTCATATATCCCGTCATCATCAGCATCCCGACCCTGATCTTCATCCTCGGATTCGCTTTCCTGATGATGGTCACAATCCGCAACCAGGCTGTGACCTTCATCGTCCTTCTGGGATATATCGGGATGACACTTTTCTATCTCGGGCCGAAGGTGCACACCGCTTTCGACTATATCGCCTTCAACATACCCCTGACCTATTCGCAGTTCACAGGCTTCGCCGACATCACGCACATGCTCGTGCAGCGTTCGATATATCTTCTCTTCGGCCTTTCGTTCATATCCCTCACTATCGTGATGATACGCAGGCTTCCCCAGTCGAGGGTGATGACGGGTTTCGCGCGGATCGCAGGATTCGCTTTCGCGGCTCTCGCCATCTTCCTGATCGTAGTCTACACAGGCAGGGACGGGAATATGGCGCGCCAGCGCGAGAGGATACTGGCAGCATCTGAAGCGGCCTCCGTGAGAGATGTAGCGACGCCCCTCTCCTGTTCCATCGACCTCAAACACGAAGGCGAACTGATAGACGCCACGGCGGAGATAATAGTGCGGAACGAGACCGGCGCCCCCCTTTCATCATATATATTCACCCTCAATCCGGGACTCACCGTCCGTGAGGTCACGGGAACGTCAGGAACGATGACATATGAACGTAATGAACATATACTGACGATCATCCCCGGCAGCCCGCTCGCCGCCGGAGCGGAGGATTCATTTACTATAAGGTGGAGAGGGATAATAAATGAAGATGCCCTCTATACCGACGTAGATATAGAGACACTCACCGGCTCGAACAGGCTCATGTTCTTCAATCTCGGGAGGAGATATTCGTACATCCATCCCGGATATGTCCTGCTCACCCCGGAGACGATGTGGTATCCCGCCGCCGGGCCCGGATTCATTCCGTCGAGGCCACTCGAGCACAGGCACGATTTCGTAGATTTCTCACTTGATGTCACGACTGCTCCCGGCCTCACGGCTGTCTCACAGGGAGCGTCATCAAACGACTCGCCGGGAAAATTCAGCTTCAGGCCCGAAAACCGCCTCCCCGCGATATCTCTGACGATAGCCGAGTTCGAGAGACATACAGCTGTCGTCGACTCGGTCGAATACAATATCTACTTCGGCAAGGGCCACGATTACTGGTCGGAGCACATGACCGAGGTCGGAGACACTCTCGGGGCGATGATCAGGGATCTCAAACAGACGTACGAAAACAATCTCAACCTCGAGTACCCCTTCCCGAGATTCTCGATAATCGAGGTCCCGGTCCACTACTCGGCATTCTATCACGCATGGTCGGTCTACCAGGAGACGGTCCAGCCTGAGATGGTCTTCATCCCCGAAAAGGGTATCACCATGCGGGGCGCCGATTTCAGAAGAATGAAACGACGGACCGAACGCCATCAGGACCGGAGCAACGAGGATGTCTCCGAGATGGAGACGCAGGCAGGGATGTTCGCCGTATTCGTCAATGCTACACTGACAGGGCGTTTCGGGAGATCGGACTGGGAATCGGACGATCCGTTCCAGAGGACACCGTCATATAATGTCTTCCCCAATATGCTCGCCTTCCGCGGCGGCGTCGATTCAAAGGAGATGCCCTGGCTCGGGATGGCCCTCGATTCATGGTACGCATCGAGGCTCGAAGACAACACGATGGGCTGGAGCAGGATGCGCTGGGGGATGACGCTCGACGAGAGGGTCAACCTCAAGCTCTCCGAGATGAGCCTTCGCGACCTCATCCTCGACCCCGAATACCGCAAGATGTCGCACTATGCCCTCAAGTCAAAGGGAAGCTTCCTCTTGAGGATGCTTGAGAGCGCGGCGAGCCAGGATGAACTCGACGAGATAATCAAGGGCCTGTTTACGGAGTACGAGTACAACAACGTGCCCGGCGACGTATTCATCTCCTCTCTCGATGACAAACTCGGCATCGACCTCTCTGAGATCGCGGAGGGCTGGTATGACGGCATATCCGTCCCCGGATTCACGATGTCCCAGGTGGAGATATTCAAGTTCATCGACGATGAACGCGAGAAGTTCCAGGTCCGTCTCAGCGTGACCAATAACGAGGATACCGACGGGCTGCTCGAGTTCACATTCAAGCAGATGGACGTCAACATGCGCGGCGGCGGCAGGATGAGGCGGATGATGACAGCCACGATGACGATGGGCGAGGATTACAGCAGGTACGTACCGGTCAAGGCCAGTGAGACCAGGGAACTCGGATTCGTCCTGGGGTTCCAGCCGTCATCACTCCAGGTCAACACACTGGTCTCCCGCAATATGCCGGTGGTTATGGAAATCGATCTTCCCGAGGAACTGGAAGAGAAGAAGAAGATCACGCCGTTCGACGGCGAGAGGATCCTCGATAAGCCGGTCGAACTCGCCGTAAAGGGCGAAACAGTAGTAGACAACGAGGACCCCGGATTCTCGTTCTCGACGGGCACGTCGAAGAGCCTGCTCAAGAGGCTCATTCCCCGCGGCGCCAGCGAGGAAGATGTAAAATATGTCGGGATGCGTTTCTGGGGTGGCGAGTCAAACAAATGGCAGCCGACGATCGACACGAAATTCTACGGCGCCCAGGTCCGCTCGGCCCACTTCATATCAGGCGGCAGCGGCGACCTTACAGCGTCGTTCACGGCCACGCTCGAAAAGAGCGGGCACTTCGATATCTACTACCATGCGAGCAGAATCGTCTCGCCCTGGCGCAGGCACAGAGGCAGAGGCGAGGATACCGATTATGGAAAGGTACACTTTCTCATATACCACGATGACGGCGTCGAGGAGACCGAACTCGATCTCAACAGCGCCGAAGACGGATGGAACTACCTCGGCTCGTACTACATCTCTCAGGGTGAGGCAAAGATCGAGATTACCAACGAGTCAGAGGCACGCTTCGTGATCGCCGACGCGATCAAATGGGTCACGCGCTAGAAAGGAAATAATATGCTGTCGAGATCGTTACTGAGGGGAGCGGCCACTGTTCTGCTCGCTGTGCTCCTCTCCTCCGCCCTGCCGCCGGGAGCGTCGGCGCAGCACGTCCTGTCTCTCCGGGAGGCCCTCGCCATCGCGATGGATAACAGCCCCGATATCAGGCACACCAGATTGCGGCTCCAGTCCAGCGAGGCGAGCCTGAGAGCGCAGGAGGCGAGCCTCAAGACGCAGTTCAGGCTCAGGTTGGGAGATATCTCGTATACCAACACGAACCAGTTCGACGAGTTCTTCTCCACGTGGTACAGGTACGAATCGTATAATATCGGCGGGCAGTTAACGATAGAGCAGCCGATAAAATGGACGGGCGGTGTACTCTCACTGAATGACAGACTCTCCTGGCAGGACTCATACAGTGAGGTCAACGACCAAGGGGAAGCTAACTATAGGAACCAGCTCTATCTTCAATTCGACCAGCCCCTCTTCACATACAATACCATCAAGATGAACCTGAGGAATCTGGAACTTGCTTTCGAGAGCGATCAGCTGGCTTACGCGATGCAGCTGCTTAATCAGGAACAGCGAGTGATGGATGCTTTTTACAATCTCTATGAGACGAAGATGAGGCTCGAGATCAACCTCGACGCAATGGAGACCGACCGCGAGGCCCACGAAATCATGAAAAACAAGGTCGACGCCGGGATCGGGAAGATGGACGATCTCACTCAGGCTGAGACGACGATGCTCCAGAGTGAATCGAGCTACAACAGTACGGTAGTCTCACTTGCCAATTTGATCGATCGTTTCAAGTACCTGATCGGTCTTCCGATCGAGGACGTCATCGATATAGAGACTGATATCGGTTTCGATCCGGTCGGCATAGACATGGATTTCGCCGTGAAACACGGCCTTAAATACAGGATGGAGCTTCGCGAACGTGAGATCGCGATAGCCAGGGCACACGATAATGTGATCCAGGCCGGCGCGACGAACGAATTCAGGGGGAACCTCTTTCTCCAGTGGGGATCCTCCGGGACCAATCCCGATTTCCAGAATATCTACGAGACCAGGATCGATGAACAGCACGTCAGCCTCGGATTCGATATCCCGATATGGGACTGGGGACAGAAGAAGAACACGATTCTCGCGAGTGAACTCCAGCTGGAGAGCACTGAACTCAATCTAGAAGAGCAGAGATACCAGATAACGATGCAGATCCGCGAATCGTGCCGCAGGCTCGACAACCTCGTCATGGAGATCGAGCTCGCGAGAAGGAGCATCGAGAGCGCCGAGAAGACGTACGAAATAAACCTCGAGAAATACCAGAACGGCGACCTTACGAGCAAGGACCTGGGCCAGTACCGCCAGTCGTTGTCGAACGCCAAGCTGAGCGAGATAAGGTCTCTTATCAATTACAGGCTCCAGCTTCTGGACCTGAAGATTAAATCACTATGGGATTTTGAGAACGACCAACCGGTAATCACACTATCTACTGCAGAGAAGGAAGAGGAGTAAGAAGTGAAAAGAATCATGCTGTTGTCGGTCGTACTGTTCGCGTTCGCCTCGTGCGGAGGCGGAGATGAAAGTGCGGACGTTGAAGTCTCCGTCCCCGTATCGGTAGAGGAGATGGTCCTCGGCCCGATAGAGGAGTTCGTCACCGCGACCGGAACGGTCAACGCCTCTATGGCGGTGACTATCACCGCCGAACTGGGAGGCGAATACATCCTCCAGGATAATGCGGAGACGGGCAGGCCTTTCGCCCTCGGCGACATCGTCAAGAAGGGAACGAGGATCATCCGGCTCGTCAATCCCGAACAGGTGAACAATATCAGGGTCGACGCGCACAAGCTCACCCTCGAGTCGGCGAAGCTCGATTTCGAGCAGCAGCAGTCCCTCTATGACAAGGGGGGCATCACACGCACCGAACTGACCGCGGCGGCGAGGTCCTACATCGACGCGAAATACAGCTACGATAACGCCCTGATCAATCTCGCCAAGCTTAATATCACGGCACCCTTCGATGGCGTTATAACGAGCCTCCCCTACTACTCTCGGAGTCGAGCTGCTCGGCATCAAGGAGTACTCGAAACTCCAGCTCGAGGTGAGCCTCCCCGGCAAGGAACTGGGGCGCGCGGGCGCGGACCAGGACGTTCGCATAATGAACTACACCCTTCCCGACGATACACTGTCGGGAACGGTCACCCAGGTCTCCCCCGCCCTCGACGCTGCGTCGAGATCGTTCAAGGCTATGATCGAGGTCGACAATCCCGAACTGATGCTCAGGCCGGGCATGTTCGTCAAGGCCGAGATCATCGTGGCCAGAAGTGACTCGGCTATCGTAATCCCGAAGGATGTCATCCAGATCAAACAGCGCGGCAAAACAGTCTTCATCGTACAGAAGGGCGCCGCGCAGGAACGGATCATAACAACCGGCCTCGAGAACCCGGGCTGGGTAGAGATCATCGACGGTCTGGAGGTCAATGACCGGCTCGTAGTGAGGGGATTCGAGACCCTGAGGAACAGATCCAAGGTAAAGGTAGTGAGGTAATGAGGAAGATATCGGACTTTTCCGTCAACCATCCAGTTACGGTGACGATGATCGTCCTCGGGGTGATCCTGCTCGGCTGGATATCGTTCCAGCGCCTGGGCATCGATCTCTTCCCCGACCTGAACAACCCGCGCCTCTTCGTCGAGATCGAGGCGGGCGAGCGCCCTCCCGAAGAGATGGAGAAACAGTATATAGACCTCCTGGAGAACATGATCTTCACGCAGAAGGGCGTCACCGATGTCTCCTCCGTCATCAGGGTCGGCGCCTCGAGGATCACTGTTGAGTTCGGATGGAACATGGATATGGACGAAGCCTTCCTCAATCTACAGAAGGCCATAGCTGACTTCGGGCAGGGGAACGACGACCTCGAGATCACGATCACTCAGCACGATCCCAATTCCGATCCTGTCATGATGGTCGCCCTGGTCAACCCTGAAGTTATCGATATGGACGGGCCGCGCAGGATCGCCGAGAACTACATCCGTAACGAACTGGTGAGAATAGAGGGTATCGCCGGGGTCGAGATCTCGGGCGGCGAGACGAAGGAAGTAATCGTTCAGACCGACTCGTACATGCTCGAGGCGTACGGCCTGACGGTCGATGCTATCGCCAGCGAGATCAGGAACTACAACGTCGAGGCTTCAGGCGGCACCGTAACCGAGATGGGTATCTCCTACCTCATCAAGGGTGTCTCCGTGATGGAATCGCTCGAGGATATCAGGCAGATCATTCTCGCGTGGAAGGAACCGGCCGAGGGGCAGCAGCTCTCTTCGGGCAGCGGACAGATGGGTTCGGCCCAGACCGGCACCTCTATGGAGAAAGCCCCGGTCTACCTGCGCGATGTGGCCGATGTCGAATTACGCAACAGGGAACCGGAGAACATAGTGAGGCTCAACGGCACAAGGTGCCTCGGCCTTTCGATATACAAGGAGATGAGGTTCAACACTGTCGAGGCGAGCGAGAATCTGGCGCTTGCTCTCGACCGGATAGAGAAAGCGCTTCCCGGATACGAGATCGTCGTGATCCAGGACCAGGGGGCTTTCATCAACTCGTCGATCGGAGAGGTCAGGCAGACCGCTCTGTTCGGGATATTCCTCGCGATACTCGTTCTCTTCATATTCCTCAGGAGAATCGGCACTACGGCGATCATCAGCATCTCGATCCCGGTTTCGATAGTGGCGACTTTCAACCTGATGTACTTCAAGGGCCTCTCGCTCAACATCATGACGCTCGGAGGGCTCGCTCTCGGAGCAGGCATGCTCGTCGACAACGCGATCGTCGTCGTCGAGAACATAGTACGGAATATCGAATCGGGGATGAAGGTCCGTGAGGCTGCCGCCTCAGGCACGGCCCAGGTCGGAGGGGCGATCACAGCCTCGACGATCACGACAATCGTCGTCTTTCTCCCCATAGTCTATCTTCACGGCGCTGCGGGAGAGCTCTTCAAGGACCAGGCATGGACCGTCGCCTTCGCCCTCCTCTCCTCCCTCGCCGTTGCGATACTGATAATCCCGATGCTTGCCGCAAAGTTCCTCAAGAGTAATCCGAAGAGTGCCGCGGCACAGCCGGTCAAATTCGAGCGTTACGGCGCCCTGCTGGAAAAGGCTCTGGAGAAGAAATGGACCGTCATCATCGGGGCCGCCCTGCTCCTGCCGATAGTAGGAAGCGAGTTCATCCCGGAAGCTGACGCTGACGAATACTCGATCTACCTCACCCTGCCCGAGGGGTCCGACCTGATGCGGACAGACGGCACTGTCATGGGACTGGAAGAACTTATTAAGGGGAAATTCGGCGAGGACGTCGAGACCCTCTACAGCTCAGCGGGCCCGGTCTCGGGGATCGGAAGCGACGAGTCCTCCGTCTTCCAGGACGAGAACACTGCAGTGGTCAAGATCCGGTTTTCTGAGGGACATGGACGCAGTTCCGGAGAGATCATGGCAGGGCTCGGTGCGACGCTCACGACAATACCGGGAGTCGAGTCGAAACTCGTCCAGGATCAGACGGCGCTTCGGTCGATCCTCGGAGCGGAATCCGCTCCGGTCGTCGTTGAGATAAAGGGCGATGACCTCGAGACTCTGACCGAACTGGCCGACCAGGTCAGGGAGAAACTCGCCGGCATCGACGACCTCTATAACGTCGAGACTTCTCTCGAACATGGAAGGCCCGAGATAAATATCGTAGTCGACCGCCTCCGCGCTGGAATGCTCCAGGTTGGGCTCAGCCAGGTGACGAGCACCCTCGAATCGCGCCTTTCGGGGCGCAATGCCGGCGAATGGGACCGCGGCGGAGAGAAGACCGACATCACCGTGATGCTTCCCGATGTCGGCATCGGAGACCTCGACAGGATATATATCGATTCGGGCGGAAGGAAATTCCGGATCGACGAACTGGCCACTCTCGAGACAGGAACCGCCCCGCGCGAGATCAACAGGCGCGGCCAGATGAGGGCCGCTGTAGTCAACGCTCACAAGCATGAAGGAAGGCCGTTCGATCACGCCATAGCCGAGATAAACGGCAGCCTCGCCTCTATCGACATCCCGCCCGACTACAGGCTCGCTATCACCGGCGAGGAGGCGAGAAGACAGGAGGAGTTCAGCGACCTTCAGTTTGCCCTTATCCTATCAGTGATCCTTGTATACATGGTCCTCGCATCGCAGTTCGAGTCGCTGATCCATCCCCTCGCGATACTGCTCACGATACCGCTCGCGGGAGTCGGCGCCGTGCTGATCTTCTTTATCCTCGGCCGGCCACTAAGCGTCATGGCTTACATCGGGATAATCATGCTCGTCGGCATAGCTGTGAACGATTCGATCATCTTTATCGACGCGATCAACAGATTCCGGCGGGAAGGAATGGCGAAAGCGGAAGCGATAGTCGCTGCGGGAAGGATACGGATCAGGCCGATTATCATGACGAGCGCCACCACGATCCTCGCCCTGCTCCCTCTCACCCTCGGATTCGGTGAAGGAGCATCACTGCGTTCGCCGATGGCCCTGGCGGTAATAGGCGGACTGGTCACGTCGACGATACTCACTCTCATAGTAATACCTTGTGTCTATTCCGTCCTGGATCGGAGCCGATGAGCGCTGGTAATTTCATAATCCGCCGCAAGACCCTCATCAGCATGCTCTTCATCGGGCTTGTGATGCTCGGGTTTATATCGCAGAGAAGACTGCCGGTCGAACTGATCCCCGACATCGAGATTCCTTATCTATTCATAATGGTCCAGACGAGGCCCAACGATCCTGTGCAGGTCGAGAAAGACGCAGTGATCCCCATCGAGGAAGCGGCCGGGACCCTCGAAGGGATCGAGGAGATTAATTCATGGATACGCCGCGGCGGCGCCAGCATCACGCTCGAATATGAAAAGGGCGTCGATATCAAGTATGCCTACCTCAAGCTCGAGGAAAAGATCGCCGAGATCAGGTCCTCGATTCCCGAAGATTATTTCGTAAGGGTCCTCAAATTCGATACGCAGAGCATAGATAGCGACCTGATGAACCTCGAGGTACGGGGCACCGGCGGCCTCGACCGGGTCCGCGAGGTCGTCGACCGCGAGATAGTCAGGGAATTCGAGAGCATCGAGGGGATCGCCGACGTAGAGGTTACCGGTGGCCGGGAGAAGTCGGTCGACATCGTCCTGAACGACGCTGCTTTCGAAGCGTACGGACTCACCCCCTCGAGGGTCTCCGCGCTCATCTCGAGTAACGGCGCTTCCAATATGTTCGTCGGGCACGCGGTAACAAAGGACCGGAAATACTTCGTCAACGTTGTGACCGAGTACCTCGACATATCCGACCTCGAAAAGATCGTCGTTCATCCTGAAGGGCCGGTCCTGCTCGGCGATATCGCCGAGATATATTTCGGCGTCAAGAAGCAGGAGAACATCACGAGGGTAAACGGAATGGAATCGGTCTCGATGAGCCTCAAGAAGGACCAGATGGTCAATATGATCGAGGTCTCGGACCGGGCGATAGAAATGGTAGAACGGCTCAACAGGGAGATGAAGGGTCAGGAGATCGAGCTCGTCATACAGACCGACGGCGCCGAATCGATCCGCAGCAATATCGACCTGATTGTCAGGCTCGCCGTGATCGGGGGACTGCTCGCAATAGTGATACTCTGGTTCTTCCTGAGGAACCTGCGCCTCGTGTTCGTCATCGCCCTGTCTATACCGACGTCGATATATATCGCGATGAACTTCTTCTACGCGGCGGACATATCAATAAACAGCTTCACACTGATCGGGATCGCTCTCGCTATCGGGATGCTTCTCGATAACGGGGTAGTCGTCCTCGAGAACATCTACCGGCTCGTCTCGAAAGGCCTTCATCCTGACAAGGCTGTCATTCAGGGCGTAAGCGAGGTCTGGCGATCTATCGTGGCTGCTACTGCTACGACAATCACTGTCTTCCTTCCATTCGTATTCTCAGCGAACTTCATCATACAGAGCCTTGGAAAACATGTCGGCGTCTCGATCGTCTCGACGCTTCTCGTCTCTCTCGCAGCGGCCCTCCTGCTCGTACCGATGGTCAGCCACTACTTCCTCTCGAAGGGAAAGAGGCCCGACTACAAACCGGTCCAGTCAACGGGCGGCCGGATGATGGAGATCTACCGGGTCCTCCTCAAGACGGGAATGAGGTATCCCGCGAGGACCGCTGTTGGCGCACTCATCCTCTTCTTCCTCAGCATCATCCTCTGCATCGGCCTCAGCATCGGTTCATCGAATGTCGAAGAGACAGGATCATTCGATATCTACCTCGTCATGCAGCGCGGTTCGACTCTCGAGTCCACCGATGCCGCGGTGTCCGATATCGAGGAACGTCTCAGCGGCATTGCCGAGACAGAGGACCTGATAGCCCGGATATATGAGGAAGACGCACGGATAACCCTGAAGCTGAAAGAAGACTACAGCAATATCGACGGCCGGAACGTCCACCATGTTAAGTCCGACGCAAGGCAGAGGCTCGAGGATTTCAGGACAGGCGAAGTATCCTTCGAGGAGCCTGCCAACAGCACGAGGTTCCGCAGAGGGCGCGGCGGTGGAATGGGCGGCGCTATGGGAGGATTCTTCGGTCTGGGCGGCCAGCAGAAGAGTGTCGTCGTGAAGGGAAACGATTTCGAGGCGATGTCGAGATTCGCCTCCAACCTTGTTGAATACTTCGA
>RCNC010002213.1_pt1 | contig 12977 bp, 12 predicted proteins | sample 2041301 | NCBI WGS metagenome assembly RCNC01 (sample SAMN09708231, study PRJNA481090) | Marine sediment metagenome, whole genome shotgun sequencing project. | biome: marine sediment; feature: ocean; material: sediment; isolation source: Sewage treatment plant 13A marine sediment (STP13A) ... | reverse complement strand
GGGGTAACGGGCTTTCAGGGTCACCGTGCGGGCCGTGAAACCGTGGGTCCGCAGGCGGCGGGCCACCTTGGCCGCCAGGTGGTCCAGGATGCCCCGCAACTCCCCCGCGTCGGCGATATCCTCGTGGAAGGTGATCTCGTTCCCGATGGACTTGGCCTCGTGCACGGGGATGACTGGGCGCTCGTCGTGCCCGACGGCCAGTTCCAGCAGGTGGGCGGCGTGGTCGCCGAACTGTTCGATCAAGAGCTGCGGCGGGATGGCCAGCAGGTCCCCCACCTTGCGGATCCCGAAGCGGTGCATCTGCTTCTCGGCGACCTTCCCCACGCCCCATAATTTGCGGATGGGCAACGCGGCCAGCAGTTCTCGTGCGCTGTCGGGAGCAACGACCACGAAACCGTCCGGCTTTTCCAGGTCGCTGGCCAGCTTGGCCAGGAACTTGTTGGACGCCACGCCCACCGAGGCCACCAATCCCAGCTCGTCGAGGATCCGCCCTTTGATGGTCCGGCCCACCCTGGTGGCCGAGCCAAACAGCCGGCGGCAGCCGGTCACGTCCAGGAAGGCCTCGTCAATGGACAGGGGTTCGACCAGGGGGGTAAAATCGTCGAAGATTTCGAAAACCTGACGCGAAATCTCGGCATAGCGGTCCATCCGGCCCCTCAGGAAGATGCCGTCTGGACACAACCGGATGGCCCGGGCCGCACTCATCGCGCTGTGAACCCCGAATTTGCGGGCCTCGTAGTTGGCGGCCGCCACCACCCCGCGGCCTTCCGGCGTCCCTCCCACCATGACGGGTTTGCCCTGGAGCGAGGGGTCGTCCAGCTCTTCGACCGAAGCATAGAAGGCATCCATGTCGACATGCAGGATGGCGCGGTTCGGGAACAGGGAAGAGGTGGTCGTCATGGCCTTTCTCGCGATTGGTGGTTATGCTGGTCGCTTTCCGGGGTTCCGCTGGGGAGCCCCTCTATATACTTGCGGGGAAGGTAACATGGATATCCGTCTTTCGGCCATCTGGCAGTATCCCGTCAAGGGCATCCGGGGCGTTCCTGCCTCCCGGGCCCTGGTGGAGCCCGCCGGACTGCGCTTTGACAGGCGCTGGATCGTCGTCGACGAACAGGGGAAGTTCGTCAGCCAGCGGTCCGTTCCCCGGTTGGCCCTCATCAGCGGGGAATTCGACGGGTCCCGGCTCGACCTGGCCGCGCCCGGCCGAACCGCGCTGCGCCTGGAAGTGCCCGACGGAGATCTCCGCACCGAGGTTGCCGTGTGGCGCGACCGGGTCGACGGCGCGGCGGCCGATCCGGCGGCGGACCGCTGGTTGTCCGAATTCCTGGAGCACCCCTGCCGCCTGGTGTACATGGACGAACGGTGCCGCCGGCCGATCTCCTCCTCGCAGGGACAGAGCGGCGAGTCCGTGAGCTTCGCCGACGGCTACCCCCTGCTGATGATTTCCGAAGCCTCACTGGAAGACCTGAACGGCCGACTGGAACAACCGCTTCCCATGGACCGGTTCCGGCCCAACCTCGTGGTCTCCGGATGCGGGCCTTTCGCCGAGGATCGCTGGAGTCGGCTGCGCATCGGCCAGGCAGTGTTCCGCTTCGCCGGACGTTGCCCACGCTGCAGCGTCACCACCGTGGACCAGGCCACCGGCGCGCGGAACTCCGAAGAACCGTTGCGCACCCTGGTCGGGTATCGCCAGACGGAACAAGGGGTGGTTTTCGGGGTCAACCTGATACCCGAGATGACCGGAACCATAGCTACCGGAGACCAGGTCACGATTCTGGACTAGGGCCTGGTGGCAGAACAGATTGGAAAAGAGGAGAGCATGCTGACCCTTCGCAGTTCGCAGGACCGCGGCCATGCCGACCACGGCTGGCTCGACGCCCGGCACAGTTTTTCCTTCGCGGGCTACCATGATCCCGCCCACATGGGCTTCCGTGTCCTGCGCGTGATCAACGAGGACACCGTCGCCCCCGGGCAGGGCTTCGGCATGCACCCCCACCGGGACATGGAGATCCTGACCTACATCATCTCCGGCGCTCTGGAACACCGGGACGATATGGGCAACGGATCAGTCATCCGTCCCGGCGACGTGCAATGGATGAGCGCCGGCACCGGTATCAGGCACAGCGAATTCAACCCTTCGGAGACCGAACCCACCCACCTGCTGCAGATCTGGATCCTGCCCGAACGGACCGGGCGCACGCCGGACTATGCCGAAAAGAACTTCCCCGACTCCGATCGGCAGGGCCGGCTGTGTCTGGTGGCTTCGCCGGACGGGACCGACGGATCGATCCGCTGGGGCCAGGACGTTCGCCTCTATGCCTCCCTTCTGGCGGAGGGACAGGAAACCGGCTTGGACCTGGGGCCGGACCGACATGCCTGGTTGCAGATGATCAAGGGGGAACTGAAAACTGGAGGCCAGACCCTGGCCCCAGGTGATGCCGTGGCCGTCAGTGGCGAATCCCGGTTGAACCTCATAGCCCACCGGGACAGTGAATTTCTCTTGTTCGATCTGCCCTGAGTGGCCGCAGGCAATCCGTTCCCGGATTGGCAACCGGTCGCCGGTGATTTATCATGTCGGTCATTCGCCGACCCTGGACCCTTGAGAACGGATCGCGTCATGTGCGGCCGCATCATTCTATCTTCGGCGCCTCATGTCCTGGCCGAAAAATTCTTTCTGGACGTGGTGCCCGATCTGCTGCCCCGTTACAACATCGCTCCGACCAGCGACATCGCCGCGGTGGTCCCCAATCCTCGCTCCCTGGGTCGGGTGGTCAAGACGCTGCGCTGGGGACTGGTGCCTCCCTGGAGCCCCGGCCCCGAGGTCGGCGCCAAGATGATCAACGCCCGCAGCGAAACCGTGCTCGACAAACCCTCTTTTCGGGATGCCTTCTCCAGTCGCCGCTGCCTGATCCCGGTGGACGGTTTCTATGAATGGCAAAAACGCGACGGAGTCCGCCAGCCCTTCGTCTTCCGGCGCCCTGACGGGGATGTTTTTGCCCTGGCCGGACTTTGGGAAAGATGGGAATATCCCGGCGGCCGGCGGCTGGAGACCTGCACCGTCCTGACCACCGTGGCCAACAGCACCATGCGGCCGATCCACCACCGCATGCCGGTGGTGCTGCCGGAAAAGGACTGGAAGATCTGGCTCGATCTTCCGGCGGACAAGGCCCGGGAACTGACCAAACTGCTGCGGCCGTGCGACCCTGAATTCCTGCGGGCCCATCCCGTTTCACGCCGGGTGAACAAACCCGATTTCGATGACCCCGAGTGTCTCAAGCCCGTATGGGACGATCCCCAGGGCCAGATGAACCTTTTCGAGTGACGGGCCCGGCCCGCCTGCGTCAGGAATTCCATGAACGCCAGAAACCACAATTCCGAAATCCAAAGGCCCAGGGATACAGTTTCCGGGTTGCTCCTGTTTCTCGATTCGGCGGATCCCGGCGACTGGGAGGAATACCTGCCCCTGGGGTTTTTCCGGGGAGTCACCACCAATCCCCTGCTCCTGGAACGCGCCGGCCAACCCTGCACCGTGGAGAATCTGGGGAGGCTGGCGAAATGTGCAGGGGATCTGGGCGCCCGGGAAATCCAGATGCAGACCTGGGGTGAGACCTGGGGGCAGATGACCGAAACGGGAAACGAACTGGCCCAGGTCGCGGCTGAATACGACGGTCACCTGAGCGCGGTCATCAAGGTCCCGGCCACCGGTGAAGGATTCCGCGCCGCGAGGGCTCTGCGCGACCTCGACCACGAGGTCACCCTGACCGCGGTCTACACCCCCGGCCAGGTGCTGCTCGCCGCTGGCCTGGGCGCTGCGTACGCCGCCCCTTATCTGGGCCGTCTCGTCGACGCCGGCCAGGATGGCCCCGGGACCGTGCTGGCCATGCAGGACATCCTGCGCCGCAGCCGGTCATCGACACGCCTGCTGACCGCCAGCCTGCGCTCCGCCGCCCAGGTGGTGGATCTGGTCGTCCTGGGCCTGGACACCTTCACCTTCGGGACCCGGGTCGCCGCCGAACTGGTCGCCGCGGAACTGACCACGGCCGCCGCCGCCGATTTCCAGCGGGCCGCCGAGGCCATGGGAAAACAAACCTGAGGTCCGGGTCCATCCCGGCAGCTACGCCTTTTGATCCTGACTGAGGTATTGATCCAGCAGTCCCGCCAGCAATTCGGGCACCAGCTTCATGCGTGCGGGTGATGCCACGTAGGCGATCCGCATCTGGGTCCGGCCGGGATTGGGCTCCCCTTCATTCACGCTGTAGAATCCCGCCATGGGCGCGGTCAGCAGGGTCATCGCCCGGCCATCGATGTCCACGCTCCCTTTACGCGCACAGTACAGCACAAAATCCAGGGCGTCGAAATCCGGCGGGGCGATGTTGCGCACATCGATCACCGAGTAGATGCTGGCGTCCGGACTCGAGACGATGATCCCCGGCAGGAGATCCCGGGTCCGCACCGTGATGTCACGCAGCATGGTCTGATAGTGTTCCCGCTGGCGCGCATACCACTGCCCCAGGTCGGCGTGGGATTCGGCCGCCAGGGATCCGAAAATGTACTGGCCGATCACGTTGGAGCAGAGACCGGCGGTGTTTTCGGCCACACTCCGGGCATGGAACTCGGGGTTGTCGGTCACCAGGGCGCCGATTCGCAGGCCGCAAGCGTTCCACACCTTGGACGAGGTCTCGATGCTGATCCTTATGCCGGTGATGCCGGGCACTTCGTCCTCCGTCAGGCCCCACGCGCTCACCGCCTCGTCCCCGCGGTAGTAGAGTTCCCGGTAGGCTTCGTCACTGATCAGCCATATCCCGTTCTTCACGCACAGGCGGGCCAGGTCGACCAGGGCCTGACGGTCATAGAGCTGACCGGTGGGGTTGTCGTAGGGAATGACGACCATCGCGCCGGGGCGGTGTCTTTCGATGGTCTTTTCGATTTCCGCCACCGAAGGCAGGGAAAAATGCCCGCTGTCATCCAGGGTCCGGGTGATGGAAACGGTGGCGCGTCCCAGCCGTTCGGCGAAGGCTTTGTAGTTGGTGTAAGCGGCGTCGATCAACAGCAGAGGTTTGTCCGCAGAACCCGCAGGACCGCAGCAGCCGAGGATGACCAGTTCCATGGCCTGGCTGCCGCCGTCGGTGACCTGGCTGAACAGACCGTCGGTGGCGCACCCGCTCGAGGCGATGATGTTCAGGAAGGCCGCGTTGGTCTCGGGCAGACCCACGGTCGCGCTGTACTTGACGACACCCTCGGCAAAGGGACTGTCCGGCCCACCCAGATTTCGCAGGCGCTCCTGCATGGCCGGATGCATGGGCAGCGACACGTTGCCGATGGCGACGTTCAGGTCGGCGGTCCCGTCCCCGCGTTTGGCGAATTCGATCTGGGCCAGGCGGATGACCGAGGGCTGACGGGAGGCGAAATGCGAGGAAAGAGCGGGGCCTGTCATGACGTTTCTCCTGTCCGGAACCTAATCCCCCATCACCTGAACGAAGACCCGTCGGTCACGGGGATTGTTGTCGTGGTCGATGACGACGATCTGCTGCCAGGTGCCCAGGACGAGCTTGCCGCGGTGCACCGGTACCGTAATGTTGGGGCCCATGAACGACGCCCGCAAATGGGAAAATCCGTTGTCGTCCCCCCAGGTCGTACCGTGGCGCGTGGTCATGGCCTTGGGCCACAGTTTTTCCAGGGCTTCGGTCATGTCCGCCGCCAGGGCCGGTTCGAACTCCACGGTCGTGACCGAAGCGGTCGAGCCGACGGCGAACACGTTGACCAGGCCCTCCTTGACCCCAGCGTCGATGACGATCGCCTCCACCTCCGAAGTCAAATCATGGATGTCGCTGAATCCCCGTGTGGGAACGGTGATTTCACGGCCGGTGATCATGATGCTTCAACCTCCCCTGATAGATCAAGGGCGGCCCCGGTTGGGACCGCCCAGAGTTACCTGACAATTCGCCTATTCTTCAATGGGGGTTTCGAACAGGGGAATTTCTCCCGCCAGCTGCAAGTCGATCAGCAGGTTGAGGGTATTCTCCACCTGGACAAACCGCGCCGCGGTGATCGGATCGATTTCCTTGGCCACCTTTTTGGAGGCTTTTTCCAGAAGACTGAGCGCGCCCTTGCGGGACTTGAAGGAAGACTTCATGATTTCGGAAGCCTTTTCGGGGGTCATGCTTTCGTAGTGGGCGGCGTAGTCCTTGATGTTGGCGAGCCGGTTGTCACCGATCTTGCTCAGGTCGTTCTGGTATTCCCGATAGATGGGCCAAAAGATCTCACCCTGGGCCGCCGTCAGCTGCATGCCCTCGGTCAGGTAGGCGACCTTGGCGGTTTTCAGATCCTGGCGCATCAGTTCCAGGTATTGCTCGCCATCGGCCTGGGCCACGTTGGGCACCGCCACCAGACCGGCCAGCAAAGCCAGTCCCAGCACACACATCGTCACGCTGCGAAAGTTCATGGATTCTCCTCCACGGAAGGTAAAAGTTACCGGAAAAACCGGTTCACGGATTCGACAGAGGGAACATACTACGCCCTGACCAGGGAGGGGTCAAGCCGAGGATGGCAAGAGCCCCTATCCCCCTGGAGGGACGGTATCTTGGCCACAAGAGGCGATCTGGCCCCGAAAAACGGCCCACCCCCGCAGGGATGGGCCGCATCTTGGAAAAACAGGACGGGCGCTACTTGATCAGCAGCGGCGCGATCACCACGCTGATGACGGACATCAGCTTGATCAGGATGTTCAGGCTGGGGCCCGAGGTGTCCTTGAAGGGATCGCCTACGGTGTCGCCCACCACGGCGGCGTGATGGGCATCGCTGCCCTTGCCGCCGAAGTGTCCGCCCTCGATGTGCTTCTTGGCGTTGTCCCAGGCGCCCCCGGCGTTGGACTGGAACAGGGCCATCAGCACGCCGGTCGCCGTGACGCCGGCCAGCAGGCCGCCCAGCATCTCGGTGCCGCCCAGGAAACCGACCGCCACCGGGGTCAGCACGGCGAGCAGTCCGGGCAGGATCATTTCCTTGATGGCCGCGGCGGTGGAGATGTCCACGCAACGACGGAAGTCGGCCTCGGCGGTGCCCTCCATCAGCCCGGGGATCTCCTTGAACTGGCGGCGCACCTCTTCGATCATGGCAAAGGCGGCGCGGCCCACGGCGTTCATGGCGAAGCTCGAGAACAGGAACGGGAGCATGGAGCCCAGCAGCAGGCCGACCAGCACCGTGGGGACCAGAAGATCGATCTTTTCCAGGCCCACGATCTGCTGGTAGGCGCTGAACATGGCCAGGGCGGTCAGGGCGGCCGAACCGATGGCGAAACCCTTGCCGATGGCCGCGGTGGTGTTGCCCACGGCGTCGAGCTTGTCGGTGCGGGCGCGGACTTCCTCGCCGAGGCCGGCCATCTCGCTGATGCCGCCGGCGTTGTCGGCGATGGGACCGTAGGCGTCCACGGCCAGCTGGATGCCGGTGGTCGACAGCATGCCCAGGGCGGCGATGGCGATGCCGTACAGCCCCGCGAAATGGTGGGCCACCAGGATGACGACGCCCAGCACGATGATCGGCAGAGCGGTCGACTGCATGCCAAGTCCCAGGCCGGCGATGATGTTGGTCGCCGCTCCGGTCTCGCTCGCCTTGGCGATTCCCTGGGCCGGCTTCTTGTCCTCGGCGGTGTAGTACTCGGTGATGACGCCGATGGCGATGCCGCCGGCCAGACCCGCCACCGTGGCGATGAAGACACCCAGCCAGGCATCGGCCGGAAGCATGGCGCGGGCGATGAACCCCGTGACGATGGCCATGATGATACCGGCGCCAAACGTACCGATGTTCAGGGCCGTCTGCGGATTGCCGCCTTCCTTCGTCTTGACGAAGAAGGTGCCGATGATGGACACGACGATGCCCGCGGCCGCCAGGACCAGCGGCAGCAGAATGGCATTCATGTTGCCGGGCAGAAAGGCCACAGCCAGGATCATCGAGCCGACGATGGAACCCACGTAGGACTCGAAGAGGTCGGCGCCCATGCCGGCCACGTCGCCCACGTTGTCGCCCACGTTGTCGGCGATCACCGCGGGGTTGCGCGGATCATCCTCGGGAATACCCGCTTCGACCTTGCCCACCAGGTCGGCACCCACATCGGCCGCCTTGGTGTAGATTCCGCCTCCCACACGGGCGAACAGGGCGATCGAGCTGGCGCCCAGGGAGAACCCGGAGATGACCTGCAGGATCCGGACGGTGCCCCAGGTCTCCTGATACATGCTGGTGTAGAGGATATAAAGGAGGCTCAGCCCGAGCACTCCCAGCCCCACCACGACCATGCCCATGACCGCACCGCCGGAGAAGGCCACGGCCAGGGCCTGGTTCAGACTGCTGCGGGCCGCGCTGGTGGTGCGCACGTTGGCCAGGGTGGCGATCTTCATCCCGAAGAAACCCGCGGCGCCCGAGGCCACCGCGCCCATGACGAAACTCAGGGCGATCAGGGAGTGGCTGCTGGCGACCTTGGCGTTGCCCACCGCAAGCAGAATGGCCACCACCACCACGAAGATGGCTAGAACCTTGTATTCCCTGCTCAGAAAGGCCATCGCCCCTTCGTGAATATGACCGGCGATGGTCTGCATCTTCTCGTTGCCGGGATCCTGGCCCTTGACCCATTGGGCCTTGTATAGGGCAAAAATCAGCGCCAGCACACCGGCTGCGGGGATGAGATAAATCACGCTTTTCCTCCTGCAAGGGAATTCAATCCGCGAAACTGGACCCGGAATTGGGATTCAAAAGAGCAGACGCCCCTGGAAAGGCGCCTGCCCGAAAATCGCGGAAATAGTAGCAATTTTATCCTGTTTATGCAAGAAACTTCACGTTTCCGCCGTTAGGGGACCATCTCCCCACCTATTTGCCACCGATTTCGACCAGTTCCACCTCGAACATCAGGGTGGCGTCGGGCGGAATCTTGGGCCCGCTTCCGCGCTTCCCGTAGCCCAATACCGGCGGAATGATAAACCGGGCCTTGGTGCCGACCTTGAGGCCCTCGAATCCCAGGTCCCAGCCGGGAATCACCTGGCGGGCGCCCAGAGCGAAGTTGTAGGGGCGGCCGGCGTTGCTCGAGGAATCGAACTGCTCGCCCTTGGCGCCGTTCTCCCAGATCCAGCCGGTGTATTCGACACTCAGGTTGTCCCCCGCTTCGGCCACGGGGCCGGTCCCCTCGGTCAGGATTTCGATTTCCACGCGGGGAATATCGACGACTTCGATGTCGAAGATCACCGTGGAATTGGGCGGTATCACCGGGTGCTGCTGAGAGCCCCAGGCCAGTTCGGGTTCGATGATCAGGGTGCGTTTGCCGCCGATCTTCATGCCCGGCACGCCCTTATCCCAGCCGGTGATCACGATGCTGCGGCCCAGGGGAAAACCGATGGGCTCGCCCCGCTCCACCGAACTGTCAAACTGCTTGCCCTTGGCTCCGTCGACGAACAGCCAGCCGGTGTAGTGCACCATGACGAAATCGGTGGGCTGGACTTCGTCACCCTGACCGACCACGGAATCGACATAGGCCAGTCCGGGCATGATGTCCTGGAGGGCGGGAGCCGCTTCTTCCTGGTTCTGGCTGCAGCCGGCCAAAGCCAGGGCCAACAGCAGGATGGTCAGGGGCGCGATCAGGGTCGTGCGCATGATATTCCTCTCGGCGCGGGTTGAGGGCGAGAAGAAATCCCGCCCGGGAAACGGATTCGATGGGGTAATTTGTCACATCAGATCGGAATTTGCAACGTGTCCTTCGGAATCCGGCGCTCAGGGTCAACCGAAACGCCGCGACCTGGTGATTTCCTCGCGGTTGACCTGGAAGTACTCCAGGCAGAATACCAGAGCCAGGGAGGCGCAGAACGCCAGCAGGGTCAAGATAGCTGCCGCCCGCAACTTCCTGGGACGCACCGGCTTGTCGCTAACTGAAATCCGACCCACCTGCTCCAGGGGGGAAACGATGGCCAGTTTAACCTGCTCCCCCTCCAGATCCGTTTCGAGCATGGCCCGTTCGTGGGGCAGCTCCTTGCCCAACTGGATCTGCAGGTCCTTGATCTTCTGGTTCACGTCGGCTTCCTGCTTGGTGAGGACCAGTTCCCCCACCAGTTTCAGCCGGACCATCTCCTGTTCATTGGAGGCGATCCTGGCCCGCAGGCTGTCGGCCTTGACGGTGCCCTCGAAAATGGTCGTGCTCAAATCGTTGACGGTCATGAGCAACTCGCCCACCCGCCCGGCCTGCTCCCGGCTGGCGGTCTGTTTGAGAACCGTCCCCACCGGGTCGCTGGAATCGTCGATCCCGGTATCCTCGCCCTGGGGGATCTTCTCGTTGCTGAGTGCAACGGCCAGCATCTTTTCCGCCGATTCGAGGCGCGGCCTGGCCGCGGTGACTTCGGTCAGGGTGCTTTGGGCCGCCCGGCTGCGCCAGGCGTTTTCTTCCTTCAGGGTCTTCAGGTCCAGGTCCAGCTTCTGGCGTTCGTACTCGATCAGTTTCAACTCGCTGGTGGCCTGATTGATTTCCAGGGAGAGTTTTTCCTCCTTGGCCCCGACCAGGTCGATGTCGTGGGCGATGCCCCGCATCCGGACATTGATCCTCTTGCGCGTGAAGTTGATGTCGCTGCTGAGGGTGTCGCCAAACCCCTGGTTGTTGTAGGCGGCGATTGCCCCCTCCAGGATGTCGACGGCCCGACCGGGATCGGTCGAAAGGTTGGTCAGGGTGATGACGTCTCCGCCGGGCATGAACTGGATGGCGCTGGGCACGAATTTCGCCCGCACCACCGGGGGACCGCTCAAGTCGGTGAATCGCCCGTCCAGCTTCAGGTCGGTCCAGAAAAGTGAGGATTCGAAGAAGTTGACGATATCTTCCCGGATTCCTCCGCGAAGAGGATCTCCCGCATCGGTGTAGGCCACGATCCCAGGTCGGATCTGGACCGAAGATCGGTACAGGGGTTTGACCACCAGGCCGTAACCAATGCCGGCGATAAGGCCCAGGGCCGTCACTGCGGCGATGAGCCACCGCCCCCTGAAAAGGATGTTCAACAGGGAGGGCAGGGTGAATTCGTAGCGGTCCTCGTGGTCCAAAACATGTCCTTTCCGGAAAACCCGCGCCAACGGTCGGCCACCGGGCGAACTCAGCCCAGCAGCTCTTCGAGCCGGCGGTTGGAATCGGCCTGAACCTGTTCGTGCAGGGACTTGCCGTGGGAATCCATGGTCACAACGGCGGGAAATTCCTTGACCTGGAATTCCCAGATGGCCTCGGGGGCACCGAATTCCTCGGCCAGGTGCACACCCTTGACTTCCACCACTTTTTCGGCCAGGACCTGCGCCGCACCACCGATAGCGTGCAGATAGACGGCCCCCACTTTCCGGCAATATCCAAGGGTCTTGGGTCCCATGCCCCCCTTGCCTATGACCGCCCGGATCCCGAATTCTTCCATCAGCGGACCCTGGTAGGGTTCCTCGCGGATGCTGGTGGTCGGCCCGGCGGCCTTGACGACCCAGCGGCCCTTTTCCTTCACCACCACCGGTCCGCAATGGTAGATGATGCTGTCGGTGAGGTCCACCGGGGGCTTGCCGCCGTCGTGCAGGTACTTGTGCACGGCGTCCCGGCCGGTGTAGATCAGGCCGGTGATCTCGACGCGGTCACCCACGCGCAAACTGCGGATCTTTTTTTCGGTGAAAGGCGCTTCCAGCAACATGATCCTGCCTCCTAAGATTCGTAGAGCCAGCGGGAAATTCGACCGCTGCTGCTCATCATGAAGCCGTTCCGGCGGAACGCCCAGCACATGTAGGCCACCGAGACGAAAAACGACGCGGGCACCCGGTTGCGATGCGTGATCTTGACCCCCAGCAACGTCGTCTCACCACCGAAGCCCATGGGACCAATGCCCAGCCCGTTCCCCTCTTTCATGATCCGGTTTTCCAGTTTGGCCAGAACCTTGTCCTCGTTCTTGTCGTCCAGCATCCGGAACAGGGTCTCCTTGGCGGCCACATAGCCCGAGCCGCGGTCACCGCCGATGCACACCCCCAGGATGCCCGGCCCGCAGCCCTTGCCCTGGGCCTGGACCAGGGCGTCGAGCAGGCAGCGCCGGACCCCCTCCAGGTCGCGGCCGGCGCCGATCCGGTTGTCGGGCAGACTGTATTGCGTGCTGGAATTTTCGCAACCGCCGCCCTTGAGCATCATGCGCACCCGCAGGGATTTTCCCCGGGCCGGATGGAAGTGGAACGACGGGCTCCCTGGTCCGAGGTTGGTTCCGGAATTCTTGCCGGTGATGGAATCCACCGAGTTCTGCCTCAGGTAGCCTACCTTGGTCGCCTGGACCACCGCCTTTTCATAGGCCTTGCGGAAGGTCGCCTCGTCGCACCAGGCGGGCAGGTCGGCGTAACAGATGATCACGCCGGTGTCCTGGCACAGGGGCTGGGACTTGTCTTTGGCCATGATGATGTTGTCGCGAATCACCTTGAGGGCGTAGCGGCCGATGGAATCCTTCTTTTCCCGACGCAGGCCCTGATGGACAGCCCGGACCACGTCGGACGGCAGTTCGGCCGACGTGCGGCGGATCAGCTCCAGGAGGTTCTTTTGCAGCGTCTTGGCATCGACTTTCCCGGAAGACTTGGCGACGGTCCTGGCGGGCATAACGATCTCCTTGGTTTTTTGGGAAACCATGAATAGCATGAAGATAGTAGCCTCACCGCTGGGTGAGGTCAAAGGGATGATTGCTCCACCTGCGGGCCGGAGATTATTTTTTCGGTTTGTGGCGTGACCGGAGCCTTGCGGCCTTTTATGATGGGACGCGGTTCCGGGCCCGTCCCGGAACATCGTCCAACGACCGACCACACGGAGGATGACGTGAAGTACCTGCTGCTGGGCGCAGGCCTCCAAGGCACCGCCATCGCCTTCGATCTGCTGCACCAGGCCCCGGGCACCACCGGTCTGGTGGCCGTGGACGCCGACCAGGCCAATCTGGACGCCCTGGTTGCGCGCCTTAAGGACAACCGCCTGA
>RCNC010002212.1_pt1 | contig 12978 bp, 12 predicted proteins | sample 2041301 | NCBI WGS metagenome assembly RCNC01 (sample SAMN09708231, study PRJNA481090) | Marine sediment metagenome, whole genome shotgun sequencing project. | biome: marine sediment; feature: ocean; material: sediment; isolation source: Sewage treatment plant 13A marine sediment (STP13A) ... | reverse complement strand
TTTTTCTCCCATTCCCCAGGGAGCATTGCTGCTACCGTCAATAGTCCCAGTGGCGGGTGAAGTGCCTTTTTAGATATAAATTTCAGGGCGTGCTTGAAACTCCAGAACGTATCCGGATACTTGGGGTAAACGAGAAGTGCTTTCATAGTAATCTCCTTTTTTCTATAATATGTAACATTAGACTAATAACGTTCTATGGTCGAACGCCGGGCAAAAAAATTACCTCTTGCTAATGCCCCTGAGCAAAACGTCTACAAGAGCCTCGACGCTTTTCTCAATTTCTTTCCGCGTTAGGTTTATAGCCCAAGGGTATTCCAGTCCTTTTAATGCAAAAAAAAGTGCCTGAGAAATACTGTCCAAATCCGTCACTTCAAACAATCCTTTGTCTCGACCGTATTCCACTATGTTTTTTATAGTAGATATCTCCCAGTTTGAATAATCAGCCGTTAGGTTTTCAACGAATTCATAATGCTTAAGATGTTCATCCTTTACGTTGGTATATTGATCAGCTTTTTCATTCAGGTAATTTAGCCTTGAGTCAACAAATTTTCTGAACTTGTTATACGGATCATCCTCTATTTCGATAGCCTCGATGATTGCTGTTTTTAGCCCGGCTATTTCTTTTTTTATAACCTCTGCGAAGACCTCTTCCTTGCTCTTGAAATAATAGTACAGTGAGCTCTTTCCTTTTTTCGCTGCCTTGGCAATATCCTCCATGGTGGTTTTTTCCAGGCCAAAACGAGAAAAAAGACTGGTCGCCGCAGAAATGATTTTCTCTTTTTTTTCAAAGTCACTTGGCATAAGCGATTAACCTCTTGATAGATTTTTCGACCTTAAACGTCTCTTAGTCGATAAGATAAAAGCTTTTAAGGCTATTGTCAAGTCCTTTTTAGATTTTAATTTTATCCAGGTTCCTGAAGAATGACTTTAATAGCAAAAGGATTGTATTCAGCAGTTACAGACAAGCCCCTGTTACGTTGAGAGGAAGCTATCAAGAGTAAGGATAGATCTGAAAAAAATGGAGTTTGTATGCCCAACTTTAATCGTCAGATTAATAGAAGGAAATGGCTCCATAGGTGTTCGTTTGAAGGTTTAAAGCTATGGCTATCTTGCCAGTATCTCAGCTTTACGTGAAGTTGTGATACATTGAGAGACTGTCGGAAAATCCAAAATATGTGATTATGTGGATTCTAAGTATCTGATTTTATTATAAGCGAAATTAGAAAAATGCTAAAATAGGACTTTTTCGACAGTTTCTGAGAATATCACAGGTTGACCTTGATTGCAGATATCCTAAATATCACAAGTTTTCAAACCGGTCAAATTTTACCGATATGTTGGAGAGATCCAAACTTTTCACGAGCTAATTTCATTGCAGATATAGTGAAGATGGGTGTTAATATCTCGTGGACTATTAATGTGAATCCACGCTTTTCTCCCAACAATTTTGCTGAACAATGATAGCCGAAGTTTACACTCTGAAGAACGATAATAAAACAAATATTGAATTGACATCTCAGGAACTAATTTTTTTATATCGGTGATGAAATTTTCTGACTATTTTGGGAGTCCTTTATTATAACAAGCAACAGGTAAATAGTTCGCTACACCGGCAAAGCATTTATTGCAAGATACACACGATACCGCGTCTGCTTTTCCATCTTTAAATTTATTTACAATATTGGGTTCTCTAATAAATGGGCGGCTCATTGAAATAAAATCTGCCCATCCATTTTCTATGACCTCTTCCATGTGGTTAACTTTACGCATCCCTCCTACAACCATAAGCGGGATATCACCAATAGCGGGCTTAATTAGTTTGGCTGCCTCTAAGTTATATCCCTCTTCAAGATCGAATTTACCCTCCATTTTCGTTAACATGATTTTTCCTATTTTTTTTCTCCACCAAGGAAAATTGCTTATAATTTCTTCCGTTGGCACATCTCCTCGAACCATATTGAACATAGAATAGCTTAACGTGCCGCAACTTACTTCCAATCCGTCAATTGGTAACTCAGCCAGCCACGCAGCGTATCTTTCAGTCAATTCAAGGGTAATTCCCGCCTTTGGCGTAAAATCCTGCGTATTTAGCTTAACCAATAGCATCATGTTGTCAGAAATATTTTTCTTAATTTCTAAGATTACCTTTTTAATGAACCGAAACCTGTTTTCATCTGAACCTCCCCAAGAATCAGATCTTTTGTTGAAAAACGGTGATAGAAATTGATTCACCAAATAACCATGTGCAGCATGTACCTGAACTCCATCGGCTCCTGCTTTTTTAGCACGAGATGCAGCACTTCCAAATGCTGTGATGACTTCTTGAATTTCATCTTCACTCATTTTTTTTGGTCTGGCCATATAAATGGTATCCATAGATCCTTTTGAAGGAGCAAGCTGAGTTTGGCCAATTGTATCTTTAGCTGTTTGCCTGCCTGAATGAACTAATTGAAATGTAATTTTGCTTCCATCAGTATGAACAACATCAACCAGTTTTCTTAATCCTTCAATCATAGTGTCATTGTGTATTCCAGTTTGGAAATTCATCGCACGACCATTTGGCGATACAAAACAATACCCGGGGATTATTAAACCCACTCCTCCTTTTGCCAATTTGCTATAACGTTTGATTAATTTATCTGTAACTTCACCTTTGCTATCTGCCATACATTCGTAAGTCGCAGAGTGAACAAACCTGTTTTTAATCTCAGCTTTCCCAATTGTTTTTGATGCGAATAGAGCAGACATTAGGAACCTCCAAATAAAATTTTAGTTTATATAGTGTTTAGCCGTATTAACTTGCCATTAATTTAGCCTTTGACATCAGCACTGAAGATGGCTGCAAGTTTCCGTGTGACTTTTTGTTCTGATGGCATGTTGACCACCTTCACTGGTTTGGGGGGTAAAAGAAGATAATACAATTTGGAAAAGAGCTATTAGGTCGAGAAGGAAGTCAGGACAGAAACAAACAGTGTGATCAGCGTCAGATCGAGTGTGATTTAAGCGTGTTTCAAAATAAATACATGATTTATCGTGGTGGGTCAAGAAATTAGGAACTTCAGAGATCGCTGCTTGTGATATTTTGTCCGAAAACCAAATAGCGACCGATTCCATGTATATTGAGAGTACCTCAACTTATATAATAGTTGGGATATCTTTATCACGTCTAAGTTCATTTTTTGAAAAGGTCTTCATTTTAACTACCCCAAAATGTGTACTAACTAAAGAAATCAAGTTCGTCTTGCATAATTTTATTTAAATTAAAAGTCAATTGCTATGCGAATAATAAGAAATTCAAAGGATTTCAAGGCATTTTACCATTTTGCAAAATGCTCTTCAACCACACCGCCAACAGAAGAAAGATGAATGCAAAGATTGTCCTGTGTTTTTATTGAACCCTCAAATGAACCGCAGGGTTGTATGAATTTACTCTTAATAATGCCAAGATTGTCATTTGCCCTTCGGATGCCTTCGGGCTTGAATCTAAGATTGATAAGATCATCTTTGCTATTGATCTGCCACGGATGTTCAGGGTTTTGTGTGTCATAGGTAAATATGATTTCTTCCTGTTTACAAGGTGTTCCGTTAATCCAGACCGTATTTTCCAGCAAACCGTTTTCATAAACACCGGATGAAAAATTAAACCCGATTTGAGTTCCATCATCGGCAAAGCCTGCACCACATGCCCAGTTCCAAAATGTTTCCCTGGGGTAAAATCCATTGGTCCAGTCAAAGACGGCAAACGTATTTTTAGATGCAAGGTCAAAGGTCTTTTTATTTAAAATGATCTTTCCTCTGGCTTTCAGCCCGGCGGTTTTGGTTGTAAATGCAGGTCTGCTGCTTCCCATTGGCATTAAAAAGTGCATGGGTGATATGCCGTCATCCGGTTCAATGACCTCAATATCGGCTTTGAGAGATCTGCCCGGCAGATAAAAAGAGGCTTCAATTGTACTTCGGCCTGCATTCTTTTTATGGGTGAGGATCAGTTTGCCCCGAAGGCTTTTGTAGCTACAGATGCCGTTTTCGGGGTTTCGATCGTATCGAACCTGTCCTATGGGAGGAAATACAAGAGAGTGGTTAATCATCTTATGTTGCTGCCGGTCAAAACCAAAGGCAAACGCACTTGAAATGTATCCAAAATGTACCACTGCGCACCCGAAAATAATATCTGGGTGAATGATACCCATATAACACCAGCGTTTTTCTTTAAATCGTTTTATGGAAAAGAGACGGTCATTTAAATTCAATAGACCTTTGGTGTCAGGATAATTAAAATTGCCTGACCATTCACCATGGGGGATGACAGAGTTCGCACTATGTCTGTTTTTTTTGCACATTATTCCATGACCTCTTTATACCTGAAACAGGAAACAAGATGATCATTGACCATGCCTACTGCCTGCATATGGGCATAGATGATGGTTGAACCGACAAATTTAAATCCCCGCTGTTTGAGATCCTTTGAAAAGGCGTCGGATTCCCTGGTTGTAGACGGCATCTGGTCGAGGGTTTTGAATTCGTTTACTTTCTGTTGCCCATCAACAAAACGCCAGGAGTATTTGTCAAAAGATCCGAATTCTTCCTGCACCTTAATAAATGCCCTGGCATTTGTTACAGCCGCATTGACTTTTAGTCTGTTACGGATAATGCCTGGATCTAAAAGGAGTTTTTCAATTTTTCCAGGAGTGAATCTTGCCACTTTTTGAACATTAAAATTGGCAAACGCTTTTCTATATCCCGATCTTCTTTTAAGAATCGTCAGCCAGGAGAGCCCTGCCTGGGCACCCTCCAGGATGATAAATTCAAAGAGTTTTTTATCATCATGAACAGGTACGCCCCATTCCTCATCGTGGTATTTGATATAAATCGGATCATTTGTTACCCAGCCGCATCGTTCCATTTTTTATTTCCTTAGGGTTTGCGCCTAAAATGTGAAATTATTTTCGGAGTCTACGCTTACCTGTGCGAGCCCTTAAATGTGTCTGTGGTTTTTTCAAATATCCAAGTATCAGCGTTTTTTTGCAACAGCCAGACAAATATTGCCGTTGAAAAAATTGCGTTTTTTAATAATTTCAAGGTTGAGATTTTCTAAAAAAGATAAAATCCCTCCCTGCTTTATAAACATTCTTCCATTTCGATAATGATCTGTCCCTGCGATAAACTCTATGATCGTCAGAATAAATTTACTAAAAGACCATTTATTTGTGGGAGCAAAATCAAAAAGCAAAAAAACAGCATCTTTTTTAGCCACACGAATCATTTCCCGTCCGCTGTCCATTCTGATATTATTTTCCATTTCATGGAGGCCGAGCTGCATGATAACCGCATCAAATGATGACGAATAAAATGGCATATTTGAGGCATCTCCGTGTATGGCAGTGACCTTGCCGGAATCGGAGTCATGTATTTTGTTGTAAGTCTGTCGAATCATGCTGTAAGAATTATCAAGGGATAGCAAATGAAATCCTTTCTTTGCCAGAAGGTGGGATAAGGTTCCGGTTCCGCACGCAACTTCAAGAATGCGCACCTCATGCGATTTATTAAATTTCTTTAAAAGAATTCTAACGGTGAGCAGTTTTACCCGGGCCAAAAAGGGCTCTATAAGGAAATCGTAAGCGCTTGATCCGATACTATAAGAATCTTTTGTCATTATAGTTTATAATTTCTTTAATTCATTGGTGATTGGTCATTTATTTCGCTAAAAAAGGTAAGCTCCCATTGCCATTTTTCCTGATCATGGCGGATAATATATATAGCGTTATCATCGCCGATAAGCTTAAAGTACCTGTGATCTGGAGCAAGCCAGCGATCAAGAATTTTTCTAACCTCAACTTTTCTCGTTCTCATTAAGATATATTTTGGGGTTTCCTCTCCCCTATATCCACAATAGCAATCTACTTTAATCTGCATTATATTCCTTGATTAAAAATTTTCAAAAGTCTCTATGCATTGACGCCATCATGCTTCACGATACACAGAAAAGCAAGAATATATGATAAAACAGAGCAGACTAAAATTGTTGAAATTCCCCAACTGATTGCGATTTGTGCAGATAAGATGGAGCTTAAGACCGAGGTGCAACCATTTGCGGTCCATGCATATGCACGCTCCACAGGGCTTTTTAAAAGATAACGCATGCCAAGGGGAAAGGGAAGGCCGACTAAAAATCCCACAGGGAGCAGAAGCAGAAATGCAAGAAAATAGCGAAGGAAGCTGGGAAAGCCGAGGATGTAATGGACAATAGCATCAAGTCTGACGAACACGACTATGAGAACAAAAATCAAGGCGATAAGAAATTTTTTAAAACTATTGGGTCCTACCCGTTGCGACCAAAAACCACCGATGCTGGAAAATACAAGGATTCCGGAGACTACGATTGTAAAACTGACGGTGGGGTTCCCGAAAAGAAGGATGTATTTTTTTATAAAGAAAAGTTCGAGAAACATAAAACCTGCGCCCACAGATAAAAAGAAAAAAATATGTGACTTAAGGGACTTTTTCATTTTTTGGGAAATAGTAAGGAGGGGAAGAACAAGGAGAAAAATAGAAATTACAAGGGCTTCGAGGAAAACTACGGAAACAATAATTTCACCAGACATAAGGATAGAATAAAGTCTGCTTCCCGTGCTTTTGTAAAGCGTCTTGAAACCTGACCATTTAAGAACCCTCGAAGGGAAAGGACGGTTGTCTGTCTGGGGAGAAACATCGAGGAAGTAAGATTGAAAAAAGCTTTTTTCCGATCCTGATTCGTAAGCCTTTGCAAGTCGACTGATTTCAAGAAAATGGTATGGCTTGTCAAACATATTGAATATGTTTGCCATATCACTCGATATCCCTTTGAAATAAACAAGGTCAAAATTACAATCTTTTGCAAATTTTTTAATAATGCTTATATCCTTTTCCTTAAAAGGATTTGATGAAATAATAATAGTGAAAGTGTCCCAGTTTCGCAGCATAATAATGTGTTGTTCGGGAAATTCAATTCCAAGAGATTTCAGGCTTTCATATGCGACACTCCAGAGACGGATCGAATCGGCAGGAGGCAGAAGTAGCTTGCGTGAAATGATGAGGATACCGTTATCAGAGAGGTGATTTAGATACTGTGTTACCGCATCAATAGTAAGAAGGTGTTCCTGTGTAAGAGCCGCCATACCTGGAATAGAAGTTCCCCAATTTTCTACATTAATAATGTTGAATCGTTTATTTGAGCCGGCAAGGAATGATCTCGGGTTTTGGTTGATAACAGTAATTTTGTAGTGGTGCTGAAAAGTTTTTGCAATCTCAGGGTTTTGTTCAATAATGGTGATTTCTCTTGCGCCGGATGCGATGGCGCAGGGGATTGCCGATCCACCGCCATGCTGGATCAGCAGAACATTTGCACTATTTGGAGCTAAAACATATCCTGAGTAGGGAAGAGTAAATTTTGAAAAGAAGGCATCTTTTTGCGTTTGAAGGTCATAAAGAACAAACTGGTTGTCTCCGTCTTTAAAGCCTGCCCTTTGCACGGGCAATTTTTCTGCAAATTTAAGGCTCAATCCCGGAGCAAAACGGATATATTTGCTTTTTACATGATCTATTCTTCCCCTAAGATCAGTAACTGTCCTAGTTACACTGGTATCGGGAAAACGAAGGGTCTGACTGAGTGCTTTATAGTGGGAAGGTTTTATCTTGATGATAAAATCCCCCACAGGAGATATAAGGAATGCTGAAGAAATGATGATTAAAAATCCTGTTACTATAAAAGCTTTTTGTTTTTTCTGTGTTACATGTTGCTTTAAACCTTCTTTTGCTAAATTATTCGATTTTCGCCATGGCCATTTCCAAGGCATAATTATAACAGGTAAAACGGCAGCAATGATAATTAGTTTAGCCTCTCCCAAAACAGGAAGCAGCGGTATCGGGAGGAGAGCACCGCAGGCAGAACCCGCCATGGTCGCAAAATAAACCAGGCCGGATTTTTCAGGGAGAAATGAATAAGCGATTGCAATTATAAGACCGGTAAAAAAGAAAGGAAGAGCCAGGAGGAGAAAAGCCACCAGAAGATAGAGTGCCTGGGCAGGATCAAGTGGAAGTCTGAAATAGTCAAGGGGCATGTTGTTTAATGCTACAAAAGATCCAATTGTAAAAACAGCATAAAGGTATATGAAATGAAAAAGACTCCTTTTTGTTGATAGTCGTTTTTTCCACTGTTTATTCCTTGTATGCAGGATGCTTAGAAACGTACCGCTTGCAGCAAATCCAAAAAGAGCTATGCTGATTACCATAAAGGAAAGATGGTTCCACTGACTAATAGAGAACACCCTTGTAAGGAGTACCTCGAAAGTAAGGGATGAAAAGGATAACAAAAATACAGCTTTAAGAATCATGGACAATCACCAGGAAAGGCTTTTATTTCTTATCAAGTGCGTAACCCGTCATAGGGACGAACAGGACACCGGTTATTTGTTTGACCTTGTAATCATCGCCATGTTTCGTTACAAGAACGAGATTTTGATAGTTAAAGGGGTTGCCTAGGGGGAGGATGAGTTTACCCTGGTTTTTAAGTTGTTTTAGAAGCGGTGGCGGGATATGGTTAATAGCTGCTGTTATCATAATGCAGTCAAAGGGCGCTTTTGATTCCCATCCGAAATAGCCATCGCCCCAGTGTGTATCAACATTGTCATAGTTAAGTGATTTAAGGAGCTTGTCAGCTTTTTTATGAAGTTTTTCTTTAATCTCAATGGTGCAAACTTCCTTTGCGATTTTAGTAAGAATTGCTGCCTGGTATCCAGAGCCGGTTCCGACTTCAAGTACTCTTTCGTAACCTTTTAGATTGAGACTTTCAGTCATCAGGGCTATAATATATGGCTGAGAAATGGTCTGCCCTTGTCCTATGGGAAGAGGGCGGTCTGAGTATGCATGGGAAATAAGTCCTTTTGGTACGAATAGGTGTCGGGGAACTTCCGACATAGCGGAAAGAACATTTTTATCAGATATACCGCGCATTTTAATTTGAGTGGAAACCATGTTTTCCCTGGACTGTTTATGTTGGAGAGGGGCTTCTACGGTTTCAGCAATAAAGGGTAAAGATAAAAAGCTGAGGATAAAAAAGAAAAGGAGGATTTTTTTCATGGCGATTCTCCTTAACAAAATTTAGGGACTCGTAAAAAGTAACTCCGATGGTGCCCGCAGGAAATGCCCTTGGGGTGCTAAGTAAGAAGTTCTATATAACATAAAATATAAGAAAGCTGAAATTTTTAGATTACCATTCACAAAATATTGCTTTTTTTTCACATAACGTATATCTCATTGAACAAATCGGCTTTTTAAAGGAAAGGAGAAATTGAATGAAATTTTTCAAGAAAAAGAAAAGCGAAGAACAAACAGTTTTACCACTGGAAGGCCCTGAAGAAATAAATACAATAGCCTATTTAGGAAAAGATCTTAATATAAAAGGAAACATTTCAGGGGATGATGATATTCAGATTGATGGAAAAATTGAAGGAAATCTGAAATTGAAAGGGAGGCTGGATATAAGGCAATCAGCAAGGTTAAAAGGTTCTGCTGTGGCTAAAACAATATATGTAAAAGGGGCAGTAGAAGGAAAATTAGCTGCAGGCAGTAAAATGTTTATTGACCATACAGCAAGAATAAATGGGAAAATATTTACACCGGTAATATCGGTTGCTGAAGGTTCACAATTTAACGGGGAAGTAAAAATGGTTGATTGAATTATAGTAACTACTTACGTAGTCAGCCTATCCACCTGAGCAGTTATGAAAAAAAGGAGTTATAGTGATGGAAACTGAAATGATAGCAGGATCGATATCATTAATCACCAGAAATATGAAAATAGATGGTGAAGTTAATGGTAAAGAGAATTTAAAAATAGAAGGAAATTTAAAAGGTACCATAAATCTAAATGGAGATTTGCATATTGAGAGCACAGGTGTTGTTGAGGCTGATATAGAGGCTAATAATATCATTATCCAGGGAAAAGTTACAGGCAATGTTACAGCACGGCAGCATTTAGAAATTCAAGCTTCCGGAGTAATGAATGGCGATATCTCAGCGCGGTCTATTGATATTAAAGAGGGATCATCGTTTGAGGGCCGGTCTAATATGATTAAATCTTCATAACATTTTAACGTTTTTAAAAAACGCATTCAGACTTAAAACCGTGGCACCTGAATGTTTCTTTGGGCATTTTTTCCAATGGGGTAAAATAATACTATTAATTTTTATCCTGAATATCCAGTAAATCCTGTCCAAATATATTTATAAGAGGCTGAAACATGGCATGTTCAAAATGCTTTAGATTATTTTTTAGCTCATTGTTGGCAACATTACTAGTTTTTTCATGTTATGAGATTGCTGTTGCGACAACTACTATTAAAGTAGCAGTAGTTATGCCTGATGGAAGCCCATGGACTAACTCTTTACGCAATATGGCCAGTGAAATTGAGAAGCAAACGGCTGGAGAAATTGAATTTAAAATTTATGCAGGAGGAGTAAGCGGCGATGAGGTGGACGTTATCAGGAAAATGCAGGTTAACCGTATTCATGCCGCCGGATTTTCAGGTGTAGGGCTGGGGATATTACTTCCTAAAATTCGTATTCTCGAAGCGCCGATGTTATATAGAAATTACGAAGAAATCGATCTGGTTAAAGAAAAACTTTATAATGAGTTTTCAGAAGATTTTGCAAAGAGAGGCTATGTTCTTCTCGGTTTTGTAGAAGCAGGTTTTGTATATTTTTTTTCAAAAAAAAACATGTCCGGACATGATGGACTGAAAAACATCAGGATGTGGGTGTGGAAGAGTGATGCTGTTGCAAAGACCACTTTGGAAACTTTTGGTATCAAGACATATCCATTGCACCTTGCTGATGTGAATACAGGACTTGAGACTGGAATGATTGATTCTTTTTATTCCCCACCCCTGGCAGCCATTTATTTCCAGTGGCATTTAAAGATTCAATACTTTCTCGATTATCCTATGGTCAATTCTACAGGTGCTTTGCTAATTAAAAAAAGTATATTTGATAAACTTTCAAAAGAGAACCAGGAGATTTTTAAAAAGACAGCAAAAAAATATTGCAGGGAGTTAATCCGTATTGCCCGCAAGGATAATGAAAATGCCTTTACTGTTTTAGAGAAAGAAGGCATAATTTTTGAATCTCCCCCCCAAAAGCAAATTACTTCTTTTCATGAAGATGCCGTGAAGATCTATGAAAAAAGCATCCCTCAATTATATTCCAGGGAGCTGTTTAACAGGGTTCAGGATATTTTAAAGACCCATCGAAATACTAAATAATGCCTGATTTTGTCAGAACATTACTTTTTCTTCTGGTATTAAATAGCCATAAAAGTAGACATCATGCGGTTTATTAGAAAATTTGATGAATTTCTTGCAGTATTTGAAAAGTTTCTTGTAGTTGTATTTTTTTCAGCACTTATTCTACTTATTACCTTTAACGTCATTTCACGAAATCTGTTCCAAATATCCTTTCAGAAAATTCTGGAAATATCTCCTTCATTAGTGCTCTGGCTGGCTCTGATAGGGTCTTCTCTGGCCCTTAGAAATCAACGCCATATAAAACTGGAAATCCTGCTTCGGTTTTGTTCGGATAAATTTAAAGCCTTTGCTATCATTTCAGGAAGTGCCTTTGGAATGACGGTAATGGGAATATTATTTTGGGTATCGATTGAGTTTGTTAGAAATGAGATAGTAATTTTGGGGAAATGGGGATTCATTTCAATTATTTTCCCCATGTTTTTTGCCATATCCTTTTTCAGATATTTTATTCAATTGATGAATAACATGAAAGCTAAAGCATGATGAATATAACAGTCCTGCTCATTTTTATTATTCTTCTGTTTGCGCTTATAGAAACGCCACTATTTACAATAATAGCCGCACTGTCGATTGTTTGTTTGTATTTTGTAGAATATGATCCGCTTTCATTACAGTTGATTGTAATCGAGATGAATCGACTGGCCTCGATGCCGGTTTTAATTGCACTGCCGCTTTTTACCTTGGTAGGATGTTTGTTGTCTTCAACAAAGGCGCCTGAGCGGATCATGAATTTTATACAAGCGTTGTTAGGATGGCTGCCCGGAGGTATAGCGATAGCAGCACTTTGCAGTTGCGCTTTATTTACAGCACTTACAGGTGCCAGCGGTGTAACCATTGTAGCTTTGGGTGGTGTTTTATTTCCCATATTACGCCGGCAAAACTATAATGAAAAGTTTTCTCTCGGATTGCTCACCACATCCGGAAGCCTCGGTCTGTTATTTCCTCCCAGCCTGCCTATAATTTTATACGGTGTTGTATCCGGGATTGCTATACTTGATATTTTCAAGGCAGCTTTGGTGCCGGGAATCCTATTAATTATCGTGTTATCGATTTATGTCTTCTGCCATGAATATTTTTCAAATGACATTAAAAAACAAAAAATATCGTTTCAAACTATATCCTGGAGCCAGGTAAAATCATCTCTTATAGCCGGAATGTGGGACTGGCCGATTATCGGTATTATCCTTATCGGAGTTTACGGCGGTTTTGTGACAATCGTGGAAGTATCAGCGATTGTTCTTGTTTATGTAATCATAACCGAATGTTTTATTTTAAAGGAAGTCAGCTTTATAAAGCAGATTCCCGGCATCATGATTGAAAGTGCGATGCTGTCGGGCGCTATCATCGTTATCCTTGGGTTTGCCCTGGGCTTCACCGGATACCTGGTAGATGAGCAGATACCAAACCGTATACTGGCTTATTTAACCTCATTAACGAATAATAAATATGTTTTTCTGGCAGGATTAAATGTTTTTTTGCTGGCAGCCGGCTGTATTATGGATATCTTCTCAGCCCTTATTATTATAGTGCCGATTATGGTTCCGATTGCCCTGAAATACGGCATTGATCCGGTTCATCTTTGCATAATCTTTTTGGTAAATCTTGAGATCGGTTATTCCACACCACCTGTCGGAATAAATCT
>RCNC010003203.1_pt1 | contig 12981 bp, 11 predicted proteins | sample 2041301 | NCBI WGS metagenome assembly RCNC01 (sample SAMN09708231, study PRJNA481090) | Marine sediment metagenome, whole genome shotgun sequencing project. | biome: marine sediment; feature: ocean; material: sediment; isolation source: Sewage treatment plant 13A marine sediment (STP13A) ... | reverse complement strand
GTACGACTCCTGGGCCGAAGAGGTCAAGCTTACCGCCAGCGATTGGTCGGCATACGACGAGTTCGGCGGCGCGGTGGCGATCGGCGGGTTCTACAGCAACTGGAAGGCGGGGCACACGGTGCTGGACGCCGCTGAAACCATGGATATCACCTGGAACCAGGTCATTCCGGCCCTGCAGCCGGTGCTGGGTGACAATCTTTTCACCCTGGTGGCCGAGGACATCACCCCGGCCCCGTACAACCAACCGCCCTACCCGCCGTCAGGGGACACCGCCACGGACGGCGCCATGGTGACCGGGTTTGTGCCGTGAAGTCATCGACCCTCGAGGCCGATCGGCTCACAGCACCAGGACCTTGGCCCCGCGGATGCGCCGTTCCTTGAGCTCGACCAGGGCCCTGTTCGCTTCCTCCAGCGGGTAGGTCTGCACCTCGGGCTTGATGGGGATCTCCGCGGCCAGCCGCAGGAACTCGATGACGTCCCTGCGGGCCACATTGGCCACGCTCTTGATCTCCTTCTCCATCCAGAGGTGTGTGGGGTAGTGGATGCGGGACAACTCGTCCTTGTCGGCGTCCTCCTTGCGGATGGCGTTGATCACCAGCCGCCCGCCCGGTGCCAGGTTGGCCAGCGCTTCCACCACCCGGCCCACCGCCTGGTGCCCGGGAATCACCGGCAACCGGGGCGGCGGGGTGCGTCCCTCGATCTCATCCCGCTCGGTGTGGCAGACACCGCAGGCCGTGACCTCCAGCAGCAGTTCACGCGGCCCCGGTTCCGGGCGGGGCAATTCGTTGACAAGGGACGGGCGATCAAGCACCATTATTCCCGCACTGAGAAAATAACTGGGGTTCCACCCCGTTAATGGAGGAAGAATAGAGATGGATTTTGATCAGGATGCGTTAGACGGTGAGGAAATAGACATCTCCGCCATCGTTGCGGACGAGGATTCGGAGTCCGCGGGCCAGCTTGTCCCTTCCCGGGAAATGTCGCCGGAGAACCTGGTGGTCCTGCCCCTCACCTCGCGCCCCATCTATCCCTCGATGGTCGTGCCCATGGGGTTGCCCCTGCCCCGCTATGTGGAGACGGTGAAGCACGCCATCGAACACAACCAGGGTTACCTCTGCCTGCTGATGCTCAAGGGGGATGACCCGCCGGTGGAGGACCCCCAGCTGGAGGATTTCTACACCATCGGTGTCCTGGGCAAGGTGGTCAAGATGGGCAAAGGCCCGGACGGCCAGGCCCAGGTGCTGATCAACTCGGTGCGTCGCCTGGAAGTGCTGGCCATGCGCCACACCAGGGCGCACATCTGGGTCAAGGCCGGCTATCCCATCGAGACCCGCGACCGTGATGATGACGAAATCCGCGCACTGAGCCTGGCCCTGGTCCACGACATCCGCGAGATGGTGAAGAACAACCCGATCTACACCGAGGAGATCAAGCTGGTCTTCGAGCGGTTCACCATCGACGACCCCAGCCGGCTGGCCGACTTTTCCGTCACTCTCACCACTGCCGGCAAGGAGGAACTGCAGGATATCCTCGAGACCCTGGGCATCGGCGAACGTCTGGAGAAGTCCCTGATCCTGCTGCGCAAGGAGCGGGAGGTGATGGAGCTCCAGCAGCGGATCCGCGAGCAGATCGAGGAGAAGGTCAGCAAGCAGCAGCGAGAGTTCTTCCTCCGCGAGCAGCTGAAGGTGATCAAGGGCGAGCTGGGCCTGGAGAAAGACCAGAAATCGATGGAGGTGGAGAAGTTCCGCAAGAGGATCGAGGAACTGGAACTGACCGAGGAAGCACAGAAGGCGGCGGAAGAGGAACTGGACAAGATCTCGCTGATCGAACCGTCCTCGCCGGAGTTCAATGTCTCGCGCACCTACCTCGACTGGCTCACCTCGCTGCCCTGGGGGATCTACTCCAAGGAGCGGCTGAACCTCAGGCTGGCAAAGAAGATACTCGACGAGGACCACTACGGTCTCGACGACGTCAAACGCCGGATCCTCGAGTTCATGGCCGTACGCAAGGTGAAGAAGGACACCGGCGGTTCCATTGTCTGCTTTGTTGGCCCCCCCGGGGTGGGCAAGACCTCCATGGGCAAATCCATCGCCCGCACCCTCAACCGCAAGTTCTACCGCTTTTCGCTGGGCGGGATGCGTGACGAGGCCGAGATCAAGGGGCACCGCCGGACCTACATCGGCGCCATGCCGGGCAAGCTGATCCAGGCGCTGAAGATCACCGGCACGTCGAACCCGGTGATCATGCTGGGGCCAGCTTCCGCGGCGACCCCTCCTCGGCCCTGCTGGAGGTGCTCGACCCGGAGCAGAACATCGCTTTCCGCGACCACTACCTCGACCTCGGCTTCGATCTCTCCAAGGTGCTTTTCATCGTCACCGCCAACGTGCTGGACACCATCCCCGGGCCGCTGCTGGACCGCATGGAGGTGCTCAAGCTCTCCGGTTACATCGCCTCGGAAAAGGTGCACATCGCCCGTCGTTACCTGATCCCCAAGCAGATGGAGGCCCACGGTGTCAGCGCGAAGAACGTCCGCTTCACCGACGCCGGCCTGATGAAGGTCATCACCGGCTATGCCCGCGAGGCCGGGGTGCGCAACCTGGAACGGGAAATCGCCAATATCTGCCGTAAGGCCGCCACCGGAGTGGCCGCGGGGAAGAAGAAACCGATCTCGGTCACCGTGGGCACCGTGGAGAAACTTCTGGGCCAGCCCCGCTTCGAGGACAACATGCTGATGCGGCGGATGCGCCCCGGTGTGGCCCTGGGCATGGCCTGGACCAGCATGGGTGGTGACACGCTCTACATCGAGGCGCTGGCCGTGCCCTCGGCCAAGGGCGGCTTCCACCAGACCGGACAGCTGGGGGACGTGATGGTGGAGTCCACCGCCATCGCCTACACCCTCTGCCGCAAGCTGGTGGGAAGCTATGGCGGGGAGGAGGATTTCTTCGACACCAATTCGATCCACCTCCACGTGCCGGCCGGCGCCACCCCCAAGGACGGCCCCTCGGCCGGCATCACCATGGCCACCGCGCTGATGTCGCTGGCCCTGGACCGCAAGGTCAAGCGCAAGCTTTCCATGACCGGCGAGTTGACCCTCACCGGCCGGGTTCTGCCGGTGGGCGGGATCAAGGAGAAAGTGATCGCCGCCAAACGCGCCGGGGTGGAGGAGATCATCATGCCCGCGCTCTGTGAGCGGGATTTCGCCGAGCTGCCCAAGCACCTGAAGGAGGGGATCACCTTCCACCTGCTTTCCACCATTGACGAGGTGCTGGAGACTGCATTGGAGGGGTAGCCATAGTCACCACCAGATCACTCCCGGCCCTGTCGTTCCTCGCGGTCCTGGTTTTCGGCCTGGCCCTGGCCGGCTGCGGCGCACCGGTTCTGACGGACGCCGAGCAGCAGCAGGCCACCCGCGGGTCGATCATCGACCTGGCGGAACTGGGTCGGCTCACCGACCCCGACCAGCCGCAGCGTGCCGAGGCCTGCCGCCACGCACTGGCGGAGAGTGGCCGGGCACTGAGGTCCTTCCTGTTTGAGGGCCCGGAGGGGCTGGATGGCTGGTCGCCGGAAGCTGGCGCCGCGCAGTGGGAGGTTGCTGACGGCGTTCTGCGCACCTCCGTATTCGACGGGCATTTCCGGATCAGTCTCGAGCCGGATTTCGATTGCTCCCGCGTGCAGCGGGTGCGGGTGCGGGTGCGGACGCTGAGGGGCGGCCCCGGCGGCCGGATCTGGCTGCAGTGGCAAGGCCCCGGGGGGGAGCCCTTCACCAGGGACAGGGGGCTGGACCGCACGCTGCGCAACAACGACTGGTATCAGACCTGCACCATCGAAGCGGGTGACCACCCGGACTGGCGGCAGGAGAAGAAGACCCTGCGCCTCGAGTTTCTGCTCGAGGGGGATGGCCTGGAGATCGATTCCATCGTCTTCGAGGAGGGGCTCTCCGGCGACGAGCAGGCCATGCTTCGGGTGGCCGGCGGCCTGGACGGGGCGCAGCTCTCGATCAACGACCAGACCCGGGTGGCCATGCAGACCCCGCCCGGCCAGACCTGTTCCATTCCGGTGGCGCTCCCCGCAGCGGACCCGACCGGGGATGATGGTCCGCTGCTTCGCTTCGCCACGGGGATCTCCTGGCAGGGGTGGAGCCACGGGGGCAATGCCGTCCGCTTCCGGATCCATGCCCAGGGCCACCGGTCTCCGTTCAAACGACTGATTTTCGAGCAACGGCTCGATCCCGTTGAGACTGTCTACGACCGGATCTGGCACGATCATGAAGTCAGCCTGGCCCGTTACGCCGGCCAGCGGGTTCGCCTTATCTTCACCACCGAGGACATGGGCGGCGGTGACTCCACCGGGAGCAGCGCCTTCGCGGTCTGGGGCCACCCGCTGATCCACAATCCCGCCCCGCCGCCCACCAATGTGCTGGTCATCCTGGTGGATACCCTGCGGGCCGACCACCTGGGCAGCAACGGCTACCCGGGCCGGGCCACCGTCCACCTCGATCGCTGGGCCGGCCGGGGCGTCTCGTTCCAGCAGGCGGTCTCGTCCAGCTGCTGGACGGCGCCGGCGGTGGCCTCCCTGTTCACCGGACAGCACCCCTTCAGTCACGGGGTGCGCTCGCGTTACACCCTGGGACTGGGTGAGGAGGCGGAGACCCTGGCCGAGCAGTTCCGCGGCGGCGGTTACTTCACCGGGGCCATCTCGGACAACCTGCTGATCATCCCGGACAACGGCTATGCCCAGGGGTTCCACACCTTTCTCACCATCCCCTGGGACCGCCCGGAGCGGGAGGCCCGCGAGCTCACCGACCTGGCCATCACCTGGCTGGAAAATAACGGTGATCGGCCGTATTTCTTCTACCTGCACTACATGGACCCCCACGGGCCTTACACGCCGGAGGATCCCTTCGATCCCGGCCCCCCGCGGATGCCGGGGGAGATCCGCGACTGTGTCGAGGCGGGTGACTGCGGCCTGGTGACCAAGCGAACCCGCGGTGACGGTGGCTCCCGGCTGGCGGCCATCGAACAGCGACGGCTGCTCGACCTCTATGACGGTGAAATCGCCGCCACCGATTTCCACATCGCCCGTCTGCTGGCCTGGATGGAGCGGGCGGGGGTGCTGGAGCGGACCGCGGTGGTCCTGCTCGCCGACCATGGCGAGGGGTTTGGCGAACACGATTTCTACTCCCACGCACACACGCTGCACGACGAGGAACTGCTGGTCCCCCTGGTCATCCTGCCGCCGCCCGGGCGGAACCTGGCACGGGGGGTGCGGCACCCGGGCATCGTCCGCATGGTTGACCTGGCGCCCACCATCCTCGATCTGGCCGGGCTGGATCCTGGCGGCGAGAGGGCGGGGCAATCCCTGGTCCGGTTCATGGGGAGCGGGGAGCCGCTGACCGAAGAGGTGGATGCCTACAGTGAACATTCGGCCTTTGCCCGGCCGGACGAGCCGCTGGTGGTGGAGAGCGCGGTGCGCTCGCCCGGCCTGAAGCTGATTTTCAGCCCGGGGCGGGGCGAGTACCAATTGTTCGACCTGGCCGCCGACCCGTTGGAGCAGGCGGACATCTTTGCCGCCGGCCACCGGATGGCCGGCACCATGATGGACCGTCTGGACCGCTACCTCGCTGAGGCGGCGGCGGTTCCGGTTGTGGCTCCCCCCACAAACGATGGCCTGGAAGCTGAGCAATTGCAGCAACTTGAAGCCCTGGGATACCTCGATCAATGAGGTTCATCTACCGGCTCATTCCGTTTCTGCTGCTGGCTTTTGTCGGGTCACCGGTTGCGGCGGCGTAAATCTCTTTTCACCATGTTGACTTGCGCTTTTGTCCACTCGACTTTCCATATAAAATCAACACCTGATGAACTGCGGAAACTCTTCAGGAAACACAGTTGTCAGTTGGCTGCTTCTTTTCGCCTTCCTCTTTGTGACGGCTTTGGCGCTCTATGCCCCGATCATGTCTTCACCTTTTGGCGGCACGGAATACAGGACATATCTCTGGCCGCTGAAGGAACACCTGGTCTCTTCATTCGATTTCATTGCCAAGTGGTCACCCCTGGCGGTGTGGGACGTCAAGTTCTCCCGTCCGCTGCTGAAGCTGCTGCTGCTGGTCGAGTATCGACTCTGGGGCCACGACCCTCTGCCGTACCGGCTGCTGAACCTGTTGATGCTCGTGGGGGGCGGAATGGTTGCCACCTGGATTGTGGTTCTCGTTACCGGGCGTCGTGAGCTGGCTTGGCTGGCTGGTCTGATCCTCTGTGTTCATCCGTCTGCTGTTCCGGCCGTACGCTGGATCTCCGCCCGTGGTGACCTGGCAGCCGGTTTCTTCTCACTACTCGCCCTGGGGGCTCTATTCTGGTTGATCAGTTCCGAGGACCATCCCCCCGCCTGGTGGCGGGCACTGCTCCCCGTACTCTTCGTGTTCCTTGCGCTCAGCAGCAAGGAACTGGGACTGGCGAACTTCATTGCCCTGCCTGTTACGTGGTTCCTCTGGCCCGGGGGGAGACGTGACCGCCGGACCGGGATGATCATGCTCTTCTCGCTCGCTGTTCTTGTTGCCGGGTACTTCGGCTGGCGGTTCTTTCTCTTTCACGGTATAGGGGGCTACGGCATGATCCCCAGTGTCATCGAGTGGCCGGAGCGGCTTGGTGTTCTTCTCTGGCAGACCTCCGGGGCGTATCTCATGCCCTCTATTGTCACGCGAACCATCTACCTCGTGCTCCTCTTCGCCTCGATCATCCTGCTGTGCGGCCGGTCGGCCCTGCGCTGGCGCCGAACCGGGGTGTTGGCACTCATACTGGCGGTTTACGGGTTCCAGTCGATCATTGCCGGGATCCAGGACACTTACTATGCTTATGCTCCGGCAACGATACTGGTCATCCTGCTGGTTACCCTGCTGGTGGACTGTCCTGCAAAGCAGCCCTTCCGGGCCGGCGTTGTGCTGCTGCTTCTCCTTCCCTTCATCGGCATCCAGGTTCACACGACCGCCCTGACCAACATGAACCGGGCGGTGGAACTGGAGGTGACCGAGCGGCTGATGGCCGCCATCGAGGAGAAGGAGCGGCTGATGGATGACGGGGCCCTGTTCTTCCTCGTGCTCGTTGGGGTGGAGCGGGATATTCGGATCCGTAATCAGTCAAAGATCATCAACGCTTACTTCCGCTTTCTCCGCGGCCCGGAGGGCCCGGCCATCCGGCGGCATCCGAAGAAGCTCCCCGAGAACCCGCCGGTACTGGCCTGGGATGGGATCAACCTGTCCCTCCGTCCCCCTTTGGTGGTTGCAGCCGGGCAACCATCTAAAAAGAAGTAGGTTATGGCTGACTGTCGGTTTCGGCCGTGATGTTCGATAATAATCGATAAATACTATCGATCTTATGCTACTATGATGGTGCACCGGGACGCTGTGGCAGAAGTCCCAGGATCCGGGTTCCGGCACTGATGATCGAGAGAGGAAACCTGATAATGAAGAAAAAGCTGTCAAATGGAAATCTGGTCCTGGAAAACATCTATGTCCGGGTGGAGGGCAAGAAGATCGTCCGGGGTGTCTCGATGACCATCAAGCCCGGGGAGATTCACGCCCTGATGGGGCCCAACGGCACCGGCAAGAGCTCGCTGGCCCTGGCCCTGATGGGCCACCCCCGTTATGACGAGGTGGAGGGCTCGGCCCGGATCGGCGACACCGAGCTGTTCGATCTGAACCCCAGCGAGCGGGCCAAGGCGGGGCTCTTCCTCGCCATGCAGTCCCCGGCCGAGATCCCCGGCGTGCCCATGTCCGATTTCGTGCGCACCGCACGGCGGGAGCTGGGCCTCGACGACGTCAGCGGGATGAAGTTCAACCGCAAGCTGAAGTCGGAGCTGAAGCTGATGGGCATGGACGGCTCCTTTGCCGGCCGCTACCTCAACGAGGGCTTCTCCGGCGGGGAGAAGAAGCGGTCCGAGGTGGTGCAGATGCGCATGCTCGAACCGAAGTTCGCCGTCCTCGACGAGATCGACTCCGGGCTGGACATCGACGCCCTGGTGGCGGTGGCCCGGGGGATCGGTGAGCTGGTGGCCGCCGGCACCGGGGTGCTGGTGATCACCCACTACCGCCGGCTGCTGGACCATATGCCGCCGGACATGGTGCACATCATGAGCGGTGGCGAGATCGTCCGCTCCTCTCCGGGGATGGAACTGGCCAACGTCCTCGAGGCCGGTGGCTACGAGGCGGTGGTGGGCCGTGAGGTAACCGCATGATGGACAATCCCAATACCGAACGAGCGGTGGCCAAAGGCCTCGCCGATGTGGCGCCGCCCCCCGGCATGACCGATACCGCCAAGGACGAATACCGTTACGGCTTCCACGATCCTGAAGACTACGTCTTCCGTACGCCCAAGGGCCTGACCCGGGAGACCGTGGAGGAGATCTCGCGGCGCAAGGGCGAGCCGGCGTGGATGCTGGAGAAGCGGCTTGAGGGTTTGAAGCTGTTCCAGCAAAAGCCCATGCCCCGCTGGGGCGCCGACCTCAGCGACATCGATTTCGACCGCATCACCTACTACATCCAGCCCAGTGAGAAGGAAGAGCGTTCCTGGGATGACGTGCCGGAGAAGATCAAGAACACCTTTGACCGGCTGGGCATTCCCGAGGCGGAGAAGAAGTGGCTGGCCGGGGTGGGGGCGCAATACGAGTCGGAGACGGTCTACCACAACCTGAAGCGGGAGTGGGTGGAAAAGGGCGTGATCTTCACCGACATGGACACCGCGCTGCGCGAGCGGCCGGAGATCGTCAAGCAGTATTTCGGCACCATCATCCCCGCCGGGGACAACAAGTTCGCCGCGCTGAACACCGCGGTCTGGAGCGGCGGCAGTTTTGTCTACGTCCCCGCCGGGGTCACGGTGGACGTCCCGCTGCAGGCCTACTTCCGGATCAATGCCCGGGACATGGGGCAGTTCGAGCGGACCATGATCATCGGCGGCCCGGGGTCCACCCTGCACTATGTCGAGGGCTGCACCGCCCCCACCTACTCCAGCGACTCGCTGCATGCGGCGGTGGTGGAGGTGATCGCGCTTCCGGGATCCCGTGTTCGCTACACCACCATCCAGAACTGGTCGCACAATGTCTACAACCTGGTGACCAAGCGGGCGGCGGCCTACGAGGATTCCACGGTGGAGTGGGTGGACGGCAACCTGGGCAGCAAGGTGACGATGAAATACCCCTCGGTCTACCTGTTGGGACGCGGAGCCCACGCCGAGATCCTCTCCGTGGCCATGGCCAATGACGGCCAGTATATCGATGCCGGGGCCAAGGCGGTTCACGCCGCCCCGAACACCACCTCCTCGGTGGTCTCCAAGTCGATCAGCAAGGGCAAGGGCCGTGCGGGCTACCGGGGCCTGGTCCAGGTGGAGCCGGGCGCCGTGGGCGCCAAAGCCTCGGTGCGTTGTGACGCGCTGATCATGGGGCCGGAGGCGCGCAGCGACACCTATCCTTACATGGACGTCCGCGAGGAGGAGAGCAACATCGAGCACGAGGCCACGGTGAGCCGGGTGGGCGAGGAGCAACTCTTCTACCTCACCAGCCGCGGGTTGAGCGAGGAGGAGGCGGCGCTGATGATCGTCAACGGGTTTATCGAGCCCATCGTCAAGGAGCTGCCCATGGAGTACGCGGTGGAGCTGAACCGGCTGGTGGAAATGGAAATGGAGGGGTCAGTTGGCTAAGCAGGTAGACAGTGCGACGGTGGCGACGGATGAACAGTGCACCATTGGGTCGCTGAACCCCGGGGTGTTGCTGGCCGGTTCCCGGGAAACGGGCGAGCCGCACTGGCTGCTCCAGCAGCGGGCCGCCTTTTTGCGCCGCTTCCGGGTCACGGGGCTGCCCGCACCTTTCGAGGAGGACTGGCGGGGCACCGACCTGCGGGAGTTCGGGCTGGACCGTTCCACGGTGATCAGGGCCGGGGCGGGCCCGGCGGCCAGGCTGGCCGCCTCCTGCATCCACCTCTCCCCGTCGCCCACCCAGCACAGCGGACCGGGGGAACTGACGATGCTGCCCCTGGGCGAAGCCCTGCAGCGTAAACCGGAGCTGCTGCAGCAGCACCTCTTTGCCGGTTTCGACCCGGAAACCGCTCCGGCACTGGCCGCCCTCAACGCGGCCTGTCTCAGCGGGGGCGCTTTCTTTCACCTGCCCGCGGGGGTGGAGATGAAGGGGGCGGGACGGATCGCCTGGCAACCGTCTGCGGAAACCACACACTTCCCCCACAACCTGGTGGTGGCGGAGGCGGGCAGCCGCGGGTCGCTGGTGGAGAGTTTCAGCGGTCCGTGGAATGGGGACGAAGCGGGATCCTGCTGCAGTGTCACCGAAGTGGTGGTGGGGCCGGACGCGCAACTGGATATCCTGACCCTCATTGACCAGGATGCCGGGATGAGCAGTTGTCACACCGCCGTGGCCCGGGTGGCCGCCGGCGGCCGGCTGCGCTGGTACCTGGGCAGCACCGGGGGCCGGATGGTGCGGGCGGATATGGAGATCACCCTGGCCGGCCCCGGGGCCGAGAGCAAGATCATCGGCGTCGGTGTGGGACGGGGCCGCCGGCACCTGGACCACCGGACGGTGCAGCGCCACGCGGCGCCGGACACCCGCAGCACCATCGTCTTCGGCACCCTGCTCCGCGGCCGGTCCAGCTCCATCTACCGCGGGCTGATCGGCATGGACCAGGGGGCCCAGCGTGGTGATGCCTACCAGAAGAACGACAACCTGCTGCTGGAGCGGGGGCCCTCCGCCCAGGCGATCCCCAAGCTGGAGATCCTCACCGACGACGTCAAGTGCAGTCACGGATCCACCGTCGGCCGGCTGAGCGAGGAGGAACTGTTCTACTCCACCGCCCGGGGCATCCCCCGCTGGCGGGCCCGGGATCTGGTGGCCGTGGGCTTTGTCCGCCGGGTGCTGGCCGGCGGTGGCGACTGGAACCCGCTGACCGAGGAACTGTTCAACACCGTGCGCGGGGCGGTGATCGATGACATTCAACCCTATGACGTGTCGGAGTGAGATCGGCCGGGACGCCAGGCGGAGAAGACGATGAGCGAGATGGAACAAAAACAGAAGATGGTGGACGTGGGTGCGGTGGAGAGTTTTCCCGCCGGCCGGGGCAAGCGGGTGATGGTGAACGGCAACGCGGTGGCGGTGTTCAGACTGGGTGAGAAGTTTCACGCCCTCGAGGACTGCTGCAGCCATGCCATGGCCCCGCTGAGCAACGGCAAGGTGCAGGACGGCGCCGTGGCCTGTCCGCGCCACGGGGCGCACTTCGACATCGCCACCGGCGAGGTGCTTTCGCTGCAGGCAGTGGCCAACGTGGTGTCGTTCCCGGCAGAGGTGCGCGAGGGCCGCGTGCTGGTCAGCACCCAGGGGTGGCTGGCCGATCCGATGTGGGTCTCGGGGCGGCGTCTTGGCGAGCGGGAACCAGATTCCACTCAGCTGGAGCTGGAGGCGGTTGAAGGATGAGCCTGGGGAACGCCAGCATGGGCGGGACCGCGCCCGGGTCGGTGTCCGAGGGCCGCGCCCTGGTGCCGTCGGTGATCTTTCCCCTGGTGGAGAGTGAGGCCGGACGGGGCCGGTGCTACCTCGACAACGCTGCCACCACCCAGAAACCGGAAGAGGTGATCGAGGCCGAGGCCTGCTTCTACCGTGAGACCAACGCCAACATTCACCGCGGTATCCACCGGCTGAGCATGGAAGCCACCGACCTCTTCGAGGGTGTGCGCTCCGCGGCCGCCCGTTTCATCGGCGCCGCGCGGCCGGAGGAGATCATCTTCTGCCGCGGGGCCACCGAGGCGCTGAACCTGGCGGCCCATGGCTGGGGCCTGTCCCACCTGAGGCCGGGGGACGAGGTGGTGCTGACCACCCTGGAGCATCACTCGAACCTGGTGCCCTGGCAGCTGGCGGTGGCCCGTACCGGCGCGCGGCTTGTGGAGCTGAAACCGGACGCCCGGGGGGTGATCAGCGAGGAGGATCTGGCCCGGGTCATCGGGCCGAAAACCAGGCTGGTGGGCATGACCCACGTCTCCAACTTCCTCGGGTCGGTGAACGACATCCAGCAGGCGGCTGACCTGGCCCACCGGGTGGGCGCCATCCTGCTGGTGGACGGGGCCCAGGCCGTGGGTCACATGCCGGTGGACGTATCGGATCTGGGATGTGACCTCTACGCGGTGTCGGGGCACAAGATGTTCAGCCCCACCGGCACCGGCTTCCTCTGGGGGCGTTACGAAGTCCTCGAGCGCTTCGAGCCATTCCTCGGCGGCGGCGACATGATCGAAGAGGTGAACTTCCAGCAGTCCACCTGGGCTGAACTGCCGGCCCGCCTGGAAGCCGGAACTCCGAATCTCGGCGGTGTGGCCGGTCTGGGTGCAGCCATCACCTTCCTTGAGCGGGTGGGCATGAACCGGGTGCGGCGGCACGACCAGGAACTGGTTGGAGAGGCCCGGGAACGGCTGGCCGCCATTCCCGGAGTCACGCTGTACGGGCCGTCGGAGAGCTGGCGCCGCAGCGGGCTGGTCTCCTTCAACGTGGAGGGGATCCACGCCCACGACGTGGGCTGCGTACTGGACACCGAGGGTGTGGCCGTGCGCACCGGCCACATGTGTTCCCAGCCGGCCCTGGCCCACCTGGGCATCGGCAGCTGCGTCCGGGCCAGCTTCGCACTGTACAACGGCCGCACGGATCTGGACCGGCTCGTCGCCGGCCTGGAGAAAACAGTCGACTTCTTCAGTGCGAGATAGATGGGGACAGCTACCTGCTTGGGCAAGTGTTGATTGTGCAGGGTTTGACTTTGATGGGGACAGCTACCTGCAAGAGGACCACCAGCGATAGGTGACAGCCACCGTTTTATGGAGTGTCGTGGATGCTGAATGTAGAGGAACAATTGGATGGCCTGTATCGCGGCGTGATCATGGATCACTACCGCCGGCCGCGGAACCGTGGGAATCTGGCCGGCGCCGGCACGGTGGCCGAGGGCAAGAACCCGCTCTG
>RCNC010002211.1_pt1 | contig 12981 bp, 7 predicted proteins | sample 2041301 | NCBI WGS metagenome assembly RCNC01 (sample SAMN09708231, study PRJNA481090) | Marine sediment metagenome, whole genome shotgun sequencing project. | biome: marine sediment; feature: ocean; material: sediment; isolation source: Sewage treatment plant 13A marine sediment (STP13A) ... | reverse complement strand
ACGGTACGGCCAGGTTGAGTAAACGGGGTCACGTCACGTCCGTTATCCGGAATACCGGCAACCGAGGAGTACTCAATGTATTCTTTGTCAAACAAATTAATTATGCCGGCACTTAGCATTAATCGACTGCTGAATTCATAACGTGCAAAAAGGTCGACGGTCACGTAGCCATCCGTTGTGACTGCTCCTTCCGGAACCTTGTTCATGTCATCAGTCCATTTCAGCATGGCATCCAGGGAGAAACTACCACGGTAGTAATTCATACCTAGCGTACCGTTAAAAGGCTGTATGGTTCTTAACTGCTCACCGGTGGTTTTATCTTCGCTGTCCATATATTCACCATTCAGGAACATGGAAACATTTCTGCCCAGGTAATAATCAAAGCGAAACTCCGCACCGGAAATTCTGGCTGAATCTATGTTCTGGTACTGGAAAACATCCGTAACCAGGGGAAATCCAAAATAATCACCATCAACGGATCCGAGATATGCAACCTCGATAAAGTTGTCGTAATCGTTGTAATAGGCAGAAATATTGTATGAAAAGTTACCGATGTCGCCACGTATGCCAATCTCGTAGGAGTCACTTTCTTCAGGAACCAGGTCTGAGGCAGGAAGAATCCGGATACCAAAACAGGTAAAGATGGAAAAGTCGCAGAAAGCTACATGATCAAAGTAGAAATACGCGAGGTCATAAGGTGGCACTTTGAAACCCTGGGAGTATTGGAAGTACGCACTGAAGTTGTCAGTGAACTTGTAAATGGTTCCAAGACGCCAGGAAAGATTGTTATCAGAAATTTTTTCCGGCGCAAATTCTTCGCCTGGATTGACATTCTCGTAGCCCTCGTCTGCTTTTGGAGTCATCTTGTAATAGTCGTACCGCACACCTGGGATTAACGACCATTTATCGGTCAACTGGATCGTGTCTTGCAGATAGATACCAAATCGATCGGTGGTATTTTTCGGAAATGGCGCGGACAGATCATCTATTAATACGTTTCCGTCTTTATCGGTACGGGTTTCCGAACGCGGCCGGCGTGAGTCCGTTGTGTCCCAATCAAAACCATAGCTCAGTTGGTGATTATCCTCTTGCCCGAGCAACTTGCTGGCTGACGCGCTTAAGCCCCAGGTTTCCTGCTCAAACAGGTCACTCTTAAGTATTTCACGAGGACCATTTCCCGGGGCTTCGTGGTTTAAGAGGTCTTCGTCAGTTTGCTCGCTTTTGTTCAGGTAAAGATTGACATCGAGATTGTCCATAAATGCCCATTTGGAGTCCCCGTCCTGGTAACGAACTTTGTAAGCATTGTTCTGTTTCTCGTTGTAGCTTTCCGCAAAGTTAATCTTGTAAGCAGGCCCCAGTCCAAGCCAGCCGTCCTCATTTTCACCGCTATTGGGCCCTTCAACTTCCTGAAGATAGTAATCAATGGAAAACGTCAATTTTTTGTCGTTATCAATGATGTAATCAGTTTTGGCCAGTACGCTGTTTGAACTGACATCAGTGTTTGCACGCGTTTCGTCATAATTCTGTGTTTCATGACCATCACGGTATTTGTAGTTGAGCAGGGTTTCCCATTTACCCGTTCTGAAAGCCATCATGATACCAGCACTCCATATATCGGCCCTGCCGTCATAATCGCCATTGACTGAAAAGAAAGTATTGATGCCAGTTCCGGTACCCAACACGTCTGCCGCATCCTTGGTTGAAAAGGCAACGATACCGCCCATGGCGTCAGCACCATACAGCGAAGATGCAGCACCCTTGGCGACTTCGACCTGCTTGACGGTTTCCATGTCGATGAAGCCGCGACCAACGACATCGTTGAGGCCATCAGCACCATAGCCTTCATTCATACGCATGCCATCTTTAATCATCATGACGCGATCTGCGCCCATGCCACGAACAACGAAATTCTGCGCTGTTCCATTTGATCCGGTGATATCAACGCCAGGCTCATATCTGAACAGTTGCGACATATCAGTGACCATCTGTCCATCGATGTCCTCGGCGGTCATTACTGATACGGAGCCTGCGATATCATCAAGACTCTGCTCGATTCTGCCACCTACGACAACAACCGTATCCAATTCAACTGCTTCCCCTTCAGTCTCCTCATCGGTTTCATTGTTATCCTGTGCCATTACCACTGACGAACTCATTGCAAGTAACACCGTGGCCAAACTTGTTATAAATTGTGTTTTCATTAATTTAAGCCTCATGATTTGCTTCTCTTATTGTGCGGTTCATTCACTGTATACGCATTTGTTACCCATGCGTTTCTTGATGGTCTTCATTTGGAATTCCAATTCCCTCGTTTCACAGATGAACATTTCGGGCACCTGCTTAACCAGCAAAATGTAATCACCCGTGGAAAGGTCCTCGTCCGTCCATGACGGTGCTTTGTTATCCTCGACAGCAATGGGGTTGATAACAGCAATTCTCAATTCAGGCATGCGAAGCTTCAACCTTTCCACGGTGCCGAGGTGGGAAGCTGAATGAAAGTTACCATCCAGATGTAGAACTTTGCGACCGGGATTGTCCTGCAGATGCATCGCGATGGACTCAGCCATGGTGTCGTCACGTAATACCTGGCTGGAGAAACTCTTCATTATCATGGCTTGCATGATTTTTGCCATATCTCCACCGGCACCCATTTTGGCACCCGAGTCATGCTCTTTTTTGCCGCTATCGGCAGCGGTCATATGTTCTTTTTTATCGCCACCGGCTTTATCAGCCATGTGATCTTTCTTGCCGGCCATTAAAGCTACCGTGTCGTCTGTTTTACCACTGTCAGTGTGAGCAGCGTGACTTGCCGTATAGGCATCGATAGCAGCGCAGTTTTCACTCTTGCCGGTATCGTCCGGATCCTTTTTATTGGGACCATGTGTGGAACTGTTCTCAATAAATGATCTGTATTTATCCAGGTAAGCACCCTCTTCGATATGCAGTTCTTTTGCCACCCACAGACGATCCGGCATGGGCATTTTCTCAATGAACTCCGGTCCCTCCTTTGACATGCAGATCACCGCCTGCTTAGGTGCATTTGAAGCCACAACAGGCAGACTATTGTCCTTGGCGAACTCAACCAGGGGTCGATAGCTTTGCTCGTAGTTGGGCCATCCGCGCCCGTCCTCCTGCAACACTTTCTCGCCGATTTTGCCTGCAAGGTATAAGTCAACCAACTCTTGTGTATCCCGCTCAAACTGCTCAAGACTGAGTGTCATATTCAAATTTCTTTGCTGTAGGGCCGCGAAAATCTGCATTTGCTTCAGGTGAATTCCGGAATGACCATGAAATTCACCGAAGAAAACCACATCGAACTGGCTCAGATCATCTGCGACCTGTTCCAGTGATTTCACACTGCCATCTTCACTCCTTATCCAAACCGTATCATACAGATCGGTCAATGGTGCAATTGCCCCGACCTTTGATTGATCACTTAACGCCGTGCCCGAAAAGACAGTAAGAGTGGCAATGATTGTTGCCACAGCTATCATACGCAGCCTATTCATGATTGATTTAACTCCTGAGTTCAAATAATTGTTGTTCTGACTGGAAAATTCCGTTTTGGCGGAAATTGCGAATTCTACCTGAAATACAATAAAAACGGGTATTTGTTAGTACTACCCAGGTAAGCGGCCCAGTAAGTAGCATATGCCAAAGCCCCGCATAATATTGATGATCATGATTACTGTATCTGGCCCGTCATAATCGTGATGGGTGTAGGTCAGTCGCACGAAACTGCTGGCTATTACATACAATACCCACAAGCTGCCCCAAAGTTGTCATAATTGCCGACTGCTAAATGTTAATTCTCTACCAGCATGCCAAACATGAGCCAATATATAGGTACATTTTATGAAAAAATTTCTGACCTGCCTTGTCTTACTCGCCTCAAGCAGTTCTATTCATGCGCAGGATGTTGTCTTTCACCATGAGTTAACAGTGAACATTGACCCTGCCACTTCACAGCTTGAAGTCAATGACACCATTACTTTTCCTGAGTCCGCAGATGTGTCCGGCCTGACATTCAGTCTGCATGAGGGTTTATCCCCGCAGAGTCTCACCGATGGGGTCAGCATTGAGCAGACTACTGATGAGGCAGGAGCGACAGACAAGGGAATGGACCAGGAAGACTACACCTCAGTCATTAACAGCAGTCATTACCGAATCCTGACCCACAAAGGAGCCAGCCTGAAATCACTGACCCTGTCGTATGCAGGCAAAATCAATCATCCGGTTAAACAAGCCAACCAGGAATACGCCCGCGGTTTCAGCCAGTCACCCGGTCTGATTGATCCCCAGGGGGTCTACCTGTCCGGTTCCACCAACTGGATACCCTCGTTTGATGAAGAGTATCTCACTTACAAGTTGACGGTGGAGTCGCCTGCAGGTTGGCGAAGTGTCAGTCAGGGCAAACGTGCGGGCTTTGCAGACCTGCCAGAATTCCGGACGGATGTATGGGAAGTCGATACACCCACTGAAGAGGTATTTGTTATCGCTGCCGCGTTCACCGAGTACGAGTACGCGATGGGCAATGTCAAAGCCATGGCTTTCTTACGTGAAAAGGATGATGCCTTGGCCAACAAGTACCTGGAGACAACCGCCCAGTATATGGAGATGTACCGGGGGTTGGTCGGACCTTATCCCTATTCCAAGTTCGCACTGGTGGAGAACTTCTGGGAAACGGGTTATGGCATGCCTTCTTTCACATTGCTTGGCCCGCAGATCATCCGTTTTCCATTTATCCTGCACTCATCCTACCCCCACGAATTACTGCATAACTGGTGGGGCAACGGCGTATTTGTGGATTTTGAAACCGGTAACTGGTGCGAAGGCCTGACGGCTTATATGGCCGATCACCTGATTGCGGAACAACGTGGTACGGGTGCCGATTACCGCCGCGGCACTTTGCAGGGTTACACGGATTATGTAACCGCTGAAAATGAGTTTCCCCTGAAGGATTTCCGCTCCCGCACCAATGCCTCGTCTTCATCCATCGGCTACGGCAAAACCGCGATGATGTGGGACATGCTCCGCGCACGGGTGGGTGACGAGAACTTTACCCGCGCCTTTCAGAAATTTTACCGTGAAAACAAGTTTAAACGAGCCGGTTTCAAAGACATACAGTTGGCTTTCGAAGAGGTATCAGGTGAACAACTGGGGTCGTTTTTTGATCAGTGGGTTGAGCAGGCCGGCGCTCCGGAATTAACCATTGGCAACGTCCAACTGACGGAAACAGACGGTGTTAAGACCCTTGAACTGGAACTGGCCCAGGTTCAGGACGGTGACGCCTACAACCTCATGGTGCCGGTGGTTGTTTATAGCGCTGACAAGGTCGAGCGCGAAGTGGTCGAAATGAGTTCAAAAACGCAGAGTTACTCATTTGTGCTGGACTGTGATCCATTGCGGATCGAGATTGACCCTCAATTTAACCTGATGCGTCGTCTCGACTACCGCGAGATACCACCGTCACTATCCAAGATGTTTGGTGCAGAAAAAACCCTGATGCTGTTGCCTTCAAAAGCCAATGAAGAGGAGTTGGCAATGTATGAAAGCTTGTCGACAATCTGGAAAGGTGAACGAGGCGATGAATTTCAGATAAAACTGGATTCTGATATCAAGGAACTGCCTTCCGACCGAAGCATCTGGGTGCTGGGCTGGAACAATCTGTGGCAACCGGCAATCGAGACCGCACTCAAATCTTATGATGCCGAAATCAGCTCATCATCCGTGCGCCTCGGAACTGCATCCCATGACCCTGTTGAAAACAGCATTGTCATTGCCTTGCGCCACCCGGGTAACACCGACCTGGCCTTGAGCTTGCTAACAGCACATGATGCCGAGGCGGTGGCGGGACTGGCTCGTAAGCTGCCCCACTATGGTAAGTATTCTTACCTCGGATTCAGCGGCACCGAGCCCACAAACTCTGCAAAAGGCCAATGGCCCGCAGTCAACTCACCGCTGGCAGCCGATCTTGCGGAATACACTCAAGCGCTTCCACAACTTGAGAAACGACCCGCACTTGCCATGCTGATACCGGTATTCAATGCGGCAAGGATGGAAAAAGATGTACTGACACTGGCCGATGAGGCCATGCAGGGCCGTGGAATCGGCACATCCGGTCTTGATGATGCAGCAGAATATATCGCAGGCCAGTTTCACCAAGCCGGTCTTGAGCCTGCGGGTGAGGACGGTAGTTATTTTCAATCATTTAGTGTACCCGGTGAAAATGGTAAAGAGGTCACAGTACGTAACGTGCTGGCTGTCATTCCAGGCACTAATGCGAACTGGAAAGATGAATCAGTGGTGCTCAGCGCACACTATGATCACCTCGGCCTGGGTTGGCCCGATGCCAAGGCCGGTAACGAGGGCAAGATTCACTACGGCGCAGACGACAACGCAAGCGGTGTTGCGGTGATGCTGGAACTGGCACGCAACCTGGGCAAATCCATGCAGCCGGCCAGGTCGGTTGTGTTTGCAGCCTTCGCTGCTGAAGAAGCCGGTTTGTTGGGTGCCAGGCACTATGTAAAAAATATGCAACGCTACCCGGCGGACAAGGTGATAGGCAATCTGAATGTTGATACGGTTGGCCGTCTCGGTGACAACAAGCTACTGGTGCTTGGCAGCACTTCGGCCCGTGAATGGAAATTTATCTTCATGGGTGCCAGTTTTGTAACCGGTGTGCAAACTGAAATGCCAACCCAGGACATTGATTCCAGCGACCAGGTTGCATTTATCGAGGCCGGAGTGCCTGCGGTACAATTCTTCTCGGGGGCCAGCCCTGATTATCACAAACCGACCGACACGGCAGACAAGCTGGATATCAACGGCCTGGTCAAAGTCGCATCAATTGTCCGTGAAGGTGTTGAATACCTGGCGGAAAGACCTGAGCCCATGGCTTTCACAGGCAGCACTGAAAAACCAGCCGACACCACAGCTGGCAGTGATGAGCGCCGCGCCAGTACCGGCCTGATGCCCGATTTTGCATTCAGTGGCAAAGGCGTATCAATTGGTGCTGTCGGTGATGACACACCGGCAAAAAATGCAGGTTTGCACAATGGTGACATCATCACGGCAATCAATGGCACCGAGGTTGCGGACTTGCGCAGCTATTCCAATATGCTCAAACAATTTGCACCCGGTGATGCGATAGAAGTGACTTATACCAGGGACGGGACGGAGCAAACAACCAGCCTGACCCTGAAGGCACGTTAGGTTATTCTTGCCGGTTCTCACAATGTTTAGGAATAAACTCTGGTTACCCGCTCTTATACTCATGGCTGCCGCTGTTGTCATGCTATTGCTGTTTGGCCTCAACCCTGATGTTGTTGAGAAAGAAGCAAGCGTCGCCCAGACACCTGTCGAGGTGATGGTGCTTGAGGCCGGCAACAGGCAGTTCATGATTGAATCCCAGGGCACCGTCACCGCGCAGGATACAACCAACCTCGTGGCCGAAGTCTCAGGCCGCGTGATCGAGTTTGCCGATTCATTCCAGGTAGGGCGCTTTTTCCACCAGGACCAGGTGCTGTTACACATTGATGATCTCGATTATCGGGCGCTTGTTGAAAAAGCCAGGGCCGTGGTGGCGCAACATGAAGCCAAGCTGATGGCAGAATTGGCATTGGCCAAACAGGCAGAGGCCGATTTCAAGACACTGGGCAGATCGGGGAAAGTCAGTGAACTTGCATTACGCATACCCTATGTCGAGGAGGCCAAAGCGCAATTGGCATCAGCACAGGCTGACCTTGACAGGGCCATGATCAAGCTGGACAGAACCAAGGTTAAGGCACCCTATGATGGCTATGTACTTTCCCGTGAAGTCGGCCTGGGTCAGTACCTGGCGGCCGGAACCAGCATAGGTTCTGTATTTTCAGCCCGCAAGGCCCTGGTCAGGATACCGGTCACTGAACAGCAACTGGAAATGATTGCAATGAACGACCGCCGTCATGGTTCCACGGCAATTCCCGAGGAATTACCTGACACGAGCCAATGTGACCAACTGGAAATCGAACTGGTAAGCAGTCGGGAGGACTTTCCCAATCCCCGCAAGGCCCAGATATGTGTTCTGGAAGCCACAAAGGACACTGAAAATCATGTGCTGTATTTGCAGGTCCAGGTGGAAGACCCCTACCTGATTTACGGTAGCCCGGGTGAAGCGGACACTCCATTACGGGTAGGTACTTACGTTATCGCCAGGATTCCAAGCAGGGAGTACGTCAATATATTCACCATTCCCCGTAATGCGGTGTACGAGGGTAAAAAGGTGTTGGTGGTAGATGAACAAGACCGACTTCATTGGAAGGAAATTGATTTCTTCCATACCGATGCCGATTATGTTTATGTTCGCTCCGGATTTTCAGTGGGTGACCGAATCAGTATTTCACCACTGGATATCCCGGTTGAGGGTACACAGGTTGCCGTTCAGTCTACCAGGTCGTCGATATCTGCCAATAAAGTGAACACTCAGTGAGTGATGCGTTAAACAGCCAAAGAAATTCCCTGATATCCTGGTTTGCCAGCAACCCCGTGGCTGCAAATCTCCTGATGGCGATGATAGTGGGAGCAGGCCTGGTTTCAGCGTTCTCCATTGAAAAAAGAACACTGCCGGATTTCGAGACCAACGCGGTGTCGATTACCGTGCCATTTCCCGGCGCAGGCCCCCGAGAGGTCGAGCAGGGTGTGGTGCTGAAGATCGAGGAAGCAATTTCTGACTCACTGGGTGTTGAAAAGGTCACTGCCATTTCCAGGGAAGGCTCCGCCAGGATTGATGTGGAAGTTGCAAACGGCTACGACGTTGATCAACTGATGGATGAGATCAAACGAAAAATAGATGCGGTTTCATCCTTACCAAGGGACTCGGAAAGACCCATCATTTCAAAATCCGAACCACGCATGCAGGTGATGTGGTTATCCGTTTACGGGGCATCTGACGTCCGCAGATTACAACCGCTCGCGACCCGGATACGAAACGATTTGCTGGCGATGCCCGAAATCGAGGAAATCCTGGTCGTTGGTGATCCTACATTTGAGATCAGTATCGAAGTTAAGCCGCATGCCCTGCAACAATACGGCCTGACTTTCAGCAAGCTTGCCGAGGCTATCAGCGGCAGTTCGACGGACATAGCAGCAGGTGTCATGCGCACCCGCGATTCCAATATCAGCATCAGGTCCATCGGACAGGCCTACGATCGGGAGGATTTCTCAGAAATCGTTATCAAGACTGCAGCGGATGGTACACGTCTGCTGTTGTCCGACGTTGCCACTGTGCATGATGGTATTGAAGACAACCGCATATTTGCCCGTTATAACGGCAAACCCGCCCTGAACCTTCAGATCATGTCCTCGTCAATGGCCAGCGACACGGAAATATCCCGGCAGGTACGTTTATATACTGAAGCATTCCGGGCCGAATTACCCGCTGGCATACACCTGACCTCCTGGGCGGATATCTCATATTACCTGAAGGGCAGACTGGATATGATGTTGGGTAATCTGGCGGTTGGTGCCGCCCTGGTATTCATATTTCTAAGTCTATTTATAAGGCTGAGGGTTGCTGCCTGGGTGGTCATTGGAATTCCTATCAGTTTTCTGGGTGCATTGTGGTTAATGCCGATGGGGATGTTTGGGGTCAGCATCAATCTGATCAGCCTGTTTGCGTTCATTCTTGTGCTGGGGGTCGTCGTTGACGATGCCATCATCATTGGTGAATCGGTGGATCATGCAATTACATCGAGGGGGCCCAGCCTGGAAAGCGTCATACACGGCACCCGCGAAGTCGCCCTGCCGTCGACCCTTGGTGTATTGACCTCCATAGCAGCCTTCGCACCATTGACGTTTGTGGATGGACAGTTGCGGCCATTCTTTGCAACTGTCAGTGTTGTTGTCGTGCTCTGCCTGATATTTTCCCTGGTTGAATCCAAATTAATCCTGCCAGCCCACCTGGCCCACGGTCTAAAAGCGGAAACCCGGCGCAAAAACCCAAACTGGTTTCAAAAGGTTCAGAAAGCCCTGCAGGAAAAGCTCCAGTCATTTATCGACAGCCGTTACCGGCCTGCGCTGACTGTTGCCATGGCTCGACCCGGCCTGGTGTTAACCATGGCAACAGCCCTGCTAATGATCGTGATCGGTGTCATGGGTTCAGGTGCTGTGCGCTACGAGTTTTACCCAAATGTGCCAAGTGATTTCCTGCGCGCCACCGTGACGACCAACCAATCTGCGCCTGTCAACTTGCGGGACAGGACGTTGGTGCAGATGGAGGATGCTGTTACAGCATTGAACGAAAAATACTCAGACACAAGTGGTGGTGTTGACCTGGTATCCAGTGTGCTGGTGTATTCAAACGGCGATCACAGTGGCCAGATAGTCGTTGAATTGTCCAAACCGGAACAAAGAAGTGTAGATGCCATGGCGCTGGTTGACGAGTGGCGGGAACGGGTTGGGGACGTAGTTGGCGTCAAAGAACTGCGATTTTCCGGCAGTACCAACACCGGTGGTGGCTCTCCCATTGATTTCAAAATGTCCGGACCGGGTCTGGATGACCTGGAAGGGGCATCAGCAAAGATGGTGGCAGCCCTGAAGCGCTACGATGGCGTATACGATGTTCGCAGCAGTTCCAGCTATGGAAAAAAGGAAATCAAGCTGTCATTGAAACCATCGGCCAAAAATACCGGCCTGAGCCTGGCAGATATTGGCCGCCAGGTACGACAGGCTTTTTATGGTGAGGAAGTTCAACGTATTCAGCGTGGCAGGAACGAATTAAAGGTCATGCTGCGCTATCCGGCCGACCAGCGTAAATCCTTGTCAGAACTGGAAAACATGTGGATTCAGACCGATACCGGTCAAGTCCCCCTCTCGCAGGTTGCATCTATCTCACCGGAAACCGGTTATGGGGAAATCAGGCGGATTAACCGTGCGCCTTCGATTTCAATCCAGGCAGACATCAACCGGGCTAAAGTTGAGTCTTTACGTGTCATTGCCGACGTGCGTGAACAGGTCGTACCGGAAATCCTGGAGCACTATCCTTCGGTTAAATTCAGCCTGGATGGCGCCAGTGAAAAACAGGGCTCATCCATGGCATCCATCCGCAATGCAGCCTTGTTTTCCCTGTTTATGATTTACACTTTGATTGCGGTTCCCCTGCGTTCGTATTCGAAACCGTTCCTGATCATGTCGGTCGTGCCCTTTGGAATAATTGGCGCCGTGCTGGGTCATGTGTTGCTGGGTAAAGCACTCAGTATGATGTCTTTACTCGGTATCGTCGCGTTGTCAGGTGTGGTTGTAAACGACAGCCTCATCCTGGTCAATGCATTCAGCCGTTTCCACGCCAGTGGTCAAGGTGTAATGGAATCCGCGATTAACGCCGGTACCAAGAGGTTCCGGGCAGTGGTCCTGACTTCGATGACAACTTTCCTGGGCCTGCTTCCCATCATGCTCGAAACCAGCCTGCAGGCGCAGTTTGTGATTCCAATGGCCATTTCGCTGGCCTTTGGAGTGATCTTCGCCACCGCCATTACGCTGGTTTTGGTGCCAGTACTGATTGTACTGTTTGAACATGGTAAGGAAGTCCCGGATGTGTCTTTATCCGGATAGTGTGAGGTTCTTCAACAATCAGGCTGCCTGATGGTTCATAACGGCCAGCAATAAATGTTTGTTTTGTAAATATACAAGTCTTGGCAACCGACCTCCTTTGATGGAGGTCAGTTGCCGAAAAAAGGCTTTCTTTAATCCAGGCTACTTACCAATAACTCAGACAAACTCAAAAGAGATGTTTACGCCTGACAAGTACGGTCAAACCGAGCAACATGGCAAAAAGTATGATTGTCATCCTGGACAATGTCGGGATTGGCGTGGCTGCTTGTTCGGGAGGTGGTGGTGCGACTTCGTGGATCCAGGACGCGCCCTCTTCACTTTCGCCTGAGGAGAATCCTTCGGCTTCTGCCGGGGTCGTGCAAAAACCATTGGTGACCCCCTGACAGGCTCCATCCAGGTAGCCGGCAGTTTTCTCGTCATCTATGGCAATAGCGCTAAATGGACCATTTAAAACGGCAGGATATATTGTGCTGACATTGAATCTGGCTGTGGTGATATTCCCTGTATCATCCGTATTAAACTGTGGTCTAGCGTTGCCGGTGCTGCTGTCATAAAAAACACCATTTAAATTGTCAACGGTTTGGACCCCATCAGTGAATGAAAAAGCAGTGACTAGTGGGGAAATATCGTAATTAACAGAATTGGCTGGAATCGGACCACTGGTGGTGATTTCTCCAGTGACCTTCATGGATGTTGTGTATGCAGTACCATTCAGGGAGGTAAAGTTTCCGCCAGTGACCTGATAAACATCTGCTTTAACGAGGGTACTGAAAAGCAGGCAGGCAATTGCCAACCCGAATTTAAAAGCATTCGTTCCAGTCATTTTTTCTCTCCCTGAAGGTGATTTGAACATTGCTAATAGTATTCAATATACAGATAAAGTAACACGTATCACATTGTAATTAAACCGGTAATACGAAAGCTTCTAATGAGCAACATTGTGGGCTGGATGCTTACACCCCAGGCAAGTCAGGGGTGCAGGGGCTATGCCACCGCGATTACGCTGGTTTTGGTGCCAGTACTGATTGTACTGTTTGAACATGGTAAGGAAGTCCCGGATGTGTCTGTATCCGGATAGTGTAGGGTTCTTAAATAATCAGGCTGCCTGATGGTTCATAACGGCCAGCATTTCGCCGGTAAAAAACGCAATCAGCCACAAAACATAGCCAAGTTTGGAGTTTCTGTTGAGTGTCTTGCTGAAAGGGACTTCACTGCCAAATTTGTTGTAGTGTCTCCAGATAAAAATGGCGTCGGTGACCATCACCGCCAGGGCCGTATAGCCAAGTATTCCGTGTAAGCTGAAGTATTTTTCTGCCGTTCCTATCATCATGCAGACAGTTGCAGATATATCAAATAGTACCGCTGCAGTAATAAATACCAAGAGGCCTTTTG